>ERZ808240.668-NODE-668-length-43958-cov-4.200396_pt1 | contig 43958 bp, 38 predicted proteins | sample MGYA00521084_ERZ808240 | MGnify/ENA primary metagenome ERZ808240 (study PRJEB31516, sample SAMN03275571) | gut metagenome | biome: mammalia-associated habitat; material: feces | host: Papio cynocephalus | place: Kenya | collected 2012-08-06 ...
AGAAAGGGAAGCCAATTCCCCTTCCAGTTTCTTTTCCAGGTTCTCCCAGTCTTGGACGACGATCGCCCCCAAGAGGGCATTCTTATCCGGGAAATAGTTGTAGATCGTTCCCACGGCGATCCCGCTTTTTCGGGCGAGTTCCTTCATGGACAAAGCCCCGTAACCATTCTCTTCGATGATGGAGGCGGAGACTTCGAGAAGCTTTTCTTTCAAACCGGGGATGATCTTCGGCATATCCGCTATTCTAACGCCCAATCGCAAAATGGAAACAAGGTAAATCGGTAAACGGTTCTTTGTTCCTTGTATTAATGAACCGGTTCATTTAACATAGTCGCACAAACCACAGGAGGTTTTATTCGCAATGAAAAAACAATTCGCCACGTTTGCCCTTTCCGCCCTTCTCCTCGTTGGGTGCGCCGGCGGGGAAGGCGGTTCCTCTTCCGCCGCCTCTTCCAACGCCCCCTACGTCGAACCGGAAATCGGCGCGACCGACAAAGGCCAAGGCGGCCTCAACTTCGGCGATGTCGATTGGAGCGATGCGCTCAAAGCCGAAGCCGTCGACACCTATCTCTCCGGCATCGGCAACAACCACCGCGAGATGATGCAGATCGCCACCCTCTCCGGCAACAAGCCGCAGATCGCTTCCGTCGAATACTACATGGACGTCACCAACCACTGGTTCTTCGGCTCCTCCGAGTCCGTCACCGGCAAGGTCTTGGACATGAAGAAAGATCCCGACGTCGCCCTTTATTGGACCCGTCAGCTGCGCGCCGAAGACATGACCATGGCCCCCAACTACTTCACCTCTTACGGGGTTGAGGTCCAGGGAACCGCCAACTTCTACACCGCCGCTCAGGTCAACGCGATGGGCGAAGCCGAAAAGGCCGCCGTCATCTCCATCGCCCGCGGCTACTACAAATCCATGGGCGCTCAGTACAAGAAGTTCTATGATCCCACCGCTGAGAACTACATGGACGATGCCGCGTTCGTGACCTACGTCTTCGACAGCACCGCCAACACCCCCTACATCATCAAGCCGAAGAAGATCGTCATCACTTCTCCTTATCTGCTCTTCATCGCCCGCATCAACGACGCCGAAGGGGATGGCTACCACTACGCCTTCCAGCAAGGCTCCATGGCCCCCCTTGCCGAGTACTCCTTCCTCCCCAAGGCCTTCTTGGATAAGCTCCTCCAGACCGTCAGGGACGCCAAGAACGACCAAACCCTCACCAAGTTCACCACGATGAACTACGCCGACGGCACCGCCACCGGCTTGAAGACCCAAGTCACCTTGACCTTCTAACCCAATTTCAGAAGCGGCGCCTTAACGGGCGTCGCTTTTTCGTTTATGCGTCGGCTTCATATACCGACGCGTCTTTTGGATTGACGATGCGCCCAGAGGCAAATCCAGATCGGGCGTCCCTTTTACCCCCTATTTCCTAACGCGCGGCCAAAAAGCGCAGCGGCAAAGGAAAAGCCTCGGCGATCGTCTGAGCCGAGGCTTTGTCTTAACAAGATGGTGGCTGAGGGGGGATTCGAACCCTCGACATACCGGGTATGAGCCGGTTGCTCTAACCAGCTGGGCTACTCAGCCATCTTTGGTGGAACCTACCGGGATCGAACCGGCGACCTCATGCTTGCAAAGCACGCGCTCTCCCAGCTGAGCTAAGGTCCCGCTAGATTACACGCCGCATTAAGCGGCCTCGATATTATAGGGGGGCTTAAAAATGGTGGCAACGTTTTTCGAAAAAATCCAACGCGTCGCTTCATCGCGTTGAGCCGAAGGCTCGTGGACGCTTCGTTTGCCTTTTTCGATGGCCCTTCTTGTTGGATTCATGCCTAGGAGAGGGAAAAGGATTTCCGAGAGAAGTCGTCGGCAAGGGACAGGATGCGGGAAAAGAGGCTTTCGTCCAGCTGGCAGCAGAGGGGTTTGGAGAAGGAAGAGAGATAGGCTTTTCTCTCCTCTTCGCTCATCTTGGTGGGGTTTTTCTTATATTCCCGATAATAGAAGGCGTTGTTCTCTTTCATCTTCTTGAGGTATTGGATCGATTCCAAAGAGGTCGCGACGTTCCCATGCCCCCTGCCGGGCATGGAGATTTTCTCGACCCCGTTCCTTCGATAATCCTGGCCGAAGAGGGAGGCTTTCTGCACGACGAGCTTATCCGAATCGCCTTGGATGAGGACGCAATAGGTGTTTTTGGCTTTCTCCAAAGCCTGCTTGGCGGATAAGAACGCGTATTGGGGATCCCTTTCCTCCATCGCCTTCCTAAGGGCGGGCACGGTATAGGAGACCCCGATCGGGACGTAGGATTTGGGGAGCTCCGTCATGATGAGGAAGGGATCGGCGAAGCCCGACATCTCGAAAACGGCCAAGGGGGAGGAGTCGAATTCAAGGGAAGCGGACACCCCATAGGCGCCCCACGAATGGCCGAAAAGGAAAAGGGGCAGGCCCGCTAAAGAGGAGGAGTGAATATAGTCCAAAGCGGATTTGACGTCGAGGGCGCTTTGGGAGAGCCCCGGAACCCCGATCCCTTGGCTCCGCCCGGAGGCGGAGAGATCGAGGGCGAGCACGTCATACCCATGTTGATAGAAATAGGCGTGATAGGCGCTGGAGAAGTCCTCCGAAAGCCCGCCCAATCCATGGACGCAGAGGAAGAGGCCTTTCGGGGAGGGCTGCTCGTAAAGATGGCCGATCAGCGTCCTTTTCCCGGAAGGGATCTTCACGAAGCGCTTTTGCCTGAGGCAAGGGAAATCCTCGTAGGAGCAGAATTCCAAATACTCCCAGCCGGATTGGAAGGATTCCAGCGTGGAGAAGCGCCGATCGAAGAGGATGTTCAAGGCATTTTCGGCGGTGATGGGGCCGCGCTCATCGGAAAGGGCGCCCATGATGTTGGAGATGGTCTTGACGGTGGATTGGAGTTTGTAACGGTCCATGATAGAGGATTTTACCACCATCGTGGGTTTTCTTCCCAAGGAAGAGAAGAAGCCCTACACTTATGCCCATGAAACAGAAAAGCATCTTAACCATCCAAGACTATTCCTGCCTTGGGCGGTGCTCCCTCACGGTGGCTTTGCCCACCATCTCCGCCGCCGGGATCCAGTGCGTCGGGCTCCCCACCGCCGTTTTGTCCAACCACACGGCCTATCCTTCCTGGACTCTTTTGGACTGCTTCTCCTCTTTGAAGGAGGCGCCCGAGAAATGGGGCGAGAAGGCCCCTTCTTTCTCCTATATCTACACCGGATACCTCCTGACCGAACAGATCGAAGACGTTCTGGATTTGATCGCCCGCCTCAACCAAAAGGACGCCCTCCTCTTCGTCGATCCCGCCTGCGCGGACGGGGGATCCCTCTATCCGGGGTTCGCCCCCAACCACATGGAGGAATTGAAGCGCCTGATCGGGAAAGCCTCCCTCCTCAAGCCGAATCTCACCGAAGCGTGCTTATTGACCGACACCCCTTACCGAAAAGACGGGGACGAAGGATACTTCCAAGCCCTTTTGGGAAAGCTTGGGAAGCTAGGCCCCAAGCAAATCGTCCTATCGGGGATCGAAAAAGACGGCGAGATCGGCTGCTATTACTCCGATTACGGCAAAATGGGGTCCTCCTTCTTGCCGCTTGTCGGGGGGATGGCCCACGGGACGGGGGACTTGTTCGCCTCCGCCTTGGTGAGCTCCCTCACTTTGGGGAAAAGCCTGCCAGAAGCGGTTTCGATCGCCGAATCTTACGTAGCCAAATCCCTCTCCTGCAACCTCGAGGACGGAGTGGATGGGATCCTCTATGGGCCGGAATTCGAAAAGGCCATCCCCTCCTTCCTCAAGAATTTGGGGCTATAGCCGGATCGAATGAACCGCAAGGCGGGGAACCGCCTTTTTTCATATGCATGCCAGAGGATCGCTTTGGACGAAACGCATTCTCCTCGGAGCTTGCCGATCCCAAAAAAGACAAGAGGGTGTCGCTTCACGAGCAGTGAAGTTTGTAGTGAAGTTGTAGTGAAGTTTCGCTACATTATCACTTCATTGATGATAAGATACCTCCAGGAGGCGAAACCATGCTGATCGAAGGCCTTGTTCCCGGAGTCAATCTGGAAGATGAACGCACCGAATTCAAAGGCACTCTGCTAGAAGGCGCCGGAAGCGCAGGCGAAAATTTGGAGATCGGATGGCTGAAGACGCTGTGCGGATTTGCGAATTCCTTCGGAGGGACGCTTTACGTCGGCGTGGACAACAAAACCCACGAACTTCTTTCCTTATCCCAAGCGGACGCCGACCGCATCAGCCTGCTCGTGCAGCGCAAGATCTCAGAGCACATCGAGCCGCCCCTTCGTTACAAAATCTCCTCGCTCCCCGTTCCATCCACCCACCCCATCCGTTATGTTTTGGCCATTCGGGTCGAAAAGAGCAAAATGCCGCCCCTGACCCTGCGCTTCCATGGCTCCGGAACCATCTATGTCCGACACTTCGGCAAAACAAGCGTCGCTACTGGCGAAGAAATCCGCTCTTTGATCCTAAGCTCCGATTCCGTCGCCTTCGACATGATGGAAACCGATCAGGTTTTCGACTCCAAGGACTTTTCCGTTTTGTTTCGCTTCTATAAAGAGCAAAATGAAGGGAAGGAGCTCACGGAAAAAGAGCTGATGAGCATCGGCTTCATGGATCCTTACGGGAAGACCCTTCGGCGAGGCGCCTTGCTTTTCAAAGACGATTGCGATTCCGCCCGCACGTTGGTTTCCTGCAGTCAATTCCCCGGAGCGAGCAAAGGAGGCGATCTCTTTTTGGCCTCCCAAGAAATCAAAGGGAACCTCATCGATGAGTTTCAGGCAATCGGGGCGTTCGTTTCTTCCCATTCCATCAATGGCTTCCGAAAGACCGAGTCGGGCAATGTCCCTTTGGTCTCTTATCCAAAACGGGCATTGACCGAAGCCATCGCCAATGCGCTGGGCCACCGAAACTATTTCATCCAAGGCGGGCAAATCGAAGTGAATCTCTACATAGACCGCCTGGAAATCGTTTCCCCGGGATCGCTGATCGGGACGCGGTGGCTGGATAAGGAAACGTCTTTGTCCTCGATTCCCCCGCTGAGGAGGAACGAGCTCATCTGCGCGGTTTTCTCCCTGCTGAAAATCATGGACCACAAAGGATCGGGGTTCGACAAAATCGAGGAAATCTACGCGCCGTATGGAAAGAGCTTCGCGCCCTATGCGATCTCCGACGAGGCCTCCTTCTGCTTGGTCCTCCCCGATTTGGCCAAGGAAACGGGGCTGATCCAAGCAAGCGAAAGCCCTGAGGTGACGACGGTCGAAAGTCTATCCCCGGAAGAGGAGAAGATCCTTTCCTGCTGCTACAACCAGTCCCGGACGGCCGCGGAGATCGCCGACATAATCGGCGTTTTGCCCAGCACTTATTTCCGGAAGAAGCGCATCCAGCCGTTGGTGGAAAAAGGATATTTGCTCTTCTCCGCGACCAAACCGGCTCGTTATTGGTGCAACAAAAGCAAAGTGTTCCCAAAATAAGCGGCTTCACGAGCAGTGAAGTTTGTAGTGAAGTTGTAGTGAAGTATTACTACACTGCCGCTTCACTTATTCGCTCCGCAAGGCGTTGACCGGGTCTTTTCGGGCCGCCGACATCGCCGGGACGATGCCGGAGATGGAGGTCAAGACGACGGAAATAAGGACCATGAGCAGGGCCAAATACCACGGGAGGCTGGCGATCGTGTAGACCCCGGTGAAGCTTCCGACGATGAGGTTCACCACCAAAGACAGCAGATACGTCATCCCGATGCCGATGGCCCCGGAGAAAAGCCCGACCATCATGGTTTCGGCCATGAAGAGGTTGGCGACGTCCCTTTTCCTGCCGCCCAAGGAACGGATGACCCCGATTTCCTTGATGCGTTCAATGACGGAGACGTATGTGATGATGGCGATCATCACGGTGGAGACGAGCAAAGACAAAGCGGTGAAGGCGACGAGGGAGTAGGTGACGATGTTGAGGATGGTGTTGATCATCGAGATGACGATCTGAAGGGTGTCCGTGTATTGGATGGGGGTGGCGCTTCTTTCGGAATAGGAAAGGTAATAGACGTCCCCCTCCGGGGAGACGGCTTTCAAATCCCCCTCTTGGTTCCACCGATCCAAATAATCGGTGACCAGATATTTGGATTCGAAATTTATGGGATAGATGCTGATCGAGGATGGAAGGGTGGATCCCCCGGCGTTAGCCAAGGAATAGGTCGCCGTCCTGCCGGAAGAAAAGGAGAAGCCCATCGAGGAGGCGAAGGCATTCATCATCGTGGACATGGAGGAGCTGCGCCCCAAGATGCCGTAATCGGTGACGGGTTTATCGAATCCGTGCCATTTCAGGTAATAGGAGAAATCGTAATAGATGCCGCTGCCGGTGGTCTCCCCGGTCGTGGGGTTCTTGCTGATGGTCGTGGTCAGGGAATCCGTCCCCGCCAAAGCGGAATAGGCGTTCAAAAGCTGGGACAGATAGCTGGATTTGTTGTCCCGGCGGTACTTCTCGGTGAAGGAGGGGCTGTAATAAAGCCCGGAGGGCAAGCAGCCGTATTGGATGCCTTCTTTCGGGGTCAAGATGCCGACGATCTTCATTTTCATCCCCTCGCCCCACTGCTCCGCCTTCCGCGTGGAGGAATAGGTGAAGGGGCGGGCCAAATCGTCTTTGGAAGGGACGGTTTGGTCGTCGACGTAAGCTTTGATCCCCTCGTTGGGGGTGAAGACGACGTCGTTGGGATAATAGTAGAAATCCTTCCTCTTGATCTCCTCCATGGTGAAGGAGTCCTTGAACAGGGAGGGATCGTAATCATAGGCGTAGCTGGGGTCGGCTTCTTTGGAGAATTTGTCGATGGCGGAAAGGAACTGGTCTTGGGAATAATAGCCAAGCTCGGTCAGGACGAAGTCGGTGATCGCATCGTGCTGGTTCAAAACGAGCATCATCTCGTCTTCCCCCTCTGGGAAAGCCCCTCCGTCGACTAAGTCGTATTGGGACAAGACGTATTCCTTCTCCCCGAGGCCCTGGGAAAGGGCCGACCCGTAGGCGGAGATCAGATCGGCGTAGCTCGAATAGTCGGTCTGGCGGACGATGGATGTGGCGAATTGCTCCATGAAGGAGAGGGAACGGATCTGCTTCTCCTGCTTATATCCGTCGCCGTCGGGGACGTCGATGGTGACGTCGGTGTAGAGGTTGTTCTCCGGGGCGATGCCATAGGAATAGGAAATCGCGTTGGCGTATTCTTCGGGCATGGCCTTCAAAAAGTCCATGTATCCCTGGGTGATCGAATTGGAGACCAGGGAGGAGGAAGTCGTCTTGGAGGTCTCGATGAGCTGCTTGATGACGAAGTCGACGTCGACTTTCCCGTCTTTGATCCCGGAGGTGACGATGGAGCTTTGCTGGGAGGCGGATACGGATTTCATCATGGCTTCCAGGTTGAGCGTGGAGGCGGAGATGGAGACCGGATAGCCCGAGAGCATATCGTCCTGCATCGAGGCCAAATAGCCTTGGATGCCGCTGGAGATGGCGAGCACCAAAGAGACGCCGACGATGCCGATGCTGCCGGCGAAGGACACCATGGCGGTGCGCTTGGATTTGGAGATGAGGTTGCGGAAGGAAAGATGGAAGGCCTGGTACCAGGCGAGCTTCGCTTTCTTGGAGGGGATCCTCTCCACCTTGCCCTCTTCCTTCCCGTCGAAGGGGTTGCTGTCTTCGACGACCCTCCCGTCGCGGAGGGAGACGATGCGCGAGGAATAGCGCTTGGCCAATTCGGGATTGTGCGTGACCATGACGACCAAACGGTCCTTGGCCACCTCTTTCAAGAGGTCCATGATCTGGACGGAGGTCTTCGTATCCAGCGCCCCCGTCGGCTCATCGGCCAGAAGGATGGAGGGGTCATTGACCAAAGCGCGCGCGATGGCGACCCTCTGGCATTGGCCGCCGGAAAGCTGATTGGGTTTTTTCTTGAGCATCTGGCCCAATCCGACTTTCTCCAAGGCCTCTTTGGCCCGGGCTTGGCGCTCTTCCTTCTTGACCCCGGAGATGGTCAAGGCAAGCTCGACGTTCTCCAGGACGTTTTGATGGGGGATGAGGTTGTAGGATTGGAAGATGAACCCGACTTTGTGGTTCCGGTAATTGTCCCAGTCGCGATCGGAGAAGCCTTTCGTGGAGACCCCATCGATGCTGAGGTCGCCGGAAGTGGAGCGATCAAGGCCCCCGATGATGTTGAGGAGGGTGGTCTTCCCCGATCCCGACGGCCCCAAAATGGAGACGAACTCGGAGTCGCGGAACGCCAAGCTCACGCCTTTCAGCGCGCGGAAGCTCTTCCCGGCGACGGGATAATCCTTGACGATGTTCTCTAGTTTCAGCATAGGCCCCTCCTTTGCCATGGAGAATCATAAACGCCTTAGGATTTTTTCCAAAGGAAAAACGACGCCCCGCCCCTTTTGCAACGGCCATCTTCCCCCCCATGGGTGAGGAAGGAAGAAAGAAATTGGCGTAAAAAACGTTCTTTTGGCCATTGTTAATTTTCAAAGCGGTCCGAAAATCTTGGCAATCCAAAAGGAGAAAACCATGAAAAAGAACGTCTTGATGCTTGCCCTTGCCGCCCTCTGCGCTTCCTGCGCGCCGGGGGAGAGCCCATCGCCCTCATCCTCCATCCCCGCTTCCATCGAAGAAAGCGCATCTTCCGCAGAAGGAAGCCCCTCATCCGAGGAAGCCAGCTCTTCTTCCCTCGAAGAAAGCGCCTCCTCCGAGGGAGCGAGCTCTTCGCTTGAATCCTCCTCGGAAATCGGCTCCTCCGAAATCAGCGCGCCGCCGATCTCAAGCGAGGAGATGGCCTTCGACGAAGTAAAGGGGGCCGCCGAATCCGCGAAAAGCGTTGCCGACTCGATTGCCAGCGGCACGATCACCCAATCGCAGAAAGCCGGCGAAGCGGATGCTTCGGTCACCGAAATCGCCTATGAATTCGGGAACGACGAAAACGGGGTCACTTACCACGCGAAGATGGATGAGCCTTGGTCGAAGAGCGACCTTTATCTGCTCCACGACGAAAACGGGGACGTGGTCGCGATCTCCAAGTCCGAAAGCGGGGAGATCAGCAAACCCTTCACCACCTACGAAGAGGCCAATACCCTGTTCCAGAATTACGCAGAATACGGGGTGGGCACCGCCTATGGGGCGGAAGGGTTCGCCGTAGAGCTCGCCTCTTTGGCCGAAGCCAACGTCAACAAGGACCTCGTCTTCTCGAAGGTGGGATCCTCCTATTCCTTCTCCTTCGGCTATTTCGCCTCCCTGGACGCCTATTCCTTCTATAAATTCGACGTGAGCTTCACCCTTGGGGAAGGGGGCGAACTCGCCGCCTTGACGGCGAATATCGCCACCTATTACAGCGGATCCTTCCTGCTCGACGACGAAAAGGGGACCATGTTCATCCAAGAAGGGAAGGAAGCTTCCAGCATCACCGTCTATCAAATCCAGCAGACCGCCGGGGAAAGGTCCTTCGTCTCCCCCTATAAGCTCTCCGATTTCATTCTGTCTTCCTTCTCCTTGTCCTATAACGGGGCCGAGCTCCCCGATGGGGGCAGCCTTGAGATCGCCCTGTCCGACTATCCCAGCATCAGCGTGACCGACATCGCCCCTTCCACGGGCAGCCTTTCCTTCGATCCGATTTCCGTCACCGTGGTCTCGGGGGATGCCTCCGGGCTATCCGCCAGCTGCTTTGGGAGCACCATCAGCCTCTATCCTTCCGCCGCGGGGGACTACGCGCTCAAAATCGCCACCAAGAATGTGAGCAAAACGCTCAACGTCACCGTCAAGCCGGCGACCCCGACGAGCGTCAACGTCACCTACTTCACCAAGAATCAGTCCGGCTACACCTCCGATTCTTTGGGCTCTTCCTTCTCCGCGATCGCGGGGGTCGAATATCTCTTCAAGGCCGGGACCACTCCCTTCCAGGCCGATCAGTCCACCACCTTCTCCGTCGAAGAGGACCCCTCGACCTACCGCATCGAGAAAAAGATGGTCAAGGTCAATGAGTGGACCGATGAGGCGGAGATGGTTTGCTTCACCCCTCTCCAGGCTGGGCAATACCATCTGACCTTCGCCTCCGCTTCCGCGCCCGAGGTGAAGAAGCAGACCGTCTTCATCGTCCGCGAGGCCCCCTCCTTGAAGGATTTCTTCTCCAAGGAATACGCGATCCGGGTCAACAACGGGGTCATCGGCTATTGGTTCGCCTTCTCCCCCTCCCAGGACGGCTTAAGCGGTTCGGTGCAGATCGAGGACAAGGTCAAAGGGACCTCTGAGAACGCAACCTACGCCTTGACCAAGACCGAGCTCGGGTACGACATCGCCCTCACCCACGTCTCCGGGGAGGAATTCAAATTCTCCCTTGCCCTGGGCCAGGACTACAACCTCTTCGTGGCTTTGGATCCCGACAGCGCCTTCCTGAGTTCCCTCAGCGAAGTCACCCCCACCTTCCTCTTCGCCCATAAATGGAGCGGCCAGGACGGAACCTACAAACTCACGATGACCTTCACCGAATCCGGCCAAGGCACCGCGATCTGGGAAAGCCTCAACCCTGGGGACGACTACGTATGGCGTTCCTTCTCCTTCGCCTATGATCTCCTTGCCAAGGAAGAGGGGGAAGGCTATGACGTGACCTTGAGCAGCGCGGGGAGCGACTTCACCGTCTCCCCATTCCTTGAGCTGCCCTACGCCTTCTCCGTCGACAAAGACATCTCCGCCTTCTCCGTCTCCTTCTCTTCCGGGGAGCAGGTTTATTCCTATTCCATGACCCCGGATTACACCAGCTCCCGAGGCTAATATGAAGCGGAAAGTCCTCCTTTCATTGTCCTTGCCGCTTCTCCTATCCGGATGCGGCAATGAGCCAATCGCCCCCGCGGAAGGGATTTCCCCCGGGGCGATGGAGCTTTCGGATACGACCGAATTCGTCGAAAGCGACGCCTGCTCCGCGTTGGGGGAGCAGAGGATCCTGGTGATTCCCTGCCGCTTCCAAGGGGAAAGGGAATTCACCGACGGGGACCTTTCCTCCTTGGAGCAGGCCTTCTTCGCCGAGGAGCTTTCTTCCGCGAAGGGGTACTTCTCCGTCAAGGAGTTCTATTCGAAAAGCAGCCTGGGCAAGCTTTCCTTCTCCGGGGAGGTGGCCCCGGTCGTCGACGTGCCCTACACGGTGAAGGAGCTTGAGGAGGAAGGCGACTATCTCCCCGGGGTCCCCGCGGAGATCTACTCCAAGCTCGATAGCGTGTCCTCTTCCTTCCTTTCTTCCTACGATTTGGATCAAGATGGGTACGTGGACAACGCCGTCTTCGTCTATTCGAGCCCCCGTTCCGAACGCGGGGGGAACTTCTGGGCCTGGGTCGCCAACTTCGCCACCGACCCCAACAAGGAAAGGCCTTCGTTCAACCACCACATGTGGGTGGGAATCGATTTCTTCTCCAGCGAGCAATACGAGGTCGACGCGCATACGGCCATCCATGAGACCGGTCATCTATTGGGGCTCCGGGACTATTATCCCTCCGACTCCTACAACCTCGCCCTCGGGGGCCATTCGATGATGGATTACAACATCTCCGACCACGACCCCTATTCGAAGATGCTCCTTCGCTGGGCCGACCCCCTTTATTACGATTTCTCCTCCTATTCCTCCCTCACCGTTTCCTTGCTCCCGTTCCAAACGAGCAACCAGTTCCTCCTCTTCAACCCGAGCTGGAACCATTCCGCTTTGGACGAATACCTTCTCTTCGAGTTCTATACCCCCGATGGGATCAACGCCCCCGACGCGGAAAAGCGCTACGGATCGAGGCCTTTGGGGTTCACCAAGCCCGGGATCAAGGTCTACCACGTGGACAGCCGCGTGGCGAAATGCCATTACTCCTCACAGCAATACGCCTGGCTTTTCTCCGAATACGTGGAGAGCATCCCCTCCTCCTACCCCGAGGATGAGATGTACGTGATCGGGGCCTGCAACAGCAATGAGGGGTCCCGGACGGACGCTTCCCGTCAAGGAAGGTATAAGCAGATCGCCTTGGTCGAGAACAAGGAATTCAACCGCCTTCAGACGGGCGAAAGCGCCGACGACGGCTCCCTTTTCTACCAAGGGGATGAGTTCTCTTCTTCCTCTTCCCCCTATTTCCTCCGCGGGGAATGGAACTCGAAGGAAGCGATCAACCTCACCATGAAAGTCGATGAGATCAGCCCGGAGAAAGCGACGATCACCTTAACTTACCAAGGAGGTTCCCTATGAAAAACAGCCTGAAAAAAACCTTGCTTTGCCTCTCTTCTTCCCTTTTCCTGCTCTCTTCTTGCAGCGGGGGAGGCCCCGATGGGGGAAGCTCCCTCCCCTCTTCCGAGCCAGCTTCTTCGGATGCCTCCTCGCCCGCGTCCAGCGAGGACCGGGAAAAGGTGATCCTGAACGACCTGAACGACGCGGTCGAAAGCACCTCCTCCTTCTCCCTCGACGTCTGCCTGACCGGGTTAGACGGGGCGGAGAGCGACTACACCTTCCAAGCAGTGAGCCCGGATTTCTATTACTACGCCCCGAATAGCGGGGGCTACGCCGTGCTGGAGGAGGATCCGCGCTTCGTCCATGCCTTCACCGCGGAGCATAACGATGAGACGAACGTCTTCGCCTTCTCCATCGACATGCACGGCCGCTATTGCTCTATAAAGGACAAATCCTCGCTTTTCTCGAACAGCTTCCTGAACATCCTTTCTACCTACGCGGACGATTTCGTCAAGATCGACGATTACACCTTCGCCTCGACCGAGGCTTCATTGGCGACGGAGTGCAAAGACTTCTTCCAGAGCCGCGCTTTGGGGTACTGCAACTACTTCGAGGTCTCCGTGGACGAATACGGGGACCTCGTAAGCTTCTCCGCCGCGGAGAAGAGCTTAGACGAGATGTTCGTCGCCGAGAAAGTCCTTTTCCGCCCCTTCGCGAAGGATTCCTTCGCCCCCTTCGCCGCCTGGCGGGAGAAGGGCTCGCCGATCTCTTTGCGCCTATTCGACATCAAAACCGGCTATGGCGACGATCTTGCCTACCACCTCAACTACCAGGGGGAGCAGGTGACCGTCTCCGGGATCGTTTCCAGCTTCGACGAGGAAGGGGGCTACGTGATCGCCACCCAAAGCGACTACGCCGGGTCATTGGGGGTCCGGGTCGTGCCCGCGGAGGGAACCCCTCTGCCTTCTTTGAAGGACATCGTCTCCGTCACCGGGACGGTGAAGGGGAAGAACTACGTGCCCTATCTAGACCAGGCGAGCTTCGAAAAGACGGGGGAATCCTCCTATTACCCCTTTTTCGACGAAGAATCCATCGTGAACGTCTATGGGGCTGGCTACTACGGAGCCAACGTGTTCGTGAACACCCCGATCTTCGGGGATTCGGTCTATTCTACCTACGCCTACGTCTACTCCCTTCCGGAGGCCCCCGCGGAGAAAGGGGATACCACGATCGACTTCATTTGCCCCTCCTTCCGCAGCCAAGACGGGGATCCCTTCCATTTCTTCCTTTCCCTCCCGGAGGCGATGGAAAAGGAGCGGAAGGCTCAGATCCTGCAAAGCCTCTCTGCCTTCGGCACCTATACCAGCGACCCCGGGAGCTATGAACTGGTGAGCCTCGACAAGATGCTCATCCGCTTCTCCCCGCGCCTTGGTTTCGCTTTGGGCCTAGAATACGGGTCGGAAAGCCGGGTGGGGAAAGCCCTGAGCCCGCAGGAGAAGGTCGCTGAGCTCACCGGGGAGGAGAACTTCCCCTTCCCCAGCTCGGACTCCTATTACTGCTACCGCTTCGGGAAGGCCAACCAACGCACTTTGGAAGAGGTTTACGGGAAACCCTATTCGGGAACGGAGGGGGTCTACTACTACTCCGAGGGGCTGACCCAAGCGCAGATGGAGGAAGAGATCGAAAACCTTTCTGCCTGCGGCTTCGCCCTTTCCGACCGCATCATGGACGCGAGCCGGGAAGAGCACTCGATCTATAAGAAAGGGGACGTGATCGCCGATTTCACCCTATCCTCAGGATACCTCGGAACCGGATACATCTTCAGCCTTTGGGTCTATAAAGGCGACTTGGTCTACAAGAGCACCATCCAGGAGGAGCTGGAGGCATCCGTCTCCTTCTTCCCGATCGAGGACTTCATCCAACCCGAGGGGGTCTATCAAGCCGACATGGCCCTTTACGAGCTGCCCGTCTACGCGGGGAAGAGGTTCGAGGAAGGGTCTTACCTCCCCTGCCTCACCATCGACGTGAATCAGGATTGCTTCGCGACCCTCCGGAGCCGCTACATCAAGGAGAAGGGCTATTCGACCTATCGGAACCAGAGCGGCACCCCCTATACCTACCGCACCCGCGGGGCCAGCCACTACGTCCTTTGCAAAGCCCTCGAGGATGGGAAGACCCTGTTCTTGGACATGGCTCTCTACCCCACCACCGATTACACCTTCGCCGGGCACGATGCCTTCCAAAACCGCATCGAGATCCTCTTCTACAAAGGCGATGCCCCCATCTATCCGGATTACCAATCCGACTTAAGCGAGTTCTTCTCCGAATTCGCGCGGAAGGAAGGGCTCACCGGGGACCTTCCGGAAGTCGATTTGCCCGAGGACGCGAAGGTTGAGCTCTGGTATGGGCTGGACGGGATGGAGCAATACTCCTACCTCTATTACGGCTACCTCAGCGACGTCAACGCCTTCGTCTACACCTCCTCGGTGGAGGAAGCCTACGCCTCCATCGTGGACGGGCTCAAGCAAGCCGGGTTCGTCTTGGATTCGACCACCCCCAAAGGCAATGAGGTCTACGTCAACCGCGACACGAAGTTCGGCTCCTACATCCTCTTGTTCAAAGACGCGGCCCGGGGGCTCATCCGTTTGAAGCAAGGCGGGGCGGGGCTCGATTTCTGAAGCCTCCTTCGCTCCCCCAAAAAATCCGAAGCCATCCGGGCGTTCCTGAATGGCTTCTTTTTCATTCTAAGGTCGCCCGCATCCATACAATGGACGCGGAAAAGGATTTCTAAAACCAATGCGCGCCCCTTCTTTTTGCACCAATCGCCGGGAAAGGACGCCCCTTGCTTTGCCGTTTTGCCTACCCCCTATCCGCCAAATTGGAAGCGCGATCGCCCCTATATTCCAAAGGCAAAAGAATCTAGGGCCAATGGGCCGGGCAAGACTATAATCGGTTTGGGTTAACTTTATGTGGCTCGTATTTGCCTTTGTATCCGCCTTTGCGACTTCCCTCACGACCATAACCGCCAAAATCGGGATCAAGAACGTCAATTCGGACTTCGCGACGTTCTATCGGACCGGAATCGTGATTTTGGGGTCTTTGGCGATGTGCCTGATCACCGGGAGCCTTCCTTCCTTTTCCTCTCTAACCTGGGAGAACTGGCTCTATCTGGCCCTTTCTGGTTTGTGCACGGGCCTTTCCTGGCTTTGCTATTACCGCGCGATCAAACTCGGGGACGTGAGCAAAGTGGCCCCCATCGATAAGTCCAGCTTCATCCTCAGCAGCGTCCTTTTCTTGATATTCTTCTTTCCCGAGACCACCAAGGGAGGGGACGGCCTTACCATTGGGATGCTTTTCCTCTCGATGGCCTTGATGCTTGCGGGGACGCTATTGATGATCGGCAAAATCGAAAAGGGCCAGCCTTTATCGAAGGCGTGGCTTTTCTACGCGGTTTTGTCGGCGGTGTTCGCGGGGCTGGTTTCTTTCTTCTGCAAGCTGGGGCTATCCGGGATCCCCACCGACCTCGGGACCTTGATCCGCACGGTCATCGTCTTCCTCTTCTCGGGGGCGATCGTCTTGGCGAGGAAGGAATATAAAGGGGTATCCGCTTTAACGGGGAAGGACTGGGTTTTCTTAAGCGTTTCCGGCCTCTTCACCGGGGTGGCTTGGCTCAGCGAGTACTACGCGCTCAATTGGGATGGATCCAACCCCATCGCCGTCAATTCCATCGGGAAGCTTTCCATTCTTTTGACGATGCTGTTCTCCTTCTTGTTCCTCAAAGAGAAGTTCACGAAAAAATCCCTGCTGGGATTGGCGTTCCTCACCGCAGGGATCGTGCTGATCATCGTTTTCAGCCTTTGAGGATCCACGGGTCCGCTATTTTGCCTTGCCGGGCAGGCAAAACGCTTGCCTGATCAGGGTTTCCCCGAATCCTCCTCGCCTCTTCTTAGAGGTTTTCGTTCCGCGACCGCCGTTTTCCTTCTTGCCGGGTTTTTGGGAGGCGAAATGAGGAAGCGCCGTTCCCCTCGATTCGGAGCAGAGCGGCCTTCCTTTTCATCCCCCCGGCGTATCCGGTCAAATCCCCATTCGCCCCCATCACCCGATGGCAGGGCACTACGATTGATAAGGGGTTGCGCCCCACCGCTGCCCCGACGGCTTGGGAAGACGCCCTCTTCCCCGTTTCGATTTCGATTTCCTTGGCGATTTCCCCATAGGTCATTGTCTCGCCATAAGGGATGGTCAATAGGATTCCCCAAACCCGTTTTTGGAAAGGGGTGGCCCCTTCAAAGGAAATTGGAGGGATCTTGCCCGGGTTGTTCCCTTTGAAATAGGCATCGAGCCAATGTTTGCTTTCTTCGAAAACCGGAAGGTCGGCGTCTCCGCCGCCCTTTTCATTTGCCGTTCCGAAGGGGCTCTGTGCGGAAAAGGAAAGCCCAGTCAGGTCTTTTCCGTCGCTTGCGAGGATGATTTTCCCCAAGGGGGATGAATAGAAATTCAAATACCTCATTCGTTTCCTTTCCTTTTTTCGGGATCATGCAGCTTGGAGCGTGGGGGGAGGCAAAATCTGCAAGAACAATCCTCCAGTTGCCACGCCGAAGTCTCGACCGGGTTTTGCCAAACGCCTTGGCTTCTTGCCTTAAACGGCCTCTTCTAAAAAAGCAAAGAGAGCGGCGAAAGGCAAGCTTATTCGCCCAAAAACAAACAAAGCGCCTTGAAAGATGCCGATCCGGAAAAGCCTTCTTAAAGGTTTCCAAGAAGAACCATTGGTTACCTGTCCAAGCTCTGATAGCGCGTGGTGCGGCTTCCGCCAAGCCGCTTGATTTGGCCATTATCCAGCATCGTCTTTAAAATACGGCCTGCCGTGGACTGGCTGACGCCCAACAACGATTGAACTTCTTTGCGGGTAATGGCGGGATGTTCCGTTAAGAACCCCAGTATCGTTTCTTCGTTAGAAGCCAATTCCGGAGGGAACGTTTCCTCGTTTTCTTTGGGCATCTCCGATTCTTTCGGCGCGGCATTGACGTTGGGAAGGACGATTTTGAAAGCGTTGTGAGTGGTCGTGATTTTTGGCTGTGCTTGAGCGTCTTTGTAGGCACCCATGATTTTTTTCACGCCCGTCCCATACGCTTCAATCAGCTGCAAGCGATAGAATACGTTGGCAAGATGCGGGTTTCTGCAAACGGAAATCCCCATCATCAAATCGCTCAGCTCCAAACCGGGAAGCAGTCCACCGATAGAAACCAATTCAATCCGATCCTCGTAAATGCTGATTAGGGTACTGGCTTGAAAAGAATACTCCCGGTGCACCAAGGAGTTCAGCAATGCTTCGCGAACAGCCGCCTCCGGATAATCCCGAGTATCAATTCGTAGAAGTTTCTTGAAGGTAGCGTGAGTCTGATTATGGATATTAATATAGTCATATGCCTCGTTAAGCTGTTGAATCAAAGAACCTGCAAACTCCCTTCGATCCTTAAATACATCTTGATTGACTCCTTCGAATACAGCCACTTTTATCGTGAAGGGACACTGTTCAGACAAGAGCAATCCAAGGTTGGTATAAACGCCATCTGGAGAGACGATTTTTAGAGTCTGCATTTGAGACCGTCCGAAAGTCACGTTCCGTTTTGCGAATTCATTTCTTGCTGCATCAAAAGTCAAATCCTGATCGATCGATCGCATCTCTTCGAAACTGTCTCCGTCCGTTTCCTTGATCATCCGCCGAATGGCCTCATCCGTTGCCGGAGCGCAAGAATATCCTTGCCGCACATATACGCCCTCGGGTCTTAGCCCTTTCTTTGCCAAATAATAAGGACGGTTCGCGCCGCGTTGGACGTGAACGGCAACAACAGTTTTTCCGCTGCAATTCATCGCCTCATAATGAATGAACATGGTGATATCCGGTTTTATGCCATCTCGCACCATGTTGGCAATCCGTAAAACACATTCGTCAGCATTCTCAACGCCCAGCACGGCACCATCATCTGCCACGCCAACATAGATTATGCCGCCAGCGCTGTTGGCGAATGCAACAATCTCCTTTTTGACATCGTCCGTTGCAATGGATTTTAATTCAATCGTTTCCGCTTCTTGGAATCCCATTTCATTCACCTCTTCGCTTTATTCTACCCATTTTTTAACCATATTCTAACCTTTCTAATCACTTTCTAACCAATTTTCCACATAAAACTGGTTAGATTAAGATGAATAGACAGGAAGAAAGAGAATGACCTCCTTTCTACTAGAAAGTGAACGAGCGAATTGTGAGCAAGGGTGCAATCCCGATTTTGCCATTTCGAAAACCTGCCGCCCACGCAGTCTCAGTCCTCGGAGCGTGGGGATTCGCCAAATGTCCTTGCCAAAGCGAAAGAATTCTTTTGGAAACTGCTTATCCATTTCTTCCCCGTTCATCTCCAAACCGTTTGGATCGTGATGGGCCTTTTTGAAAGCTCCGCAACGCCCATAAAAGCAGACGTTCCATTGCTAAAGTTCGGCGTGGCCTTTCATTCCTTCCCTTCCGGGGACAGCTTCTCAGCGGCGGCCCGAAATCGAGAGGGCCCGTGATTATGCAAAACAGGCTGTTTCCGTTGCTGGGCTCAAGAAGGGTCGGCCGCACAGCCTTGTCCAACGGTTGACTCCTAAAAACCCAATCCACTTATGTTGATTGATATTTCTTCAAACAGGCCATAAAAGAGGCCTGCAAATCACGATACTGGCGCCCCGGGAGGGACTCGAACCCGCAACCGTTGGCTTCGAAGGCCACTACTCTATCCAGTTGAGCTACCGGGACGCGCGGAGGTATTTTATAACAAAACGTCCCCTTTGTTCTTTCCAGTTAAAACCAGACGTAACAAAGACGGACGTCTTCACCGCTTCATGGAGAACTTGCTGCCGTTTGCCCCGCCATAGGCCTTTCACCGAATAGGCAAATTCGTGAAATCCATAAACATCCCCCTCAGCCAAAATATCTTTTTCTTAGCCGCGAAGCCGTTTCTTTGGCGATGAGATTCTCGACTTCCGCGACGTTGATGGAACGATTCAATTGATCCAAGCAGCAGTCTATCAACGTGTTTCGCTTTCTTAGCGCCTTCCGATAATCCGATATTGATTCGTTCAAGAAACCCGGAAGGGCGCTTGGAGCTTCTTCCGGTTCTAAAGACAGCAGCATTTCAATGGTTATGCCTAAAGCACTAGAAATCCTTTGCAAAGTTCTTCCGGAGCAATCAAAAAGGTCAACCTTTGAAGTGGCAATGTCGTTCAAAGTGGTCTTCGGAAGCCCGCTGATTTTGGAAAGGCGATAAACCGTTATGCCTTTTTCGGCTAGGAAATCTTTGAGCGTCATAGCTTATTTGTATCGGTAGACCGTCCTTTTTACAATATTTGTTATTACAAACAAGAAAATATGCGCTTGGAAGCTTACGACAAGTATTCCAATCCCGTTTTTTGCTCTTCCCAACCTGTATCCCTGAAATCGCACAAAAAATCAAACTATGCCCTTATTTTTGCCCCTTTGCAGGCCGAAAATCGGTTCCCAAGGTTGGGCGCGTGGTTGCAACGTACTCCGAAACGAAAAAAAATCGAGAAGTCGTGATTTTCCTAAAAACATTGCGATTACGGAATTTTCCACCTATTCCTTCCACCGTCCATAGTTATAGGCCATCCGCTCCCACGTCGTTACGAGGCAGTATGGACTTTCATTTTTAGCATCGACCTATTTCCTCATTCGAGTAAAGGCCCTGTTTTTACCGTTTCACCGCGTTTTTGACGATTTTCGCAACAAAAAAGGATTCCCCATTTTTGAGAAAACAGCAAATCCATTTACGCTTTTTGGCTATTTTTCATCGTTTTGTGACTAAGCAACACCACAGTCTCATCGCGCCATGAAGACGTAGATCTCTTTGACGTCGTAGTCGATCGTTCGGCAATGTATCAGAATCTAGCTACGTAGAAGCGATATCCGTTCATGCTTTCTATGGAAGACAGTCTAGCCTTTTGGGTGGAGGCGCTCAGCAGGTGTACCAAACTTCAAAGGTGAAATAGGCCGATTGCCCCGCTTTGGTGAAGAACATGAAAAAGTTGCAATCGCTGGAGTCGGTCTCCAAAGTGTCCGAGGACGCGGTCATCGTTTGGCTGACCTTCGCGCTGAATTTGTTGAGGAACATATCGACGGGGTCAGGAGGATTTTGATAAGTGGGATTGAGGCAAGCAACCATCCCTGTCCCGGAGCTAAGCCCGTTCACTTTGATTCTGCGGATTCCTTTCACAGGGCTTGAGGATACGTTATAGAGAGCATGCCAGGCGCCCGATAAGGCGAATTTATCCCCCGATGAATCATTCGCGCCCCCTCCTCCAAAGGAAATCGGGTTTCCTAAATCGGTGCTTCGAGAGGAATAGGAGAAGGTGGCGTGGTAAAGGCTTTCATCGGCCTTCAAAGGATGGACCGAGGCGGATTGGATCAAAGGAAGGGCAAAAACGCATAAGGCAGAAAGAGAAAACAAAATCATGAATTTTTTCATGACCTGATTTTACCCCCCCCCGCATTTATCAACCTTTTTAGCAGGGAAGGCGAAGGATTTTAAGGGCGATTCTTTTCAAAGCAGTCACCAACGCAAGGCTTTCCGACCCCTGGCATCGCTCTTCATAAAGAACAAGAAAACCCCTCGCCTTTCGGGGAGGGGTTCTCCTGGTTTTTGGAGATTTATTGAACGGTGGCTAGCCGATCAACGCACATTTGCCTAGGAAGGCTAGGCTTTCCTCGCTTCCTTTTTGGCTTTCCTTTCCTGCTTCTTCTTTTCCTTGTAGAAGGCCTCGACCAATCTCGGGCCGGGGGCATCATCGCAAGGATTGATGGGCAGGTGATGGGCCTTCCGGTAGAGGTAAAGCAGAAGCATGGAAAGGAGGTAGGCGGAAGTGAGGACGATGACGACTATCTCAATCCAGCTCATTGGGGATTACTCCTTCTGCGCTTCCGCCTCTTTCTTCCCTTTCCAATTGGAATAGAGGAAGGCGAGGACGAAGAGCAAGGCGATGACCGGCAAGCTGATCGCGAGGGTCCAGACCCAGCGGATGGTCACGTAGGTGAGGCATCCCATCAGGTAGGAGCAAACGATCCAGAAGGCGACGGTCCCGAGGTAATATTTGCCTTTCCCGAGCTCCGCTTTGGCGGTGGCGACGGAGGCGAAGCAAGGAATGGTCGTCATATTGAATACGGCGAAGGCAGACAAGGCAGCGGCGATGTCGAGGGAGGAATGGCCCTCGAAGGAAGCGGCGACGACTCCGGAGAAGCCTTTGGTCCCGATGACGGTGGCCAAGCTCTCGACGGTCGAAGTGACGCTCTCCTTGGCGACGATGCCTTGGATGGAGGCGACGGAGAAGATCCAGCTGTTCTGGATTTGGACGCCGAATCCCATCGGGGTGAAGATTGGGGCGATGAGCATGCCAAGGTTCGCCAAGATGGAATCCTTTTCGGTCAGCCCAAGGGCCTTATCGGCGCTGGGGATGAAGGTCCAATCCCAGGTGAAGTTGGCGAAGAACCAAACGACGATGGTGGAGACCAAGATGATGGTGAAGGCCTTTTGAATGAAGTGCTTGCCTTTGTCCCAGAGGTGGATCAGAAGCGATTTCGGCTGGGGCAAATGGTAGGCGGGGAGCTCCATGATGAAGGGCGGGACCTTCTCGCGGAGGGTCGTGTGGTTCATCAGGATGACCGAGGCGATCGCGACGACGACGCCGAAGACGTAAACCAAGAAGGTGAATAGGCCCTGATCAATCCCGGCCGCTGCGGCGACGGCCGCGGCGATGAGGGTAAGGAATTCGGCTTTCGCCCCGCAGCTAAAGAAGGGGATGACGCGGATGGTCTTGACCCTTTCTTTGTCGGAGGCGAGGGTGCGGGTATTGATCATGGCCGGAACGCCGCATCCGAAGCCCATGACCATCGGGAGGAAGGCCCTCCCGGAAACGCCGAAGCGGCGGAACAAACGGTCGAGGACGAAGGCGATTCGGGCCATGTAGCCGGAATCTTCCAAGATGGCGAAGAAGCCGAAGAGGATGAGGATCTGCGGGACGAAGCCCAGGACGGCGGAGACGCCGCCGTAGACGCCTTCATAGAGGAAGCCGATGACCCATTCCGGAGCGTTCCAGACGATCAGCAGCTCTTTGAATCCGAGGCCGATGAGGCCCAAGATTCCGGTTTCGCTGTCCCCGGCCAAGACGTGGAAGAATTCGCCGATCGAATTGATCCCGTCCTCGGTCCAAAATAGCCCAGCGAAGGGGCGGAACTCCTCCCCGCCGACGTTCAAGGTGAGGTAGCCTTGGTAGCCTTCCCCGAAGGGCACCCCCATCGCGCCGAGGTAGAAGAGGTCGGCCGCGAAGGTGAAGTGGAAGATGAGGAAGAGGATGACGATCATGATCGGGAAGGCCGCCCAGCGGTTGGTGAGGACCTTATCGATGCGGTCGGAGAGGGAGAGCTTCTCCTTCTCCTGCTTCACCGCGCCCTGGACGATCTTCTCGCAGAGGGGGGTGAGGTATTGGTAACGCGCATCGGCGATTTCCGCCTCGTAGTCCTTGCCTTCCTTTTCGCAGAGGGCGAGGACCTTCTTGTATTCTTCCGGGTGCTCCTTGGCCTCGATGTCGTCTTTTTCAAGGGCCTTGGTGGCGTGGAACAAGGGGGAGGTGACGCCGCTTTCTTCGTAAAGGGATCTGGCCTGGCTCAGGATTTCGTCTTGCTTCAAGACGGAAACTCCTTTGCGGGGCGTTTTGCTGGCTTTTTGGGCCGCTTTCATCAAATCCTCAAGCCCTTTCTGACGAAGGGCCGAGATGCCGAGCACCGGGACGTTCAGGACCTTGGAAAGGCCTTGGAGGTCGATGCTCTGCCCGTTTTCGGCGACGGTGTCCATCATGTTGACCGCCACCACCACCGGCACGTCCATCTCCATGATCTGGGTGGTCATGTAGAGGTTGCGCTCAAGGTTGGTGCCGTCGAGGACGTTGATCACGACGTCGGGCTTTTCGTTGAGGATGTAGTTCCGAGAGATGACTTCTTCGGGGGTATACGGAGAAAGGGAGTAGATGCCGGGGAGGTCGACGATCTCGATGCCATCCTCTTTGTTCTTCTTCCCTTTGAAATAGAAGGTCCCGCTGCGTTTTTCAACGGTGACGCCCGGCCAGTTCCCCACATAGGCGGTCGAGCCGGTCAGGGAGTTGAACAGGGTGGTTTTCCCGCAGTTGGGGTTGCCGGCCAATGCGACTTTGATCATTTGCTTCCTTCCTCCAATTCTTCCACTTCCACGAAGCTCGCCTCCGATTTGCGGAGGGAGAGCTCATATCCGCGGAGAGTGACTTCCAAGGGATCACCCAAGGGGGCCTTCTTCCGCAGGTAGATCTCCGCCCCGGGCGTGATGCCCATGTCGAAGATGCGCCGACGGATCTTCCCTTCCCCGCTGATTTTCTTGACCAAGCAAGAAGAGCCAACGGGCAATTCGTTCAGAGTCATAGGATGTTTTCCTTTCCTTAGGCTACCGCGACCATGATGGACATCGACACTTTGTGGTCCAGGCCGAGGCGGGATTCCTTGACGAGGCAAATCGCCGCTCCGTTGGCGTCGTCCAGCAGGCGGATGAGGCCGCCTTCCACGATGCCCAAAGAGGCGAGGTGCTTGTTCACTTTGGCTTCCCCTCTCACGGAGAGGATCCGGAGGTCTGTGTCTTTTGGCGCGAATAGCAATGGCATAACGTTGGTACCTGGTTGTTAACCAATGATAAGTTTATACATCTTAACTGGGCTTGCAACACTTTTTGTTAATATTTTATAACTCCTCTTCCCCGTTCCTTCTTCTTCCGGCTTTGCTAAAATGGGCTCCATGGAACCCCTTCAGCTAGCCTATTTGCAAAAAGACCGCCCCATCGCGGAGACGATCGCCCTTTCTCTATCCGAAGAAGGGTTCGAAGTGACTTTGGTCCAAAAAAGCGTCGACCCGGGCAAGATCGTCTTGGTGCTCCTGAATGAAGGCAGCGCCGCAAAAGAGCTGTATTCCTCCTTCCCGTGGCTGCAAGAGCAAAACGCTTTCTCCTCCTACCGGGGCTTCCGCTTGATGCCTTTGTTCGCTTACGATTCCAGCAAAGAGGATCCGGAGGAAATCTTCGAAGGGGCGTTCGGGGAGATGATGGAAGAGGTCTTCTCGGGCGAGTTCAAGCCCTTCGGCTGGGATTTGAGCCAAAAGAAGATGAATCCGGAATTCCTTCGCGTTTTGGAGGAAAGCTATTCCGAATAGAGGCTAAAAGCCGTGGTTCTCCTTGATGCGGGAGATGATCTTCGTCGCGCGGATGCGATTGACCAGAAGTCCCATCAAAACCCCCGTGAGGAGGGAAACGGGCAAAAGGAAGCAATAATAATAGAAGACGCCCGGGGTGGAGAGGATCAATGCACCGACGGCGACTTGGGCGAAGCTGTGGAGGACCGACCCGACCGCGGACACCCCCACTTCGGTGAAGATTTTGAATTTGTACAAAGAAGCCATCGCGGCGAAGGAAAGGATGGCGCCCGCAAGCGACATCCAAAAGCCCATCTGCAGGAAGCTGCCGCGGAGCAGGTTCACCAGCAGCACCTTGGCCAGGTCCAAGAACAGGGCCTCGAAGAAGCCGAGCTCATAAAGGCAAAGCAAAACCAGGAGATTGGCCAACCCAAGCCTCACCCCGCCCACTGGACCCAAAGGGGGCAGGAAGCTTTCGGCAACGCCCAAAGCAACCGCCAAGGCGAGCAGGATGGCCATCAAGGTCATTTTGTAGATGTTCCAAGGTCTTTTCTTCATAGGATGATGTCGGCCCCCGCATCCCCTAAGATGGTGATGACGATGTGATTGGCAGCGCAGACGATGGGCCTGCCCGGCTCGGAAATCCAGCCCTGATGGACGCAGTATTGCGAGGGGCAGGAGGAGGAAAGGACGCAGATCGCGTTCTTTTTGACGCCGATCTCCATTTCCCCGATCTTCCCTTGGATGAAGAAAGACTTCACCTCTTCGCCATAGCCGGACAAGTCGATCAGGCCGTTTTCCTTTAGGCGCTCCCCATCGAGGGTGATCTCCGCTTGAAGCGAGGAATAATCCCCTTTGGGCAAAGCCGCGTAAAGGGCCAAGGACAAAGAAAGGGCGGACAGGGAGGAGATCAAAATCACGTCGCCCAGGTGCTTCTTCCAAAAAGGGGTCATGAAAGCAAACGGTCCTCGATGACCTCTCCGTCTTTGTAATAAACCCCGGACACGCCCCACTTCTTCTCAAACCCTTCCCTCTTCTCGGGCTCCACCCACATCAAAGCGGTGGTATAGGCATCGAGTTTCCCGGCGTCCTCCCCTTTCAGGGTGACCCCGGTGAAGGAGGGGGAGGCTTCCCCGGTGAAGGGGTTCACGATGTGGGAATAGACTTTGCCTTCGATCTCCACCCCTTGGACGGAGACGGAACTCGTGGAAAGGCAGGCGTTTTTGATGAAGAGCCTTTTGCCGGGGAGGTCTTGCTTCCAGGAAAGGGAATAGGTGCCGTCCCCTCCTTCCTTGCTGCCGAAGACCATCGTGGAGTTCCCCCCATTGATGTAATAATGCTCCCAGCCTTTTTCCTCGGCTTTCTTCTTGGAGAGCTCGGCGGCGTAGCCTTTGGCGATCCCCCCAAGGTCGATCTGGGCTTTTTCTTTGACGGGGGCCCCTTCCTTCAACACGAGCTCCGCGCGATAGACGCCGCCTTCACCGGAAAGGAGGAGATCCGTGTTCTTTATCTTCGAAAGCTCCTCCGCGATGTCTTCTGGACTGGGAAGGCTTGGGGATTCCCCTTCTTGGAGGGGATGGAGGTGGTTCTTCCAAAGGGTGGAGAGCCCAAAGCAAAGGGGGTTGAAATAGCCTTCGGTCTCTTTTTCCATCTCCAAGGCGAAGGAAAGCAAATCGAAAAGCTCTTTGGAGATCTCGATTTCCCCAGGGGCTTTGTTGATGTCATAGACCGAGACGGTTTGGTAATGGGGCGAGTTGGCGTCGGCGATTTTGTCGATCTGCTCAAAGGGGGAGAGGACCTCCTCGAGCTCTTCTTCCTTCTCGGCCTGGGCTTGGCAGAGGATCTGCGTGTCCATGGCGAATACGACCTTTTGGTAATACCCCTTGCTCGAGCAGGAAAGCAGCAAAGGGGACAGCAATGCGATTTTCAAAAAAGTACGCGGTTTCCGCATGGCCCCATTATGCCATAGATGGGAGGAGGGAAAAAGAAAACCGCTCCCGGGCGGGAGCGGAAATCGTCATAACGTCGGGACGTGCTTGGTGCCGTCTGGGTCGGGGTGGGACTCCATGTAGGCGATGATGGGCTCGAAGTTCTTGTCCTTCTTCCCCACCTTGCACAAGGTCACTTTCTTCACCTTCCCGGTGACGATGGCCTCAGCCATGTCGTGGCATCCGGCGTAGCCGCAGGCGCCGCAATTGGCGTTGGGCAGCATTTTCTCCACGTCCTCGATGCGGTGGTCTTCTTCGACGTGGAGGAATTTCTCCGCCAAAGCCAGGGCGAGCCCGAAGATCAGGCCCAGTCCCCCGAGGATGAGGACCGCCCACAGCACGGTGAGCGGGTTAACGCTAGTCAAGACGGTGTTCATCTTTATTCTCCTTTTCTTCTTGCTCTTCCTTCAGCTTGCCCTTCGCTTGGTAAAGGCTGAACTCGCAATGCTTGTTTGGGCATTCCCCGCAGAGTTCGCTGGGCTGCTTTTGGCAGCCTTTGGGAACCGGGGTCTTTACAAACAGGATGAAGCTCAGCACGAAGAGCAGCAGCAGGACCGCCAAAACGGCGATGGCAAGAATCAGATATCCTTCTTTGCTCATGCCATTCCGCCCAGTCCGGTGAAGGCCATGGCCAACAAGGCGGCGGTCACCAAGGCGATCGGAAGGCCTTTGAAGGCTTTCGGGGTATCGGATTCGGCGACGCGGATGCGGATGGCCGAAAAGAGGACGATCACGAAGAGGAAGCCCAGACTTGTGCCGAGGGCGTTGGCCATCGACATGCCGAAGTCAAGGCCCTGCGAGGCGTTCTCCTCCACCACGCCGAGGACGGCGCAGTTGGTGGTGATTAGCGGCAGGTAAATGCCCAGGGCTTTGTAGAGGGAGGGGCTGTACTTCTTGATGAAGAAGCCGATCAGCTGGACCAAGGAGGCGATGACCAAGATGAAGACGATGGTCCGCAGGAAGGCCAATCCGGCCAGCTCAAGGAGCAGGTACAAAGGCCAGCAGATCAAGGCGGATACGACGATGACGAAGGTGACGGCGAGCCCCATCGAGAAGGCGTTCTTGAGCTTATTGGAGACGCCCACGAAGGAGCAGATCCCATAGAAGCGGGAGAGGACGACGTTGTCGATGAGCATGGCGGAGACGATCGCCAAGAGGAATGAAACGAAATAGGACATGGTCACTTGGCCTCCTTAGAAGCTTCTGAGGCTTGCTTTTGCAGGAGCAGGGCCTGCTTTTTCTTCTCTTTCTCCTTGGCTTCTTTGGAAAGCTTGACCGCGGAGATGATGGCCATGATGACGCCGAGGACGATGAAGGCTCCGGTTGGCTGGGAGAAGATCGAAATCGAGAAGTCCGGCCCGCCGAGGGAAGTGAAGTTGAGGATGGGCAAGGAGACGGATGGGAGGAAGGTCAGCGTCTTGCCGAAGCTCAGCATCCCGGTCCCGAGGATCTCGCGGACCAAGCCGATGATGGCGATGGCGAGGGTATAGCCCAGCCCATTGCCGATCCCGTCGAGGAGGGAATCCAGGACGGTGTTCTTGTTGGCGAAGGCTTCCGCCCTCCCCAAGACGATGCAGTTGACGACCAATAGCGAGATGAAGACGCCCAAGCTGGAATAAAGCTCCGGCAGGAAGGCCTCCGAGAACATCTCCACCAAGCAGACGAAAGTGGCGATGATGACGATGTAGGCAGGAGTTTGGACCTCCTCGGGGATGAATTTCTTCAAGGCGGAGATCAAGACGTTGGAGCCCACGAGGACGAAGGTGAACAGCACCCCCATCCCCAAGGCGGCCTCCAAGGATGTGGTGACCCCGAGGGCCGGGCAGGTCCCCAAGATCAAGACGAAGAGGGGGTTGGCTTCCCAAATCGGGTTCAGGAAGGCTTCTAAGTGAGCGGAACGCGCTTTCTTTTCCATGGTTATTTCCCTCCGTTTTTCAGCGTAGCGTATTGCTGGCGTTCGAAGTCGGCGACCGCGTACAGGGCATGGCTCGAGATGGTGGCGTCGATTCCGGCGTTTCCAACCTTGATGCCATCCCCGCAGGCTTTCTTGAAGGCGGAGAAGGAATGATCCTCGCCTTTGTTGAAGACGTCGATGCAGTATTTCTGCAGAACCGAGGCCTTCGAGAAGGAGTTCTCAAGCGCGAGCACGTCGGTGAGGGTCGGGTTGTCGATATCCTCCCCAGAGAAGCCGAGCAGGAAGTAAAGCCCGCCGTGGGCCTCGGTTTCATCGGCCCCTTCCTCGTCTTTGACGACGTGGAATTCGGCTTCGTAGACGTTGCCGAGGTATTCCTCCCCCTCCCCGTAGATCGCGTAGGTGGCGTAGAGGATCTGCTTCTTCTCGCTCGGCCATCGATATTCGTCGATGCCGAGGTTGGCGATTGTGGGAGGAAGGGCGCGGTTGAGCTCGGTCTTCACCGCGGTCTTCCCGCCTTCGAACAAGCCGATGGCTTGGGATGAGAGGGTCTTCAGAGGATCCTTGGAAAGGGCCTCGACGGCTTTTTCGCCCATCAAGGAGAGGGCGTTCCCCGTCTCTCCCTGCGGGAGGGAGGAGGAAGCGAAGGACGGGGTCGCTTTGTAATCGACGTCGGAGAAGCTCGAGGAGAGGATGTACCCGCCCTGGAAGCCTTCCCCGGAGACGGCGATGGCGGAGGCGAAGTCGCCGATTTGGCCCACGTAGAAGCGGGCGGCTTCGTTATGGCCCAAGGGGTCGTCATAAAGGGAATAGTATTTTGAGAAAACCTCATTCCCTTGGATTTCCTTCGCGCTGGAGGAGAGTTTGTAGCCCTTCTCCCCGAAGAGGGCTTTGTTCCAAGCCTCGGGGTCTTCCACGATGCCGCCGGAGAGGGCGGAGAAGAGCTTGTTGGCTTCGGAGACGACTTTGGAGACGGCGGTGCTGGTGATGGTGGCCCCCACCCCGGCGACGTCGTCGAAGCTGCGCTCCCCCGCGTTGACGGGGTTGAGGTAGTTCTCGATGAATTTGGATTTGAAGGAGTCGTTGCACTGAACCATGGCGATCTTCACCAGGGAGGCTTTGCCGTTTTCCATGGCGAATCCGACGAGCAGTTCCAAAGCGGCGTCCCTGCCGGCGATCTGGCCGTGGAAGACTTTGCCGATTTCCTTCGTCTTGGCATCGTCTTCGTAGGCGGTGACGTAATAATCGACGTTATTGGGCGTGAGCCCGGCTTCTTGGAGGGCTTTTCGGTCCTCTTCGGAGCTGAAGTCCTGCTTGGCGGAGAACTTCCCGGCGGGGAAGACTTCCTGATACGCCGCGCTAGCCTTGGCTTCGTTGGCTTCGGCGATGATCGGGGCGGTGACTAGATTCACTCCGGCGAGCAGGCCGGCGCTGACGGCGCCTAAGCAAAGAAGGGTGGAGCCGCAAAGAAGGTATTTTTTTACGGTTGCGTTCATATCAGAACCCTCCTTTCAAGAAGGAAGCGGCATGGGAGGCTTCCTTCAGCGAAGAGACCTTCGCGGGGGTGGCCAGGCAAACGATGAGGATGGCGCAGGCGGCCAAGATCCCGTAGGTGAGGAAATCCTTCCAGGAATAGCGGGAATGGGCCCATTTGTAATGGTCGAGGAAGGGGGCGATGGCGTTGGCGATCAAAATGCCGAAGGCCACGCCTTCCGGGTTGGAGGCGAATAGGCGCATCAAGACGGCCAAGATGGCGGCGAGCATGCCATAGGTGACCCGGGATGGGGCATCGATCGGCATGGTGACGGGGTCGGTGATCATAAAGGCGAGCCCGAAGAGCATGCCGCCGGAGAAGAGCTGATAGGCTAAGAAGGAGAAAGCGTCGCTCCCGGACTGCTGGAAGATGCCGGCGAAGAGGCTCAGCACGGCGAAGGTCAAGCCATAGGAGAGGACGACCCGCCAATCGGCCGCGCGGCGGATGAGAAGATAGACGAGCCCAAGCAAAACCGCGGCTTTGCAGACCTCCCCCATCGCCCCTTGGGTGTTGCCCAAGAAAAGGTCGAGGAGGGAATATCCGCCGTTCCCGATCAGCGGACTCGAGGAAAGGTAGGTTCCCCCGGTTTGGATGGAGGAGAAGCCGAAGAGCTTCAGGAAGGCGTTGTCGGCGTAGGCCCCATTCCAAGAGGAGCCGAAGCAAAGGCGCGTGAAGACGAAGCCGGTCGCGGCGGGGTTGAAGATGTTCGACCCGAATCCGCCGAAGACGAGCTTGGCGAGGATGATGCCGAAGGCGCTGCCGGCGATGAGGTAGAAATATTCCATCCCGGCCATCGAAGCGGCGCGGGGCTCCATCATCAGCCCGAAGATGAGGGCGCTGACGGCGGCCCCAAGGGCGTTGACGGGGCTATAGGCTTTCAATGAACCCTTCCCTTTGATGAGGACGAAAAGCAATTCGCATCCCTCCATCACCACCAAGGGGATGAGGAGGTTTTTGACGCCAGCCCAGCCGTATCCGCAGCTGAAGACGATGACCGGAAGAAGCGAAATCAAGACATCGATCAGCATCGAATTGGCGCTGGCCCTCCGCCGAATGTGCGGGGAGGTTTCAACCGTGAAATTCATATTCGCTGAATCTCCTTTCTTATCAGGGGAGCTTAGCCACGATTTTGGCTCTCCTCATGTAATCCGTCAGCGGGATCTTGCTGGTGCAGGAATAGCTGCAGAGGCCGCATTCCATGCAATTGAGGACGTTGAGTTCTTTGATCTTCTGGCGGTCGACGGGCATGGTCTTCATGGTTTTCATCACCAAGACCGGGTGCAGATGCGCCGGGCAGGAGAGGACGCAGGAACCGCAGCGGATGCAGGGTTCCTCTTTGTAGGCGACTTTCTTGTTGCAGACGATCGAGGTGACCGTGCGGGTGACCACGCAATCGTCGTTGGGGATGGACGATCCCATCATCGCTCCGCCCACGATGAGGATTTTCTCATCGCTATCGCTCTTATACCCACCGCACTCTTCAATTAAGGCGGAGAAGGGGGTTCCGACCCGGGCTTTGATGGTCTTCGGGGAGACGATCTCATCCCCGTTGACGTTGACGTAGCGTTCCATGATGGGCATTCCGTCTTCGAGGATGGACATCATCTGAATCATGGAATTGACGTTGAAGTTCAGGATGCCGTACTTGGCGGGCAAGGTGCCGGGCTTGACTTCGATCCCAGTCGCCCGGCGAATCATCTCGATTTCCCACCCCTGGGGGTAGAAGGAACCGAGAAGCTGCATGGTTACGCCCGAATCCGGGTAATCGGCAATGACTTTGTCGAAGACCGGGACGAGCTCCTTATGCTTCCTCTTGATGCAGATGCGCGCATCATGGCAATGGAAAACGTTTTCAAGCAAGATCATCCCCTCGATGACTTTGCGCAGGGAGTCCTCGTTTTCCAAGGCGCGGTGGTCGGCGGTCACGTAGGGTTCACATTCGACCCCATCGATGAGGATGGTGCGGATGGTTTCCTTCGTCTGCATCTTCACGTAGGCGGGGAAGGACGAACCCCCAAGGCCGACGGCGGCGTAGTGCTTCAGGGTTTCGACGAGCTTCTCTTGGGTGAGGGTTTTCTTCAGATCCCCAAAGGAAGACTTCTTGACCGAGGGGTCGAGGGTGTCGAGGCCGTCGTTTTCGAATTTCAGATAATCGATGGCTTTCCCGTTGCGGTAGGTGTGCTTTTCGAGCCCAAGATAAGTGCCTGAGCAAGGGGAGAACATGGGCTGGTCAAAGAAAGGCCCATGGCGGACGCCGACTTCCTGGGCGAAGTTGACCTTCTGCCCCACTTCAATCGCGACGTCGGCTTTGGCGCAGCGCGAATTGGTTTTGGGGATGTAGAGGTACTTCTGGGCAGGGAGGCTCGCCAAAGGCAATTCGACCGAATAGCCTTTCGGCGTCTGCAAGTGATTGGATTTTGCAATCATAATGGAAAAGACAATGCTCCTTTGCAATGGTGATTATAGGTTTACGCGCGCACGAAGAGAAGCGATATCGCGTTACCGGTTTACCAATAAGAAAAAAGGAGAGCTCAAACTCTCCTTTTCATTTAGTTGGAACGAAGCCTCAGTTGGCCGCCCAGTGGGCGGGATAGAGGCTGGCTTCATCGTAGGGCTGGTCGGCGGAGACGGCGGCGCTCAGGAGGGTGACGACCTGGGTCGCCTTGACGACGGCATCGGCATCGCTGTCGGAAGCGGCCTCGAAGGTGGTCTTGGCGACATCGACGGTGCCATAGTTCATGGTCCATTCGTTGCCGTGATAGCTGCTGGCCTTCTTGTTGTACCAATGGGTCAAGAGGTTGTTGTTGAACTCGAACAGAAGGGGCTCATGGAGCTTCTCAGGATGCTCGGGGTTCGGATAGAGGGCGTCAAAATCGAGGGTGAGGTTGCCTTCGCCGGTGGTGGAATACTTTTCATCAGCGAGGACGATGTAGCTGTCCTTCTCAGTGGCGCCGGCTTCGATGGTCTGGTCGCTGACCGTAATCGGGGTCTTGTTCTGATCGATGACGTCTTGGCGCTTCAGATAAGCGGAGAGTCCGCCAGCGCCATTGTGCCAATGCTCGCGGCCGCACTTGATGAAGCCATCGATCTGCTTCTGGGCAAACCCGGCCATGATGGCGGCGACGGCAGCGTTCCCAGACGGGAGGGTCACGGACCACTGCTGCTGCTCGTTGTTAGAGATGCCATCGAACCCGAAGACGAAATTCGCGCCATCCAAATAGGCGAAGAGCTCATTGACGGTGACGTCGCCGAGCTTCTTGGCGGCTTCGAATTTGACGTGGCTGTAGTTGGCGGCGCCATCGAAGTTGTAGGTGGAGATGGTGGCTTTGGGATCGGTGTTGGTGTTGCTGGCGCTCAGCTTGGTCTGAGCGGCCGGGGTAGCGGCGACGATAGCGTCCAAATGTTCTTCAGCTTCTTTGCGGGTAAGGCTTTTGGCGTTTTGGCCACAAGAAGTCAGTCCGAGGACGAGGGCGGACAATGCGACTGCGACTTTTTTTGCGTTCATAATGAATCGCTCCTTTTCACGCCCACGATTTTACGAATCTCGTTTTAGATTTCAAGAATGAGTTACCGAATAGCGTTTTATCGATATTGAAAACACCCGAACCATCGAAGGTTTTCGGCGATTTTCAAAATATGAACAATTTTTTGATTCGGCTGTTTTTTGGCTTAGGCTATGGCCGCGCTTTTGGCTTCGGATGCGAGGATGGCGCGGTCGAAGTTACACACATACGCGCGCAATGTCTTTATGAATGCGTCGGCTTCGTCTTGGCCGATCCCTTCGCGGGCTGCCTCGGCGATCCGCTGGATGCGGTGCATCAAGCGGGCCGCCTCCACCTCCCCATGCCGGGTGAGCCGAATCGGCTCCATGTACCTTTTCTTCGCTTCGACGAAATTCGTTCTGCGGAGTTTTTCCAGCGCTTTGGATACAGCCCCTTTGTCCTCTTGGGTCGCGCGGGCCAGCTCCATGACCGACATCGGCCCCTTCGCGCAAAGGAAGAAAAGGCAAAGGATGTGGATTCCCTTCAAAGAGAGCTTCTCCCCCTCTCTCCCTTTCACGGCGAACAGGCACTTTTCCAATCTGCGGGTGAAGAAAAGGAAATCGGCCACGCGTTCTGTTTCCATATCGAAGCTCCTTTCGCGTCCAAGACTCGAACCATTCCCGTATCGGCAAAGGACGTTCGTCGCCCCCGCGGGAGAAGGTTCATTTCTCTTGCCTTTATTTTTAGCAAGCGACTAAGAAAAAGAAAGCACTTTCAAAAAACGTCCCTTGAACAAAACGCGCCGCCGAGGCGGTTTGGTTTAAACAAATCGTTGGATGACGTTTGTTTCGCCTGCAAAAGAAGCCGGCGGTTTTTGTTTTGTTGGATACGGACTTCCTGTTTTCGGTTCCTTTTTATTGACGCGGCGACGGCCACCGACGAGCAAAAGAAAGGCCTCCAACATCGAAAAATCTTAACCGAAGCATAAAAAAGATGCGGAAGGGAACGGAAATTGAAGCGGTTAAAGCCCGGATTTCCGCCAAAGCATATGCCGCTTGGAGAGGATCGGATCGGCTTAAAGGCCGCTTTTTCAATCCACCACCCCTTCCTTTTGGAGTCCGGCGAGGGAGGCGGACGCCGCTTTCCCTCTGGGCGATCGGTCTTGAGGTTCGCAAGCAATTCCGGCGGAGCCTTTCCGCTTTCTAGAAGGGTTGCCCCGCGGCGCAAAAGGGAACGCTTGCTCCTTGAAGCGAAAGAAGAGGAAGGCGGAATCGTAAAAAAGCTTTTCCGTTGACGGGAGATTCATGGTTAAGTCCGCCTGTTTCGATGGGATGAGGCGGATGAGGAAAAGGCGGGGTTGCGGATGGATACCTCGAAATGGGCGGTTTTCTTGGGGAAGGAAATTGCGCGAAAGGCAAAAATTGTTTTTTCAACATTGACCAAATTCGCGCTTCCCCGCTCGGGGTTCCTTTTCTAGGACCCCGAAGGGCTTTTAAGAGACCCCTTTGCTTGAAATCAGTCCGCGCTTTGCGGGGAAGAAAGCGAAGCTTGGGTGACGTCGCCGGAGATCGCGAGCTCGAAGCGCGCTTCTTCGGAAGGGATTTCATCCTCGACGCGGGCGAAATCGTGATATCCCAATTTGACTTTGTTCGCGTAGATTTCCAGTCGGATCGTCTTCTCGTTCAAGGCATTGGCCGCGATGCCGAGAAGCACGCCGCCGTTGACTTTGCTTTGGGGCAAATTGGCCCCTTCCACGTAGACGCGGGGGGCGGATTCGCTGAAGGAATCCCCGCTTCTTTGGGCGAGGCGGAAGCCGTCCCCCCTTAAGTAAACCCCATAGCTCCCGATGAAGAGGTAGGTCCCTCCGTGCGTGGCGCTTTCCTTGATCCGGAAGAGGGCCGTTTTCCCTTGGTACCCAATCACGTTGCCGGAGATCTTGCTCTTGGATTCATTCAGGACGATATCCCCAGAGGAGAAATCGAAGGCGATCAGGGAAGAGGATCCGCTCAATTGGAAGGAAAAGGAATAGGAAACCCCGTCGATCACGACGGCCCCTTGCACTTCCCCGTCTTGCAGCGAGGCGGGGAAATCCTCTTTGCGGACCAAAAGGGAATCCCCCTTCACTTCAAAGGGGGTTCCGATGCCGTTCAAAGTCAAGGAAGTGACGTTTTCAAAGCCCCCTTTCACCTGAAGGGTGAGCGTCGATTCGGCGATGGTGTCGAAATGGGAGGGGCAGGAAAGGGACAGCTTGGTCTTCTGGCCGTGGAAGATGGCCTTGATGTTGTAGATCTCTTCTTCCCCCACCCCGCAGGAAAGGAGATAGGATTCGGTTTTCTCCGAAAGGGTGGATCCCGGATAGGAGGTGATTTCGCTCACCAATTGGGGGAAGTGGTATTCCCCGCCTTTGGAGTTCCTTTCCCCGTAGATGGAGAAGGAGGTGAATTCGTAATCGTGGATCAAATCCTCCTCGGAAACGCCTAGGAGGCCATTGAGGAGATAGCTGACCGTCCCAGGGGGGTCGGCCCCGCCGGTGCAATGGAGGTAAATCGGGTAGCGGGAAGGGTCGGAGAGGGCGCTGAAGACGCGGCGATAGCCTTCCTTGTTGGCCAGGCCGCTTTCATATCCGCCGACGCCATAGTATTCAAGCTTCGCCCCGGGGATCGGGGAGGAGGTTAGGCCGGAATCCAGGGGGGTATCCGGAGCGCGGTTCTCCGCCTGGGTGCGCAGGTCGAAATCGGTTTTGATCCCGAGCGTCCCGCTCATATATTCCTTCCCCTCTTCGCTCAATTGGATCTTGGTGAAAGCCGGATCGGTGCTCGGGGAAAGGGCCCCGCCTCGGAAAAGGAGGCCTTGGAGGGTCCTTCCGGAGGGGGTTTCGTAACCACCGATATCGCGCACGTTGTGGATGCCGTCGATCTTCATGACGCGGGGTCCATAGGAAGCGGTCTGCAGGGTCTCTATGGCGGAATAGACCTCCCTCCCCTCCTCCTGCACGCAGGCGCGGACGTAGTAAGTCGAAGCTTTTTCGAGGTTATATAAGGCGCAGCTCTTCTTGGCCGATTCCGCGAAAACGCTTTGGTAGGTCGAGAAGTCCTCCCGCTTGGAATAATCGATTCGGACCTCCTTGACCTCGGAATAGGTATCGATGAAGCGGACGAGGTAGCCCTGAATGCCGCCGTCGTTCCGGACGTAGTCCTTGACGTCGGGGGTTTCCGCGTTCAGATATTCCTCCACCGCCGGAAGGAAGGGGGAGACCTCCTCCCCGGAGGAAATGATTTTGATGAAGGGGGCGGCTTTCTCCTGTTCCGCGTTGCAGCCTTCCCTTTGGCAATGCCGTTTCATGGAATCTCCTTCTCTGGCCCACTCTCCCCAGAGATGGCCGAGGGCCTCTTGGCCGGCTTTCTCTTCCTTTTTGGAGCAGCCAGCCCGAGTACAATGCCTTTCGAGGACTTCGCTTTCGGTGCAGCTGGCCTGCTTTTCCTGCGCCCAATCCCCGAAGGCGTGGCCTAGAGGATCAAGGGCCACGGTTTTGTCGTATCCGCAGAGGGAACATTCATAAATCTGGCTGCCGGAGGATTCGCAGGTCGATGGGGTTTCCGATTTCAAGGCGAATTGATGCTGGCAAGAGGAAGAGTCCTTGCTAGGTTCTTCCCCCGGCCCCCCTCCGCAGGAAACCAAAGAAAAGGCGAAAAGGCAGCACAGGGCGAAAGAAGGCCGTTTCATTTTTTGCATAGGGGATGTTCCTCCATCGTTGTTTCAATATTTTATGGTTTGGCGGTCCGGGCAAGGCTTTTTCTTTTTCCTTTCGAACTATTGAGCATCTTCTCGATGAAAAACGGCAATATATGCGACAATAGGGGCATGGAAAAAAGAATCGCAGAAGGCAAGATCGAATATTGGGGCATCGGAAAGGTCCAAGCGGGGGTCTATTTCTCCTGCAAGGAGGGCATTCTCCGCGTGGATTCGACCTTCGTTTCCCCCTCGCTGCGGGGGCAGGGGATGGGGGCGAAGCTCATGGAGGATTTGCTGGTCCTAGCGAGGCGAAAAGGGGTTCGGATCTCCTCTTGCTGCTCCTACGCGACCCATTATTTCCAAACCCATCCCACCCCGCTTTTCCTAGAATAGATCCATGGACGAACTCGATTCTTTCTACGCGCACGCCAAAGACCTCGCAGGCGCTTGCTCAAGAGGCGATTACCTGACCTGCACTTCCTTTGCAGGATTTTCGTTGCAGTGCGCCTTCTCCGCCCGCCTTGCCCGCGAAGGACATTCGATGTCGCACCCTTTCGGAGTGGAGGGTTTCTTCTACGGCGGATATCCCGAAGCGGAGAGGAAAATCCTCATCTTCCTTCCTTCTTATTTAAGCCAAGAGGACGTCATCCAAGCAAAAGAAGGGGATCTGCAGCCCCTATCCTGCCTGCGCATCGCACCCAAAAGCGAGAAATTCGCCGCCAAGATGGGGCATCGCGACTATTTAGGGGCTTTGCTTGGACTAGGGATCGAAAGGGAGAGGATCGGGGACATCCTCGTTGGGGAAAACGACGCCTACGTCTACATCAGAAAAGAAAATGAAGGGTTCCTGGTTTCTTCTTTGAAGGAAGTCGGGCGGAACAAAGTCAGCGCCGTTCCGGCGGACTTGCTTTCCTGCCCCTACCGGCCCGAGATGGAAGAGCGTTCCTTCTCGGTGCCCTCCCCCCGCCTGGACGTCATTCTGTCCGGGGCGTTCCGCCTTTCGCGGGAGCAGGCGAAGCAGGAGATCGAATCCGGGAACGTCTTCTGCACTTCCTCCCCGAGCCGGGCGGATGCCCACCCAAAGCCGGGTGAGCACATCAGTCTGCGGGGAAAGGGGAAATTCCTCTACCTCGGCGAAGCGGGCGCTTCCAAAAAAGGGAAGCCCATCGTCAAAATAAAAATCCCGAAATGAGGACGCCGGCGGAGGAACAGCCCCGTTGCTGCTTCGGCCCCTTTCATCGAGCTGCTTTGGCTTTTTTAGGGAGGAGATCTCTTCTTGAACGCTCTGCCATAGCTCCTTCATAAATCAGCCAATGGCGCAAGCCAGAAAACTTCTGACCCGAGCGAAGTCAGAATTGGACGCTCTGCTTGTTGGTAACCGGGGCGGAGATGGCGATTTCGGTGTCGGAAAAGCGGAAAGTGCAATTCTGAATAAGGGCGACCGTCGCATTTTGATCTTGGGCCTCAACGGATGAAGCAATCCCTTTCAGCCGGTGGCGGATCTGGTCCGTCACTGAGCCGATGGTGAGCCCATAGACGCGAACCGTTGGGTCTGTGATTTCGATTTTGGTGATGGAAGTTTCGTCCGTGACGTCCGGATAGCCGCTTAATAGATAGGTGACGTGAACATCGGGGGCTAGGATCCTGCCGTCTTTTTCAACGGCCTCGTAGCGGGAGTCCAAATACTCAGAAGCGCCGAACCACCCCGGAAGATAAGTGCACCCCTTTTCCCTCATTTCCTCCGAATCGGCCAGCTCGGTGATCCAGAACTCAAGATCGGTTCCATCGGGTCGGGCCAAACGGATAGGCGAAGGAGAATCGCACCCGGCTAACGAGGCCAAAAAGGCGAAGAAAGAAAGGGCAAACGGGATTTTTCTTTTTGCTTTCATGGCACTATTGTAGCAAAAAAAAGGAAGCTGGGAATTTTCCTTTCGCCAAAGGCCGATTGCGTTTTTCCGCTTGGGGCAAGTTGGCGAAGGGTTCGCGGGGGGCGAAAATTCGCCCCGCCCAATCCGCGTATTCGGGCCAAAGGAAGCAATCCGAAGGCGAATGAAAAAGTTTGGCGCATCTCTCCGCCAAACCCATGTTTTCAAAATGGCTAATAAAATAACTTTTGGATTACGTAATGTTCACTATGCTTTGGCAACTAATGATGGTGAATCTTGGACTTTTGCTACACCTAAAGAGTTAATCGGCGCTCAGGAATTCTCAACTGAGATGGTTGGTGGAACAAGTCAAGTCTATGCTGATGATAAGATATTTCACACTTTAGTTTCTAATAGTGGAGCAACCATTACATCCTTCTAATTCCTTTAATGAAGTATTTTCTAAGGTGAGTTCGAGCAAATGCGATAACTGGTAAGTTTTAATCACTTTATAGATTTTCTTATCTATGCCAATAAACCTTTGACCTTTATACAAGAAGTTATTTATTCTAATCACACGAGAAATCTTATAGCCACTTCTACTTGCTTCATAAAACTCGCTTCTAGTGATATTCGTTTCCATTGCCATGATGGTACTCTCTTCATTTATTTGATATTTTTGCTTACCATAAGAATCAGCACTTGTTTCGACATTGAAAAGAGTTACCTTTAAAGTAAATGCATTAATCATGTTTTGTTAAAGCTATCTGTTTAAGCAAAAAATCAAAATGCTTAGGTAACTCTTTTAAACTGCCATCACTCTTATAGCCAAAACTTGTAGTGACATAAATCAAAATAAATGAACTGATAAGAGGATCAAGAGAGCCAACAAGATACTTCTCACTGACTCCACTTGACCTTAGTAGCTCTTTACTTGCTTCAATTAAAGCATTGAGCTCATTATCTACATCATGGTTAGATTCTACTATCCCTAGGGACTCTTTCACTAAATCAAGAATCATTAGTTAGAATTTGACTCTTCTACACTAGGTGTGGTTGACGCTTTTTTCTTAACTCTTACAAAGCCTTTATATCCGATAACATTACCGCCAGTAAATACACTAGCCTTATAGCAAATGATGCCATCTTTAAATTTATAGTCAGTGGATTTACCGATTTCGATATTCGAGAAGATTGGTACTTCATAGTTCGTTAAAGAACCATATGCAATACAATAAGTACCTTCACTAGTTGCTGGATCACTTAAAGCTCCACAGTTAGAGTTAAGGACATAAGGAACACCATCGATAGTTTGATTTACATAGTCGATAGCATGGACCTTTCTTCCTTCTTTCGTTCTAAGTTTAGCAAAGGCTCTTAAATCGCTTTTATTAAGAATCAAACAAGCACCATTTTCGATCGCTTCATCTCCACCATAAGCAAAGATAATATCATCGAGTGTGTTTTCATCAATTGTCTCAATCTCTAAATCTGCTTGATCTTTTAATGCCTCAGCCTTATCAGAGAAGATACCAGTAAAGGCATTAGTTGTTCTATCACCATTAATGATTTGCTGAGAGATTTTCTTACGAAGAGAAATATTGATGTTCTTTAATACCTCAGCTTGATAATTAATAGCAGGTAACTTTTCTAACTCTTCAGTAACTTCCGTATAGGCTGTAATTTTAACCTTAGGAATAACAACATAACCATAAGTTGGCTCGGTTTCTGTATAAGGTTCTGCTTCATTAGTAGTTCCTGCAACTCCATAAGATTTAACAAACGATTTAGTGTATGTTTCACCACCTTTTAAATTAAGGGTATGAACTCTATCGACAAGTTCACTGACAGGTTTAAATGGATAAGGAGCTAAGGTTTCATCGACATGGTTAGGAAGCAATACTTCTTCACTAGAAACTTTTATGATTCTTGATTCTAATAAGTCCTTACCTCTTTTTTCTAAGGCTTCTCTTTTTTCTTTGTCACTCGAAACACTAATAACTGGCATTTCAGTCTTCGCATTAAGTGACATTTTCTTTTCAATCATCATTCTTTCTTCTTGAAGTTTATCGGTTTCTTTTTCCATCTCTTCAAGTTTACTCATATCCATTTCTTTATCGACTAAGCCTCTAATTTCGCTTAATTTATCTTCAATTTCTTTTTTTCTTAAAACTAAATTCAATCTATTTTACCTCCGTTTTTAGTTTAATTTTTATTCTTGACCTGATGAGGGCTTTCTCTTTTTCTTGCTTTTCTAAATCCATAGCTCTTAATTCAGACTCCACTAAATCAAGAGAGCGAGAATATATCGAAGTGCCATCATAGGCAGGAATATCAACAATAGACACATCATATAACCTTTCGATCGATGTGATTTTTCTAAGAGGGACATCTTTACTTCTATCCCATTCTTGAGCATTAACTGTAAAAGCAAAAGACATCTTATCAAGTAGTCCATTTTGAACCATCTTGTAGATGTCCTTATTAGTTTGAGTATCGATTAATTCAGCTCTTATTTTTAATCCGTGCTCATCGACATCGAGTTTTAAAGAGCCGTTTTTCGTCCTAGCAATGACTAGAAAATTATCCATATGGTTATATTTAAGCGGTACATCTTTCATTGCCGTGTTTTTTAATGCTTCAGGCATAATCATTTCTCTAAAGCCACGCTTACTGTCCCCTATTAAAGTTTCTTGATTATAGACAAGAGCATAACCTTCAAGGATCATTTTATTCTCATCACTTGTTAGATTAATCGTCGCTTGTCTTGTTTCCTTGATTAGATTCATCGTTTATTTCCTCCTTTTCTTCTTCACCAATTTGATATTTATTGGCTTTATCTGAATCCACATAATTTAAAGATTGAAGTCTCTTATTGCCACCTTCTATCGGTTCTAAACCTAAGAGGGCTCTTGATTCATTAATTGACATAAGGCCAAGCCCCATCAGCTTTTCAATGGCACTGACTTTTGTTTGCCAAGAAGCATATTGAAGACGCTCTGAATAAAAGACGATTTCGTTTCCATTTTTAAGTTCGTTATCCGTAAGAAGTCCTATTGAAAATGCTTCACTTAATTGAATGGCTAATGGTTCAATCGTCGCTTCATAAAAAGAATTAAACTGCTCTTCATTATAGGAGTTTGCAAATACCTCTTTACTCACTCCAAAGTAATCTAAAATCTTAGACTGCACAAAATCTAAAGTCTCCTGATCTACAACTTTAGGATCAACAGAAATCGGCGTGTATTCGCTTTTTAAGTCCATAGGTATAATTGACGACTTGTTCTCACCACTTGGCTCTAAAGCCCTGTTAAACGCCTCAACCGCCCTGTTTTTGTCTTCTTCCTTAAGTAAACCATTGAGCTTTAAAATTCCTTTAATTTGAAAAGAACTAAAGACCGCTTTTTCTACTCCTTGAAGTAAAGCATCATTGATTCCTAGTGTCTTTAATAAGGCTTCATGAGTTGAACTAGATCCATTACCACCAAAGATATCACTTGAGCTATAAAACCTTCTTAAATGAATGACGTTTTCTTTAGGTAAGATATAAGACTCACCATTTTCAAAGTAAAACTTCAAATAATAACTTTCACTTTCATCTACGATAGGTTCAACTAGAATCGGATTTAAAGGATAAAGAGCTTTGATATCGAGCGTATCTTTATCATAAAGCGGATACACAAAAGCATTGTCATTAAGTAAAAGCAAACTTACAATTTTGTATATAAATTGATAAGGTGTCATAAAATCATTAGGCTTTGACTTCAATAAAAAAGAGAGGTTTGATTTCCTCTCAGTCGCTATTCCATCTTCATCTTTTTTAATGCACCTAGCTTTTAACTTTGCACATTGACTCGCTATCCTATCAATACACACAAGCACGACATCAGAATTTGTTATCTTATCACCAAATGGCACTAATGGAAGAGTTATATCTTTTATCAGTCCGATGGAATTAAAGTTATCTAATTTCTTCTTTTTTCGTTTAAAAATCATGCAAAACTCCTCCTTTTTTTTAAAATTTGAGTAAAAGAAAAGAGCCCAATTAAGAGCTCTAAATTAAAATAAGTTTTTATATATAGATTATTCAACTATCCAGCCATTATTCTTGATTCCACCAGGTTTAATTTCTTCATCAAAGCGGAAACTACTAAATAAAATATTTTCTTTTGTATTATCATATTTATGAAATAAGTACTTACAATTGTCTGCTATTAAATATGCTGCGTTTGATTGATTATTAATAGCTATAAATTTAATTGAAACATAGTAGATAACCCATCTACCTTCATCAAATTTTAGTTTAGTTAAATCAATAGGAAGAGTTTCGGAATTTTTAAAGACAATATTTTGTTCTGACTTATCATCATAACTAACATCATAATATTTAATCTCATATTTATCATTTAGCAAATACTCATTAGGATCAATTGATATCTCCCCTAAATTTATCTTTTCGCTTTTATCGTCTTTATTTTCTAAAGCTGCAATTACCTTAAAATGATAATTTTCAATATCACTCGAGGAAATTGTGTCAATTTGTTCTGTGTTGCTATCAGTAGCTATCACATTAAAATCTTTAATATGGGTTGCACGACCTAAATGAATATTTAAATTTAGTTTACTTGTTCCAAATGGTACCGAGGACAAAGTATCATAAGCAAAATAATAACCAAGAGTAGGCGCATTAGTATCTATTGAGCTTTTAATTATTCCGTCCTTTTCATAAATAGTTTTTCCATCGTTAGAGTTGTTTTCAGTATTTCCTACATTTTCACTACTACCGTTCGAACCATTTGAAACAGAACACGAAGTGCAACCTAAAAGCAATAATATTGGAATACATAAAAGTTTTGTTTTTATTTTCATAATTAGGCCTCCGTAGTAACAATCATATTACCAAAAAACCTCATTTGCAAACGAGGGATGAATTTTTAAGGTGTTATAATTGACGCGCC
>ERZ808240.669-NODE-669-length-43928-cov-27.215463_pt1 | contig 43928 bp, 48 predicted proteins | sample MGYA00521084_ERZ808240 | MGnify/ENA primary metagenome ERZ808240 (study PRJEB31516, sample SAMN03275571) | gut metagenome | biome: mammalia-associated habitat; material: feces | host: Papio cynocephalus | place: Kenya | collected 2012-08-06 ...
TTTCCAAGCCCCGCTCCCCCTATGCGGGGCTTCTTCCGTTACTCTATCCCCCGCGCCGCTTGCTCTCAAAAGCCTTTGCTCCTTGAAAAGAGGGACGCGGAACTCTCTTGCTCTTCTCTCCTCTGTGGTGCTAAAGTAAAAAAAAGGAGAGTGGTAATGCGACACATTTTTTTGCTTCTTGGCTTACTGCTGTTGGGGGCTTGTTCGGTTCCGGCGAAAGTGATGTTGTCCGAAGCGGACGGCGGACGTTTTATTGATGTGGCAATGGGGGAGTGTGTGGCCGTTTCGCTGTCCGAGAATCCGACAACGGGGTATTCATGGCGTTTTTTTGCCGCACCGGTTGATTTTTTCACAGATGTACGCGAAGAATATATTGCTCCAAACACGACCTTGCTGGGAGCCGGCGGAACAAAAATTTATACGTTCACCGTTAGAAAACCGGGCCGAGCGACTTTAACGGGATTTTATTATCGTCCGTGGGAAAAATTGGATATGCAAAATGACCGGCGGATTGAATTTTATTTTTCAGCAGAATAACCGTTTTTACGGCATAGAAAGGAAAGTGTTCATGGATAGACGTGAATTTGTCAAATCCGTTGCCGCGGCCGCTGCGTTTGCCGCTTTACCGAAAGCCACGCAGGCGGCCGTTTTGCAAAATTCAGGAAAGGATGCAATGATGAAAATTTTACTGGTTAACGGCTCTCCGCATGAAAAGGGATGCACTTTTACGGCTTTGAACGAAATTGCCGTTCAGCTGGAAAAAGAGGGAATAGAGGCCGAAATTTTCAATATCGGCGTGCAGCCGATAATGCCGTGCATGGCTTGTCGCGCGTGCAAAAAACTGGGCAAATGTGTGATTGTCGATAAAGTCAACGAATTTGTTGCCAAAGCGGCCGGATATGACGGCTTTGTGTTCGGCTCACCCGTTCATTACGCATCGGCATCGGGCGTTATCGTGCCGTTTATGGACAAAGCGTTTTATTCCGCCGCGCCCGAAGTGTTCCGTATGAAACCTGCGGCGGCGGTAGTCAGCGCCAGACGGGCGGGAACGACGGCGACGTTGGATCAGCTGAACAAATACTTTCAAATTTCGGAAATGCCCGTTGTGTCGGGGCGGTACTGGAACATGGTTCACGGCAATACGCCCGACGAAGTGCTGCAAGACAAAGAGGGACTTCAGAATATGCGGATTTTGGCGAAAAACATGGCCTATCTGCTGAAGTGCAAACAAGCCGCCGAAAATGCAGGCATCACACCGCCCGAACGCGAAACGCCGGAGCATACGAATTTTATTCGATGAGAAAAAAGCCCGCCGAAAGCGGGCTTTCAATTTATTTATGATGTTAATCCGTCAACGGCTTACCATGAAATTTTGGCCGCTTTCTGCTGTTTTGAAACTTTATAGTTTGCCGTTGATAAAACGCGGGATGTTTTGACTTCCAACACTTGAACATCAAAGACATAGTCTTGATATGTTTTGTTGCCGATATCATGGCGATCTCCGCTGATAATTCCTGTAATCAGCGTGTCCGCCCCGCTTTGTTTCGCCGCATTGACGATGTCATTCAAATCAACCGCCCCTGAGCGTTGACGAACCAATTCTTTGGCAATGGCTTTGTTTTCGGGATCAATGACATTGAAACCTTCCACTTCGTTAACCAACTTGTCTTTCAGCGCGGCGTTCAAAGCGACGCGCGCGGCATCCAAATCGGCTTCATCGGTTTTATTTTCCAACTGTGCCAAATACAAAGTTGTTTCCTGGTTTGGACGGCGCTGAATATATCCCGCCAGTTTTTTGCCGTTAACCAATTTATTGACAATATTGTCCGCCGCCATTGATGTGTCTTGTTGCGTCCAGCCCGCCGTAGCAATGCTGGTTTCCGCACTGTTGCGATACGGATCAATGGATGCGCACGCTGTCGTTAAACCGAACAGCAATGCAAGAAAAGCCAATTTTAAATTGTTCATAAGAAATCACTCCTTTGGTTTTAGAAAGAAAAATCGCCGACGGCTTCGCCCAATTCCTGTTTTAAATCTCTTAAAACAAGAGGAAAGGCTTGGTTTTCAGACATTCCGACTTCGGTTAAGACGGTTTCAAACAAATCCGATTGTTTTCCGGATAGAACGTCGCGGGCTTTCAGCGATATTGTAAAGTCGTATTTGTGCATTCCGCCCAAGTTATAAGGAACTTCTTGCGCGGCGACATCGGCAATCAGACGAACGGAACAATCGTTGGAAAAAGCGTAACCGGCATCTTTCAAAACATTTTTGACGGTTGTTTTAAAGGCTGCGGGCGAACTTTCTTTGAATTGCAAACAAATATCGCCGCCTTTTGTTTTTTCCTTGCGGTTTTTAAAAACGTCTTCGTAAGAAACGGTTTCCATAACACCGCGGCCGGCCAGAACAATCATCAATTCGTTCAATCCGCGCCGTTTTTCATACAGTTTTTCAGCCTTGCGCGCCGAAGCCGCCGTGTTGTCCTGCAGATAGGTTTCCATTTTGGAATCAATATCCGCAATTTCGGAACCGACAATGCGGGCGGCTTTGTTTTTATCCAAAGACGCCAAAGCGTAAATGCCGGTTGCATCGGAAAACGTTTCTTTAATTTCGGCCGTTTTAAGCAAAACGTTTGTGTTTTCAGACAATGAAAGCTTTGCCGATGACTGAACTTCATCGTTGTTTTGGCTGACTGACGAAGCATAAGATGATTGAACCTGCGCTTGGAATATCTTTGCAATGCCTGCACGGGCTTCGGCTCCTGCGGCCTTCAAATTTTCGCCCGTTCCGACAGCGCAAAACAGTTCCTCTCCGCATACGGAATAAGGATTGTTAATCCAAGCGGGCTTTTCCTCCTTCGCTTGAACGGCGAAAGAGGAAAAAGCGCAAGCGGATGTCAGCAAAATTTTGCCGATATTTTTCATTCCGCAGCTCCGTTTACTACGGCATCGGCGACCGCGCCCGCCAAAGGCGATCCCGCTTTAATCAAACCGATTGTGGAATCGATGGCTTCTTTCATCGGTTTTTTGTCGGATTCTTTCAAAGAATTCAGCGTTTTTGTTTTATAAGCTTCCAAAGCTTCCGCCAACGCTTCGTTGGAAATGCGGACGGCGACATCGCACTTGTAAGCGATTTTGTCTTTTTCCGCCCCAAGTTCGCGCGAATATTGACGTTTTTCCCAATATTTTCCTTGAACCGCGACGCCGTGCAGGCTGACTTTGATGTTTTGTTCCAAGTCTTCTTTGACTTTGCGGGTTGCTTCATCGTCGTGCGAATTTGCTTTTTCGCTAAACTGGCTGGCGATTTCTTGAGCGATTTCCGATGCGACTTTTTGCGTTGCGCGGGCTTCTGCCGACTTCAAACACAAACGCTGATCGGGATTTTCCGCGTCGTTGACGTAATAGCGGAATTTCTTTTTGTTCGCAGAATCATCGCTTTTGTACGCATTCTTTTGAACCGTCCAGGACGGCCGGCTGTTTTCGGAAGCGTCACGGACGATGTAGTCGGGTTTGAATCCCGCGCAGGCGGATAAAGTCAAAGTGAGAATCGTTGCGGATATAATTTTTTTCATGCTGTTTCTCCTGTTAAAAAGGGAAAGGGCGGGCGGTGTTGAGCCGTCCGCCGCATTTTTTACAGATTGGGAATCGAGATATCGATCAGTGACGGCAAATCGGCGTGAACTTCAAAATTGCCGGTGTAAACGGTTTTATCGCCGTTTTTCAATTCGACACTGTATTTGCCTGCTTTCAAATCGGCATTTTGCTGATAAATGTTAGCCGGCAACAGTTCCCATTGACGCACATCTGCGTATTCGCTCATGGCAATCAGTTTGCTTGCGCCTTTAAATGCGGCGACAGCGGCCGATTTCGCCGCAAAAGCGGGGGCTCCGGTTCCTGCAACTTTATCATATGCGGCTTTTGCCGTTGCGATTGCCGCGGTGTATTTAACAACCAATCGGGCTGATTTTGTGGCAATACGGGATTTTTCACTGTCTTTGAACTGTTTGAACGCCAGTTCGGACAGCGGGGAAATCAGAACCATCGGCTTGTTAAAAACGGTTTTTCCGGCTTCGTTTTTAATTTGGACGGTCATGTATTTTGCCAATTCGGGCTTGTCCATCGTTGTGTATTGGAACATAATGCCGGCGTCGCCGACAACCATTTTATACAAATCCGTTCCTGTTACAGCGGCAGGCAGAGGCAAAGCGACATCAACCGCTTTTTTGGGTTGAATCAAGCCTTGTTTGACCAAAATCAGCGTATTCGATTTTTCGATTTCTGACGCGTTGTCAACATATTTGTTGAATTCTTTCGCGTGAATTCCATCTTTTTTCAAAGACGGCAGCTGAGAATAGGCGTCTTTGAATATTTTTTTCATATTGGACAAAAGCTTGGCTGTTTTTTCTTTGTCGACAGAAGCCGTCCAAGATTTTTGCATCATATCCAGATAGACTTCTTCCGCATTGTTGACAAACGCGTTCCAATCCTTGGCATTGGCGAAAACACCATCGGCGTATTTGCTGTTTTCCGGTTCTTGCAAATACAATTTGTAATTCGTTAAAGCAATAAAGAAACGAATCATGGATGTTTCGTATTTTTCACCGGCGTACGGTTTTACACCGTCCCCAACGACTTGAGCCACTGCGGTTTTGCTGATGCTTTTCGTCCGCAATTCCAGACTGATTTGTTTAGCCTGTTCAAAATTCGCCAAAGCGCCCTTGTAATCATTATTCAAATACTTGGCCACGCCGAGATCCAAAGCTTTCAACAGTCTGTTGGCATTGGATTCATAAAAATCTTCAGCAGATGCAATGGATAAGGCAGTCGGATAATCCCCTTGTTTAACACTGGCAACCAACTTGGCAGGACCGTCCCCAACCGTTCCGCAAGCCGCTAAAACGCAAGGCAACAGCGTAATAACGGCTTTTTTTTGTAAAAGTTTAGTCATGTTTCTTTCCTTAGTTTTTTCGAACAAAATTTAACCGCCTGAAAAGGCGGTCGGGGAGTTCGAAAATCATAAGAAAAGCAATGATCATTTTGACCTTTAAACCGTCTGCAGAACGGTTTTGAACATACGTCAAAATCTCCCCGACCAATGATAGATTTAGGTCGGGGAATATGAAGATGCCCCCCTGCAAAAGGGGTATATCTGACGACATCATATCAATGCCGCTTTTCTTAAAAGGCTTTCGACGGCCCTATGCCCTAACAGACATACCAATCAGTATATAAGATATGTCAATTAAAGCAAGAACTTTATAAAAAGTTAATAAACTTGATTGTTCCGCACTATGCAGAAGCTGTTTTCTTATCGGCCGTTTTGCAAAGCTTTTGCTTTAACGGCGGCTTGCTGCGCTTGTCTGTCTGCGACCCGTTGCGCGACGGATTGATAAAACTCGGGACGGCCGAATTTCTTTTCCGTCAGTTTCATTTTGATGCCCTCGGTTGTCCAGCACGGTTCGTAATCGGTTTGAGTGCGGACGGCTTGTGCCGAGCAAGCGTTCATATAGTCCAAAACGACGTAGTGAATTCCCGTGCGCTGCCCGCGTTCGGGAAGCGTGTCCAGAACTTCGGCGCGGGCGGCTTTATAGCCGTTCAGCACGGCGTTGGACAGCGCGTCGCCGTTTTCGGACGTCAGCGGAATGGCCACGCCGACGGCGTAAGTATGGCTTTCGGGCTTTGCTCCGCCGCCCAGCTGATAACATTCTTCAATATTGGCCAGCAAAGCGCTGTCGCATTTTGCAATCAGTTCTTTTTTCTGTTTTTCGGGGGCTTTGTCCTTCATCGCGTCGATTTTGGCCTGTGACGGTCCGCAGCCTGTTAAGGATGCCGCCATGGCAACCGAGCATACAAACATTCCCGCTTTGGCCAAAGCGCGGTCGTACGCGCCGCAGCGGGATTTGTCGCCCAGCGATTTATCGCCCGACGGATAGGCTGTGACGTCTTTTTTGAAAAAATCGGACAGCATGAGTGAATCCTTTCATCAAAAGAGTTATTCCGCTTCTTCGGGCGGGACGTTGGAATCGATAGAATATCCCGCTGCGCGGATGGTGCGGATTAAATCCTTTTCGCCGCCGTCGTTCATCGCTTTGCGCAAACGGCGGATATGCACGTCGACGGTACGCAGCTCGACATGAATGTCCGCGCCCCAGACTTCTTTGAGCAGGACTTCGCGCGGAAAGACGTGGCGCGGTTTTTCCATTAAAAACTGGAGCAGGCGGAATTCCGTCGGTCCCAAATGAACAAAGCGGTTTCCGCGCGTGACACGGCAGGTCGCCAAATCCATTTTGACGTCTTCAAATTCCAAAACGCCTTTGGTTGCCGTCGGCCGGACGCGGCGCAGCAAAGCGCGGATTCGCGCAACCAGTTCGGGGACGGAAAACGGTTTTGTCATGTAATCGTCCGCGCCGATGCTCAGTCCTTCGATTTTGTCGGCTTCTTCGCCGCGGGCGGTCAGCATGATAATGGGGATGTTGCGCAAATCGTTGCTTTCGCGAATTTCGCGGCAGATGTCGATTCCGCTTTTTTCGGGCAGCATCCAATCCAGTAAAATCAAATCGGGCTGCTGAACGGCAATGGCGTCAACCGCCCGCCCGCCGTTTGTTTCGGCGGCAACCTCGAATCCTTCGCGTTCCAAATTGTATTGAAGCAGGGTTACGATGTCGTCTTCATCTTCGACAATCATGATTTTTTGCATGGAGTCAACCTTTCAAACGGCGGATGTTTTCGGCATAATCCCCGTTGTTGAACACCGCGCTGCCGGCGACCAGAACGGTTGCCCCCGCGTCGGCGCACAGTTTTGCGGTTTCGGGATTGACGCCGCCGTCGACTTCCAACTCTATCGGGCGGTCGCCAATCATTTGTTTGACGCGGCGCATTTTTTCCAGCTGCGCGGGAATAAAGCTTTGACCGCCGAATCCCGGATTGACCGTCATAATCAAAACCAAATCGATTTTATCCAAAACGTATTCAATCACGCTTTCGGGCGTGGACGGGTTCAGCGCGACGCCCGCTTTGACGCCGAAAGACTTAATCAGCTGAAGCAGACGGTCAAGGTGCTTGTCGGCTTCGGCGTGAACGGTAATCAAATCCGCGCCCGCTTTGACAAAGTCGGGAATGAACAAGGAAACGGGTTCAATCATCAAATGAACGTCGAAAACCTTTTTTGTTGCGGGGCGGACGGCTTTGACAACCGGCGCGCCGAACGTGATGTTGGGAACAAAGTGGCCGTCCATGACGTCGATGTGGATGTAATCGGCGCCCGCTTTGTCAACAGCGGCGATTTCCGCCCCCAGTTTGGAAAAATCGGCGGAAAGGATGCTTGGAGCGATTTTAACGGTCATGACGTTTTCCTTGGAAATTGATGTTTATATTACTATGCCTTGTTTTTCAGCGAAAAAAAAGCAAAGAATTGCAAAGCGGACGAACCGAAGCGATTCGTCCGTTTGTTCTTGTCAGCGGGTTGCCGCTTTCATTTTGGCAACCGTTATGGCCAGCGTGTTCGTATTGGAACGCTGGTCGACTGTTTTATAAGAATCCGCCGTGACAATCAGCAATTCGGCTTTGACCGCCGCGGGGTTTTGTTTGTACAGCTCGTATTCTTTGGCGGACAGGGGCATGGCGATGTCGTAGGTCGTCTTTTTCCCCGGAGCGGGCAACGCGCCGTTGCGTTCCTCCATCGCCTTGTGAACATTGCCGTGAATATCGCAGCGCGTGGCGTTGGGCAGGGGCAGCATGCACCGCCAGTCATGAATGGAGGACACTTTTTCGTCGCCGAATTGAACGGGACCGTTTTTGAACGACCCCGTCAAAGCGCGCGGAAACAAGTGGTGGTAGTTGTATCCGTTCGGCGTCTGCCCTTTGGCGACGCGTTCATAGATTTCTTTGTCGGTCAGTCCGGCTTGGCGCAAACGGGAAATGCCTTCCTTGTTTTCCGTGCCGTCGGGGTTGTAAACGGTGTCTTTCAGCAACTGGCCGCGAACCTGTTTGTATTCTTCGTAAACGGCGCGGTTGGCTTCGACCGAGATGCGTTCGCCTTTAACCGGAACCCACTTGAAAACAAACTCTTGATTGCGTTTTGCGGCGTCGTTTGGTGAAAAATTCGACGGGCGTCTGCGTTTGGTATGAATGTATTCCATGAAAAACCGTCCTGTTTGATTGTTTGAAACGAGCGTAAGCCGTTTTTTGTTTTTTGTCCAGAGAAATTTGTTTGATTTTCTGGAAATTCAAGCGCGAATGGACGAAAAAAAAGCCCCCTGCGCGCAGAGGGCTTTTTTTTAGAAAAGGACGCTTCAAGCCACAATCGGACGGGTTTGCGGAGCCATGTTGGCCTGCCGTTTGTATTCCAGCGCGTGCGCCAAGTATTTGTTCAGCTGAGTCTGCACGCGCCCGTTAATCGTATCGGCGGGATAATTGCCGTTTTCATCGCGTTCGCCCGCGGGGACGCCCGTCAGAATTTCGATGCCTTCGTCAACCGTTTCAACGGGATAGATGTTGAACAGCCCCGCTTTGCAGGCTTCGACGACGTCTTGGCGCAGCATCAGGTTGTCGGCGTTCGTTTTCGGAATCAAAACGCCGTGTTTGCCCGTCAAGCCGCGCATTTTGCACACGTCGAAGAATCCTTCGATTTTTTCGTTGACGCCGCCGATGGCTTGGATTTGTCCGAACTGGTTGACGGAACCCGTTACCGCCAGACTTTGCCGTATCGGGGCGTTTGCCAGACTGGACAGCAGGGCATACAATTCGGTCGACGACGCGGAATCCCCGTCGACTTCGCCGTACGATTGTTCAAATACAAGGCTGGCCGACAGGTACAGCGGCGCGTTTTTGGAAAAGCGCGCAGCCAAAAATCCCGACAGAATCAGAACGCCTTTGGTGTGCAGGGGGCCGCCCAAATCGACTTCGCGCTCAATGTCCAGCACGCCGCCCGAACCCAAACGCGTCAAGCAGGTGATGCGGCTGGGCTTGCCGAACGAGATTTGCCCGTATTCAAACACGGCCAGTCCGTTGATTTGACCGACAACCGCGCCTTCGGTGTCAATCATGACCGAACCGCGGCGGATTTGTTCCGCCATGCGCTCTTGGATGCGGTCGGCGCGTTTAATTTTCGATACAATCGCGCGGTCGACGTGGCCGCGCGTAATCACGGCGGATTTGTCCGTCATGGCGCAATAGTTGGCTTCGCGGATAAGGTCGCTGATGGACGCGATGTGCGCGGTCAGCTTTTGATTGTCTTCCGCCAGTCTGGACCCGTGTTCAATCAATCGGGCGACCGCGCCCTGTTCCAGCGGGCGCAAGTGGTTGCGGCGCGCCTGCGTGGCAATCAATCGGGCGTATTTCGTGATGTTGGCTTCGTTTTTGTCCATCACGGGGAAAAAGTTTGCCTCGACTTTGAACAGTTCGGGGAAATCGGGATCGTTTTCCGCCAAAGTGTAGTACAGGTCGGGTTCGCCCAGCAAAACGACTTTGACATCCAAAGGAATCGCTTCGGGTTCCAAAATGGTGGTCGTCATGCCGCCGTCCGTCGCGGGCGGGTCCATGGTGATTTTTTTCGACCGCAAAGCGCGCTTCAAGCTTTCCCACGATGCGGGCTGATTCATCAAATCTTTGGCTTCGATGACCAGAAAACCGCCGTTCGCGTCGTGCAAAGCGCCCGCTTTAATCATATTGAAATCGGTAACCAAAGCGCCGAACTGCTGCTGTCTGTCCACGCGGCCGATAAGGTTCGTCAAAATCGGGTGTTCCAAAAACACCAGCGGCGCGCCTTTGGTTTCCGAGTGGTCGACCAGAACGTTGACTTTGTAGCGGCGCAGCGGCGTTTCGGATTTTTGCTTGGCAATCAGGCTCATCAGCTGGTCTTCCTCCGCCGACGGCTGTTCGTCGTCCCCCGCCTCCGCGGCGTTCGCGTCGTCGCCCGTCGTCGCGATGAACAGGGCGATGTTGTCGATGATGTCCTTGTAAATCGCGCGCAGAAAAGCCGTCACGTCTTTGTTTCGGCGGTATTTTTTCTTCAAATCGTCAATCAGATGTTTGATGGCGATGTCGGCGAATTCCTCGTTCAGTTTTTTGATTTGTTCGCGCTGTTCCTTTTCCCACTTGGGAATGTCGCGCACGGCGTTTTCCAGTTCCTCTTGCGCGGAATTCAGTTCGGCAAGGACTTCCTGCTGTTCCTCTTCGGTCAGTTTTTCAAACGCTTCGGGGCTTAAAACCTCGCCGTCGCGGGTCGGCGCGACGACCAGCCCCACGGGCATGCGCAGGACGGACACGTTTTTGCCCGTCGTGTGTTTTTGAATGTCGTCAAAGTATTGCGTTTTCTGGTCGCGGAAGCTGTCCTCGATGTGTTTCAGAGCGGCTTTGTATTTTTCACCCTCGAACACGGCGGGCAGAGCGACGCGCAGGTCTTCTATCAGTTTGTCGATGTCTTTGGCGAACGGGCGGGCTTTTCCCGCGGGCATGCGCAAAGCGGCGGGCTTGTACGGCGTTTCAAAGTTGTACACATAGCACCAGTCGTCTGGCGTTTTGCGTTCTTCGGACGCTTTGCCCAAAATTTGACGCACCAGGGACGACTTGCCCGTTCCTTCGGGCCCGATGCAGAACAGATTGTAGCCGTAGGAATCGACGTTGATGCAGAATTTAATCGCCTCTATCGCCTGTTCCTGTCCCAGCGGTTCGGACAAATCCTGCAAATCGTCGGTCGTTTTGAACGACAGAAAGTTCAAATCGCAGGCGGAATAAAGCTGTTCGGGGGATAAAGGGGACGTCATGGAGGTAAACCTTTCGATTCTGATTTCAGTATGCCCTTTATAAACAGAAAAGGTAAAACAGCGCTTAACTTTGAAAAATATTTTCGTTAAGGAATTTAAAACCGCCCGACGCTATCCTAAATAATGCAGCAAGGAGCGAAATTATGAATCAAGCGCATGAAAAAACAAAACAACTGATAGAAAACTGCCGTTTGATTTGCCAAAACGAACCCGACAAAATCGAAAACTGGCTGGATTTGGGGCGCGCCCTGCTGGACGACGCCCGATACGCCGAAGCCGAACAGGCTTTGACCAAAATTTTTGAAGAGGGGCGTTTTTTTTCCTTTAAAAACGGAATTCCGCGCGTGCGGCTGAAAACCCTGCTGCATTGGAAACAAAACAAGTTTGCCTATGCCAAAGCGTATGCCGATTTGGCTTTCGTGTCCGTGCATCAGGCGAACTTGGCGGAAGCCGAACGCCTGCTGTCCATGGCTTTGCGCGTGTTTGAAGACATGGGCGAGGAAGCCGAATACTTCCGCGCCGCCAACCGTTTGGGGACGGTGTACCGTCTGGGCGCGGCTTTTGAAAGCGCGGAGGAGCTGTTTTTGACCGCCCGCAAAGTCGCCGAAAAACACAACTGGCGAAAAGGCGTGGCGGAATCCGCGGGCAATCTGGGCATGGTGTGCGAAGCTTGCGACCGTTTTGACGAAGCGTTGGCGTATCACACCGAAGCGTTGAAGCTTTACGAAGAACTGGACGCCGATTTTGACGCCGCGTGCGAATGGCGGCAGCTGGGGCTGTGCTTTCTGCGCGCGGGAAATCCGGACAAGGCGGACGAACATTTGACGCAGGCGTTGGCTTTGTTTGAAAAAACGGACGACAAACTGATGCAAAGCCGCGTCATGAACGATTTGACGCTGACGCGGACGGGAAAGCTTGCTTTGAATACCGCGTTCGAGGCTTTGCAGCGCGCTTTGGCTTGTGAGGATGAATTTGAAATCGCCGACAATTCTTTGCTGTACGCGCGCCTGCGGCTGGAGGAATCCGCCGAGGACACGCAAATCGAAACATTGCTGCTGTCGGCGCTGAAACTGTTTAAAAAGCTGAAAAAACAAAACGAAGTCGCCAATGCGTCATCGACCTTGGGCTTGTTCTACCTGCGCCGCCGCCGCTATGACGAAGCCGAAAGCCGTTTCAAGGATTCTCTGCATTTGGAACAGCGCCTGCACCGCGCGTTCGGAATGGCTTCGGACTGCTGCAACTTGGGGCTGATTGCTAAAAACAAAGGCGACAAACAGCGCGCCGCCGAATACTGGGAAAAGGCCGCCGCGCTTTTTGCGGAAAACGGCGACGACGAACACGCTGCTGAATTCAAACAAAGGATTGCCGCTTTATAAGGGCGGCTGAAGCAATTCTTCCTCGGGCAGGGTGGGCTCCAGTTCAAAGAATTCGATTTCTTTGCGTATCGGGGCGATTTTCAGCGTTCCCGTCAGCCCGACATGGTTCGTGCCGAACGGTTCGGTCGCGCGCAAATCCGCCACTTCCATTCCGGGATGGACATAAACGTAATCCGTCGGCCTGCGCAAAAACCACGGACGGTTTGCCGCGGATGTCAGCACGACCGTGCTGTCGGTTTGCAATCCGCCGATGTCTTCCAAAGGTTTAAGCAAATAGCTCCATCCCGATGCGCCGAATCCGCCGATTAAAACGACGGGGTCGTCGCGGCTGCGTACAAAATTCGCCAAAGCGGCGACTTTTTCCTTGGCGGTATGATATCCTTTTTGATTCCACGGATCGCCCAAAGACGTCAGCGCCAGCGTCAGCTTGCGCGTGCCGATAACGCGCGAAACCCAAATGCCCGCATCGTCGTCAATCAATCCGCGCGCCGTTCCGGGGGTGCGCGCCATGACCAGCATCATTTTGCCCTGTTTGTTGAACGACTGGTTCTGCAGGTAATAACCGCCCTTGATTTCGTTCAATTTGCGGTAAATGTCGACGGGGACGTTCGTCCAAAACACCACGTCGGCATCCGTCGAATCCAGCACTTGGCGCACGGCGTCGGCGTGTTCGTCCGCGCCTTTCAAGTCCTGATACAGAAACGTGAAGTGAGAATAATCTTCGGGCAGGCGGGATTCGCGTTCGCTTAAATGATAATGCGAAGCGACCAAAGCCAAATTCAGCACGGCGAAAACCGCAAACACCGCTGTTTCAAGGGCACGCTTTTTAACCGCGCACCACAAAGCCAGAGCGATGCTTAAAAAAGCCGCCTGCGTTTTGAATTCGCCGATGTAGTCCAGCCGCCAATCCGCGCTGCGCCCCAGCGTGCCCAGCAAAGTCAGCGTCGGAATCGCCATCAGCAGAAACAGCGTTGTGGAACGTTCGCGTTCTTGAAACTTGCGTTTAGATAAATAACCCATTGTTTCGACTCAAACCGTTGTGTAAAAAAATAAGTCTGTTATGCTTAACGTATAAAACATTTCCTGTGAAAGCAAATCAAAATATGTTCGTCGACCCGAATCTTTTCACTTCCGTTTCAAACTTTTCGTCCCCGTTCATGTGGGGGGCGTTCGGGGTCGGCGCCATATTGGCGGCGCGGCTGGCGCGCAGACTGTTTTCCCCGAAAGGCGCGTCGAACGACGGCGCGTTGGGCTGTTTGGCGGATTTGGGAAAATCTCCGGCTTCAAGCAAAGAGGGGGACGGCGTTTCGGAAGCCGAATCGGCGGATCATTCCAGACAGCAGGAGCCCGTCAAGGAAAAATCGGAACAGGAACAGCTCAAAGAATTGTTTGAACTGCTGGGAAATGACAAGGAAAAACCCGCCGAATTGATACGGCAGGAGGAAGAACGCGCCAAAGAAATCGACGAATTGGGCGAAAACAGGGAAGTCGTGGCGGGATTGCGCGAACAGGCCGAAAAGCTGATTGACGATATTTTATCCCTGTCCGACAAGGGACTGGCGGGGCAGGCGTTGGCAAAAGCGCTGACGTCGCGATGCGCCGCGGACATTCCGCCGATGGAACTGCAGCCGATGATAGAGGCGATGGAAGCTTTTTTGAAACGAAACGATTTCAGAACCGCGATTATCGGCATGGATTCCGATTTTGAACGCAAAGGGGCTTTGAGCGCTTTGCTGCGCGGGGATTGCGAAGACGCCTGCGAATATTTGTCCCGCCGCGCGGATGATGCTGACAAACGCGCCGAAGCGACGCATCGCGGAGACGTCAAACGGGACGCTTTGCACGAATCGGCGGTTTTGCACCGCGCGATTGCCGTTCTGACGCGTCCGTACAATCCCGAACGCAGTTTTGAAGAACTGAAAGAATCCGATGAACGCGAACCCGACAATCCTCTTACGGTGGCGATGATGGGGCGCGCGTACGCCGAAAGCGGCAAATCTGAAAAAGCGGCGGAAACGTTTGACAAGGCCGCTCGAATCGGTGAAAAAGACGACTTTGCCGCGCAATACGCCGCCGAACAGGCCGAAGCCATCCGCTTCCAAGCCGTTGCGGTTCAAGCCGCCCGAATTCGCGAAGACTATGAAAACCTGCTGGGTGCGGGCGCCGCGCGTCAAGCGGAACAAAGCCGTGTTCAGCAGGATTTTGTTCGTGACGAGTTGCGCGACCGCGTCAACGAACATGACATTGAATGATTTTTTTTCGTAAGTTTCGGACGCCCGATTGCGTTATACCGATAACCGCCCGAACGGGACAGAAGATTTCTCCTCCGTACAAAACGTTCTTTTGTTTCAAGTCGGGCGGGATTTATTTTCCGGCAGCGACATTCCGAACGGCAATATCCAGTTTTTGTGCAACGGAAGCCAATAAATAGCGGTTTTGCACCAAATTATAGCCTTCTACTGCTTTTTGCCGGGCCGAATGTTCGTCGGACAGTGCCGATTTCAAACAATCCGCCAGTGCTTTCCAGTTTCCGACGGGAAACGTGTATGCGGCAGTGTTGTCGGCAAAAATTTCGCGCGGTCCCTCGGCCAAAGATGACACGACAGGCTTTGTGCGCACCATGGCTTCCAGCAAAACAATGCCGAACGGTTCGTAATTTGACGACAGAACAAAGATGTCAGTCAGATTGTAAAAATCGTCCTTGTTTGAAAACCAGCCTGCCATTTCAATATCGTTTTGCAGATTCAATTCTTGAATCAAGGACACGATTGTGTCGTATTCCTTTCTGTCTTTTCCTGTCGGCGCACCGCCGATGACGCCTTTGAACGGGATGTTTTCCCGTTTCAGTTCGCCCAAGGCTTTGACAAAATCGGGAAAACCTTTCATCGGGTCAAAACGTCCGATAACGCCGATGACGGGGGGATGGGCGAACGGCTTTTCGGCGGCAAGCGGGCGGTTGTCGTCAATCATGTTCGGAATGACGAAAATGTTGTCCGAATTTAGTCCTTTTTGAACAAAAATGTCCTTTTGATACTGCGTAATGGAAAAAACGGCATTGCATTTGTCGATTTTTTTTAATTTCGGATTGTGCGCGACGGCAACGGTTTTAATTTTAAACAGCTTCGCTAAAAAATTGAATAAATCAATAGCTTTTTTACTGTGAAGGATAATCAGATCGGGGGCGAATTTTTTCAGTCTGAAATACAGCGGAATCAGCAAAAAGACATTCCAGCGGTTGAAACGGATGAAGTACGGCGTGATATGTTCCGCCGTCTTGAACCGTTCCGCCGTTTTGCCGCGGGCATCCATAACGGCCAAAACTTCATGTCCCGCCAGAGCCAGCGCGCGCCCGTAATCGTCGAAAGCCTGTTCGACGCCGCCCAGAACTTTGCTGATCATCACATTGACAATGCGCATTTTTTCATCCTTTCCCGTTTTTGGCCAGTGTATTAGCCAAATGCGGCGAAAGCAATATGAAATTGCTTGCAACCCGACGGGTTTTGTTAAAATATGTGAACGGAGGATGCTGGAATGTTCATCTGGTTGAAAAAATTCAAACCGAATTTGTTGTTCGGCTGTTTGTTCGCTTTTTTTATGCTGTTGCCCGATTTCGTAATGGAACAGGTGCGGACGTTCGTTCATTACAATTTCGACGCGGCATTCGTTTTCGCGCTGATTGTTTTCGGTTTCTTTTTGTCTTTGGGCGGAAAAACGCTGTTTTGTCTGGTGATGCTTTCTTTGCTGGTCATGCAACTGATACAGGTCAACCATATTGCTTATTTCGGACAGCCGATTAACCCGACGGACATTTCCAAAGTGTTCAAGGAATTCGGCGAAGTCGTCGAAACGGGAAAGGCGTCTTTGCGTTCGGTCGGATTTGTGACGCCGATGTTGCTGGCGTGTTTCGGCGCGCTGTTTTTTGTGTTTTTCAAATACCGGCGTTTGTGGGGCTTTTCATGGCTTGCCGTGCTGGCGGTCGTCGTTGCTCTGGGGGTAAAGCCGGAACGGGCGGCGCGCAAGTCCTTGAAACACTTTCTGCCCACCGAAACCCGTTATTCTTTGCATAACTCATTGAATGCGTTTTCTTACTTTATCGTCAAAGAACGTTTGACGGATAATGTCGAAGATATGATTCCCGCCGGCTTTTACAAACCTTACACCGTTTCGGAAACGGGACGTGAAACGCCGAGGCTTGTTTTTTTGATTATGGGCGAAAGCACGACGTCCGATGAAATGCATGTTTTGGGCGGCAAGGAAAAAACGACGCCCAAACTGGACAAACTGGTTGAAAATCCGAAATTCCAAGCGTTTCGCGCGTATGCGGGCGCGGTGTCGACCCATGCCGCTTTGCCGATTTTTTTCAACGTCATGCGCGAACCGGGGAATCTTGCCCCGATAAAGGACAAAACGGCGAATTTGTTCCGTTTGGCAAAACAATCGGGATACGCGACCCACTTCCTTTCCGTTCAAGACGCCAAGCAAACCCATGAAATCGGAACGCATTTCATCGACGATGTTGTCACAATGGAAAATATTGACGACAGCTGTTTGATAAAGCATGAGGATTGCCTGCTTGATTTATTAAAACAAAGGGAGCTGACGCAGGGAAAGCATTTCGTCGTTTTGAATTTCCGCAATACGCACTCGCCTTACGAAAAAAACTACAGCCACAGAAAAGGCGAGTTTTCCGTTTTTCCGACAACCTCCAAAAAACGGACGAAATATCAGCAAAACACTTATCGCAACGCGATGCTGTATCTGGATTCCGTGACAGCGGATTTGTTCGGGTATTTTAAATCTCTGGACGGCGGCAAAGGCGTATTTGCGATGACGTCCGATCACGGCCAGCTATTGGGACAGAACGGTCTGTTCGGGCATAACATCATGCGTTTGGATGTTGCCGCCGTGCCGTTTTTGTTTTATTCCGACGCTTTGCTGCCGTTGGAGCGCAAGGCTTGGACGCACTACGAAATCGGAAAGCTGTTTGTGTCTTTGTTCGGATACGATTTGAACAACCCGAACGAACAGGCGAATTCTTTTTTCATTCACGGCAACAACCTGTATGAAGAATACGCTTTTTTAAATATTCTGCGTCAGCCCGATGGAACGATGAAAGCCGGCGACATTCAGTTTCTGAAACAGTATTTTCAAGGAAACCAAAAATGAAATTATCCGTTTACATGATTACTTGCAACGAAGCGGCGCGGCTGGAACGGACGTTGGCTCAAGCCGCAAAAGTCGCCGATGAAATCGTTGTTGTCGACAGCGGCAGTACGGACGCGACGATGAAAATCGCGGAAAGTTTCGGGGCAAAAACGTTTTTTCACGGCTGGAAAAGCTACTGCGACCAGAAACATTACGCCGAAGGATTGTGCGCAAACGACTTTGTTTTGATGCTGGACGCCGATGAAGTGCTGTCGGACGCTTTGGTTGACGAGATTTTGAAAATCAAGCAAATCGGGACTAAATATCGCGCGTACAATGTGAAAATCGCGAATATGTATCCGTATGACGAAAAGCCGAATCCGTTCGCTTTGAGGTTTAATGTAGTGCGTTTGTATGACAAATCTTTGATGACCGTTCCGCCCGACAAACAAAACAAAGACAGAGTCGCCGTGCCGAAAAACATCAAAATCGGACAGCTGAAAAACGAAGTGTATCACTATTCTTTGATGACTTTGGAACAAGCGGTCGACAAATACAACAAACACAGCTCCGAACTGCAGCGGATGATGGCGCAAAAGCATCGGAAAATATCGGTGTTTCGCTTGTATTGGGAGTTTCCGTATCAGTTTTTACGCTATTTCTTTACACAGCGGTATTTTTTGCAGGGGGCAAAAGGCTTTTCGCAGGCCATGGTGCTGGCCATGTTTCGCTGGCTGAAAATCGCAAAAGCCGTTGAAGCGCAACGGATTGACCGCATTTTGAAAAGGCAGGGGAAAAAATGAAAAAATACGATTTTGTATTCAGTTTGGGGGAAGCGTGTTCCTGTTCGACGGCATTGCGCGATAACGGATTGCAAATTCAATCGTTTCCGTTCGATTGGGTTGCGCTTGGGGATTTTCAGGGGCGTGCCGAAACCGTCGCGTCGGGTTTCGCGGATTTTTTCAACGCGGAAGATTTGGAATACGCCGGCAGCAACGGTTGCCGCAGCGAATGTTATAAAAACCGCAGAAACGGTTACTTTTTCACTCATGATTTTCCGTACAAAGGGGATTTCAAAACGGATTATCCCGCCGCCCGCGCAAAATTCGACAGGCGTATCGACCGCTTGATGCGGCGTTTGAAAGATTCGCGGAACGTGCTGGTATGCTATTTGGAAAAGCCGTACGTTCACGAAACAACGGCGATGCCTGCTACTGTAGGGGGGGGGGGTATGACGCTGAAAAAGGCTTTTCCCGATACGGATTTTGACATTTTGTATTTGTCGTACCAAAAAGGAAAAGATTTCAAATCGCGTGAAGTGATTCCGTTTGACGGCGGGACGCTGATTCGCTTTGACTACAAAAGCTACGCCTCCGGCGCGACGGAAATAGACGTCGATAAAAAAGCTTTGAAAAAGATTTTTTCAAAAATCAAAGTCAACCGTTCGTTTGGCGACAAATGCCGGATTGTCTTGACGGATTTGTCGACTTTGGCAATCAGAGCCGCGTCCGTCGTGATTTTAAACCGTGCGAAACGCAGGAACTGGCGCAAAAACGCAATCAACGCCGCGCGCAAAAAGGTTTGGGGTGATAAAGGGATGTGAAGATTTATTTATTCGCCGGAACGGGCAGGCCGAATTTTGACAGCGGGATATACTCGAAATAGTACGAACAGCCTACGGAAACAATATAATCTAGAACGTCTTTGTATTCTTTCTGTTTGAACCAGTCACTGAGTAGATAAATATACTCAACGTCCATATTTAATTGGGACATCAATTTTTTGTATTGCTTCTTTTTGAAATCGCATGTTTGCAACTTTTCGTCAACCGAACCGGGAACATGTTGAAATTTACATTCGATCACAAAAAATGTGTTGTTGATGATGACGTAAATTGAGTCATCCGGAAGCAGCCGCTTTGACAGAATTTTTTCCCAGTCAACTCCGCGGAAGGCTAGAAATTTGTATAAAGCGTTTTTCTTGAACAAGGAGGCAACTTCTTCATCGTCATAGAAAACAGTTACCCAGCCGTTCGGATTGTCAGAGCAGGAATATCCTGTTTGCGAACACAAAAAAGTTTTGAGATCCGTTTTTCCTTCAAAAATCAATCCTGTTTTTGTGTTGGCGCCGCCAATGCCGTTTGTTTTCATATCAATTCTCCGTAATTGTCTTTTGAAAAGCACTGTAAAGTCTTTTATCAGCCAATTCAACAAAATCGGCAACTTTGTCGATGCCGACAAATTTCCGCCCCGTTTCAATCGCGGCGACGCCGGTTGTGCCGCTACCCATGAACGGGTCCAAAATCAAATCTCCGGCATTGGTAGATGCCAAAACAATCCTTTTTAATAAATCCAGCGGTTTTTGCGTCGGGTGTTTCCCAAAAGTTTTTTCAGAAGCTTTCGGTGTCCCTATAGCCCAAACGCTGCGCATCTGAGTGTGTGGCTTTTTAATGAAATCTTGAGGAAAATCACCGTTTTTCATCGCATCATAGTTAAAAATATGCTTGGATTTTTTGTTTTTTCTTGCCCAAATGAGGGTTTCATGACTGGCAGTAAAGTAACGGCAGGACATATTCGGACTGGCATTCGGTTTAAACCAACAAACATCGTTTAAAATGTGGTATCCCAACAGCTGCATGGCAAAACCGCAAGAATAAATGCTGTGATAGGTTCCCGAAACCCACAAAGTCCCGTTCTGCTTTAAAACTCTTTTGCAGGCAGAAAGCCAAGTTTTGTGAAATTCAAAGTCTTGTTCAAATCCGTTGCTTTTGTCCCAATTCCCTTTATTGACGGAAACCACTTTCCCGTTTTGGCAGGTTATGCCGCCGTTTGACAGCATATAGGGCGGATCGGCGAAAATCATATCAAACGTATCGTTTGGAATGTCTGACAAAACAGCTAAACAATCACCACAGTAAAGACGATAAGGTTTTGTCATTGTGTATAATTTGTAATAAGCAGTTCCCGAATGGCGGAACGGCCGTCGGCTTTCGAGTTAATCTGCCGTTTTGCCCAGATGCGATGAATATTGTAACCTTTGTACAAATCATCAAAGAACGAATCGTTTCCGGAGTTTGTCGGATCCGAATTGCTGAGCATTTGCAACGCTCCCAATTTGTCCGCTTCGACAAAAACGTTTTTTAACCGTCTTTGTTCGTTGTCATCAAAACAATCTGCTGCATAACTGGTGAATGACGTATTACTCAAAGGACGGTAAGGCGGATCGTAATAAATGAAAGTGTTTTTGTCAGCATATTTTAAAGCTGTCGCAAAATCGGCTTGCACTACGGTTGCTCTAGATAAAGCATGGGATACGGCAGTCAAGTTGTCTGCATCCAAGATGCGCGGATTGGCATACCGTCCCATAGGCACATTAAAAAAACCCTTTCTGTTGACGCGGAACAGCCCGTTAAAGCAAGTATGGTTTAAAAAAACAGTTAACGCAGCTCGACGAATAAAATTCGATTGATAAAAATTGGTGTTAATCTGTTTGTCAAAAGCGTTGTATTCATTGCGCAGATCGTAATAAAGAACGCTTTTATCCGCGGCAACCGCATATGCTTTTTGCAACAAGGAAAGTTCATCAATCAAGGTTGAAACATCGTACTTAACGACGTTATACAAAATAATCAACTCGGGATTGATATCGAATAAAAAAGCCTCTTCAAATTGACAGGTGTTGCAAATTTCGAAAAAAACGGCGGCGCCGCCGATAAAAGGTTCAATATAGCGTTTGATTGCTCCGCAACGCAGTTTATTTGGAAATTTATCAGACAGTTGCGGTAACAAAGCCCCTTTGCCGCCAGCCCATTTCAAAATAGGTTTGGCATTGATGTTGTTGACGTTCCGCAAAAGGGGGTAAAAATTCATATCGGTCTTTGCCCCTGTTCAGCTATAAATTACACCCATAAAAAAAACGTCCTAACGGGCGTTTTTTCTATTGGTGGGTGATGAGGGGGTGCTCGCTTGCGCTCGTCGGTCAAGCCGACCGCTCGGGCTGACGCCCTGCGCGTCGTTCGCTAACGCTCACCGAACCCGTTGCCCCGCGGGTTCTTATCCCACAGTTTACGCTTACCAATAAAAAAAACGTCCTAACGGGCGTTTTTTCTATTGGTGGGTGATGAGGGATTCGAACCCGCGGCCCGCTGATTAAGAGTCAGCTGCTCTACCAACTGAGCTAATCACCCGTAAACTGAAAAGACTTATAGACCGATAACTTCTTTTTTGCAATACTATTTTTCAAATTTTTGAACAAAGGGGTGTTTTTATGGCCGATTTATCCGTCAGCCGCTGGGAAAACAACGGAATTTCCGCGCTTGTTTTGGAAAACGAAAGAGTCGGACATTCCCGTTTGATTGTGTTGCTGCACGGCTATCAGGGGGACGCTTTGTCAAATCTGGAATTCGGCAAAACATTGCTGTCCGCCGACGAATCCGCCGTTGTCGCCGTGTTTGACGGGCTGTCGGAAGTGCCCGGCCGCCATGATTCGCATGTTCGTCAATGGTGGGACTTGCCGCCGTTCGACGGCAGATATTACGCCGCCATGCCGCTGTTCGCCCCGAAAGAGGCACGCCCCGCTTTGAACGGCATTGTCCGTGACGCCCACAAAGCCGCTGTCTGTTTGAACGCCGCCGTGTTGAAGCTGATGCGGGAAAAAGGCTTGCAAACGCTTGTTTTGGCGGGCATATCGCAAGGCGGAATCACTGCTTTTGAAATGGCGCTGTTTTGTCACGAGCTGTCGTCCGAGCTGGAGGGCGTCGTCATCATCGGCGCGGGGATTGCAGGGGCGGACAGACTGCGCAAAACGGCTGTGGAACCCGTTCCGTTTTTGCTGGTGCGCGGCACAAAAGACGAAATTTTTCCGCTCTCCGTCAACTGTTTTTCCGAAAGCGTTTTGCGCGAAAAGGGGATTCCCGTCAGCGCCAAAGCCGTTGACAGTCCGCATTTCGGGCTGGAACACGCCGCGGCAAACGAAGTGCGCGCCTTTATTTCGGGGCTGAGTGCAAAAAATCGACAAAAGGGGAAACTCCCCGCTTGACTCACAACGGATAAGCGGTTATATAAAGACACTCGAATTTGATAATTGAACGGAGCTGTACCATGAAACGTACATATCAACCCAGTAAAATTGTTCGCACCCGTCGTCACGGCTTCCGCGCCCGCATGGCTACGGTCGGCGGCCGCAAGGTTTTGAACGCCCGTCGCCGCAAGGGACGCAAGCAGCTGTCTGCTTAAAAACGTCCCGCCTTGGGAAAGGCAGAACAAATTGATACTGATCAAAAAACGACCGGATTTTCTTCATGCAGCCGAAAACGGATGCAAAATCGTAAAATCCGGTTTTGTTTTGCAGGCGGTGGCTACCCGCCGCAAATTTGACCCGCCCGTGATTCGAGCGGGTTTTACCGCTTCCAAAAAAGTTGGAAACGCCGTTTGCCGCAACCGCGCGCGTCGCCGTTTGCGTCCTTTGTGCGCCGAATTTTTGCCGGTGCTGGGAATTGCGGGGTATGACTATGTCGTCATTGCGCGTTCGGCGGTTTTAAACCGCCCGTGGCATAAATTAAGACGCGAATTTCAACAGGCGCTGACCGAAGCGGCGGAGGAAATCAATCATGAACGCGAATCGGCCGGATAAGCCGTCGTTTGCGGCGCGCTGTCTGTCGGCGGTTGTGCGGTTCTACCGCCGATTTTTGTCGCCGTTGAAGCCCGCCTGTTGCCGTTTTACGCCAACGTGTTCCGCGTACGCGTTGGAGGCCTTGCGCGTTCACGGCGCGGTCAAAGGGACAATTTTGACAATCAAGCGAATCCTGCGCTGCAATCCGTGGGGCGGCAGCGGATACGATCCCGTCCCGCCGAAAGGATCGGCCGTTTTCTTTAAAAATCGTCATACTGCGATGGCGTTTGCTTTTACGGTTTTCGTCTTTGTTGCTGCGTCGGGCGTGTTTGCGTGTTCTTTCTTTCCGCCCGAATCCGATTCCGTCGCGGCAGAGAAAAATTTGAAAGCCGGAATGAACGCGCCGACGCGATTCTTGCGCAAAGCGGTTCGATTCTATCAAACAAAAATATCGCCCTTGATGCCCGGAAAGTGCCGTTTTCATCCCACATGTTCCAACTATGCGTTGGAAGCTTTGGAAAAATACGGCGCGATAAAAGGTTCTTGGTTGACTTTGAAGCGCATTTTGCGCTGTAATCCGTGGGGCGGCAGCGGGGAAGACCCTGTGCCGTAATCCGAACAAGACAGGTGTATAATGGAACAACAAAACAGTATGGAAAAACGCAATTTGATTTTGGCGATTGTCTTTTCGGCGATTTTGCTTTTCGCCGTGGACGCCATTTTCCCGCAGGCGGAGGTTTCTCAAACCGTCAAAGCTCCCGAAGTTGTTTCTTCCGCGCCTGTCGCATCGCCTGCGGAGGTCAAAACTTCCGCGCCCGTGTCGATTGAACAGGCTGTTGACGAAAACGCTCATTTGACGATTAAAACGCCGTCGGTCAAAGGCAGTTTGCGGCTGAAAGGGGCGCGTTTCGACAATCTGTCTTTGCTGAAGTACCGCGAAACGCTGGATGAAAACAGCCCGCATATCACGCTGTTTTCGCCTGTCGGAACGGCGTTCCCGTTCTTTGCGGAATTCGGGTGGATTTCCAATGAATTCGGCCTGTCTTTGCCGAACGCGCAAACCGTTTGGTTGACGGCTGACGGGGAACTGACCCCCGAAAAGCCCGTTACTTTGACGTGGGACAACCAAGCGGGGCTGAAATTCATCCGCCAGATTTCCGTGGACGAAAACTATATGTTTACGGTGACCGACCGTGTTGAAAACTACGCCGATCGCGCGTTTACGCTGTTCAACTACGGGCTGGTCGGACGCACGAACGTTCCGCCGTCCCAACGCGGCGCGGTGTTGGAAGGGCTGGTTGCTTATGCCGACGGCGGATTGAAAGAATACGCTTACGATAAAATCGCCAAGGACAAGCAGGTGTCTTATGACACGACCGGAGGCTGGGCCGGCATTACCGATAAATATTGGATGGGGGTTCTGGCGTTTGATCAGAATCTGCAAAACGTCAATGTCCGCTTCAGCGAAAACGACAGCGCCGAAGGCCGGCATTTCCAAGCCGACTACCGTCTGCCGCCAATGATGATTCAAGCGGGACAGGCCGTCCAGACGACCGCGCGTCTGTTCGCGGGCGCCAAAGAACTGAAGCTGATTGACGCGTATGAAAAGGATTTGGGCATCAAACGTTTCGATTTGACGGTCGATTTCGGATGGTATTATTTCTTGACCAAACCGTTCTTCTTTATTTTGAGCTGGTTCAATTCCCTGTTGGGCAACATGGGGCTGGCGATTTTGATGTTTGCGTTTTTGCTGCGTCTGGCAATGTATCCGATTGCGAACAAATCGTACGCCAATATGAACAAAATGAAAGATATTCAGCCCAAAATCGACGCCATGCGCGAAAAATACGGCGATGACAAAGTGGCTTTCAATCAAGCCGTGATGAATCTGTACCGCGATGAAAAAATCAATCCTGCGGCGGGCTGTTTGCCGATGTTGATTCAAATTCCGGTGTTCTTCTCGCTTTACAAAGTGCTGTACATTTCCTTGGAATTGCGCCAAGCGCCGTTCTACGGCTGGATTCAAGATTTGTCCGCCCCCGATCCGTCGTCCGTGTTCACGCTGTTCGGATTGGTCAACTGGCCGGTTCCCGATATGATCAACATCGGCGTTTGGCCTGTGATTATGGGGTTGACGATGTGGATTCAGCAGCAAATGTCCCCCAAAGCCGGCGACAAGACTCAAGCGGCCGTATTGGGACTGATGCCGTGGTTTATGATGTTCCTGCTGGGACACTTGGCGTCGGGGCTGGTGATTTACTGGTCGTGGAGCAACCTGCTGTCCATTGCGCAGCAGAAAGCCATTCGCAGACAGGGTAAAAAGTGATGGACAACGCGCTTTCCCCCGAACAGCGGGCGGCTTTGATCGAGGACGGCCGCAAGCTGTTTTTGAAAGACTGCACGTTCATGCTGAGCGTTGCGGATTTAAAGCAGCTGCCGACGCCCGCGAACGTTCCCGAAATCGCTTTTACGGGCATTTCCAACGTGGGCAAATCCAGTCTTATCAACGCATTGGTCGGGCGTAAGGAAATCGCCCGCACGTCGAATACGCCCGGACGCACTCAAATGTTGAACTTTTTTGATTTGGGCGGGACGCTGCGTCTGGTTGACATGCCGGGGTACGGCTTTGCAAAAGCTCCTCCGGAAACCGTCAAGGCATGGCAGGATTTGGTCAATCAGTACTTGAAAGGCCGCCCGAATCTGCGGCGCGTCTGCTTGTTAATCGATTCGCGCCACGGACTGAAAAAGACCGACCGCGACGTGATGACGATGATGGACAAAGCCGCCGTCGTTTATCAAGTCGTATTAACAAAAACGGACAAAGTCGGCGCGGGCGCGCTGAAAAAAGTTATGCAGGATGTGTCGGCGGAACTGGCCAAACACACGGCGGCATATCCCGAAGTTTTCCCGACCAGTTCGGAAACCAAGGCGGGGCTGCCGGAATTGCGGGCGGAACTGTTGACGCTGACGCGGACATAAACGGATGCGTCGGGCGGGGGGCATTTTCATTGTTCTGCTGCTGTCCGCATGCGGGCATACAGGGCTGAATCACGCTCAATTCGTTGATGCGGTGCGTCGGGGCGATATGCAAACGGCATACGCTTTGACCGAAGACGACGACTTTTACAAAGACGATGCTTCGCTGCTGGTGCGGTATTTGGAATTGGGATCGTACCATTATTTGAACGGCGAGTATTTCCAAGCTTTGCAGAATTTCGACGCGGCGCACGGTTTGTCAAAACAGCTGTACACCAAAAGCGTTTCCAAAGCGGCGGCCGCGCAAATTGCGGGCGACGGCGTGATTCCGTACGCGGGGGAAAAATACGAGCTGTCGCTGTTGCGCTTTTATTTGTCCGTGACGAATTACCGCCTGTACCGACAAGGGTTTTACGAGGCGTATACAGCTGAAAAAGACGGTGTCAAGCAGGCCGTCGAACGCAAAGAACTCTCCGAATCCGAAAAAAGGCGGCATTTGTCGGCGGCGCGCGCGGCTTTGCTGGACTGGAACGTCATGCTGACGGCATTTACCGTCGAATCGAACAACAAAAACGATTTTCATCAAGATATGCTTGCCAAAACATGGGGCGGCGAATTTCACGATATCTACGGATCGAACGGCGATCGCCAGATTGCGCGCCAGCTGTATAAAGACGCGGTGAATCTGTTGGAATCCGATTATGCGGACATGCCGTCCTTGCAGGATGAAAACGGTGAAAAACTGAAAGAATACGCGCGGGAAAAGTCGGCGGATTTGACGGCGGACGGCGCGAAAAAGAAGAACGTCCGCTTTTTGGTCAAAGCGGGGCTTGTAACACCTAAAATCGCGGAAAAAGTTGATTTTCAAATTCCTCTGGCGATGTTTTTGGCGGCGAACAGCGGCAATGACTTGACTAGCTGCTTGGGCTATATCCTGCCGGGGCAGCGAATCGCGTTCGAGATTCCAAGCGTTCCCGAACCGCCGAAAGCCAAGGGATACCGTCTTAAAATTTTCGATTCCAAGGGAAAACAAATCGCAACCCGGCCGCTGGTTTTAACCGCGCCCGTGTCGGAAACGGCGTACAAGGCGTACAAAAACAAACGCGCCGGAATGATTGCTTCCAAAGGGGCAAGATTGACGGCAAAATATGTTTCCGCCGTTGCAACGGCGTGCGCGGCTTACGATTCGCAAAATTCGTGGACGATTTTGGCGGCGTACGGCATTTTTGCAACCTTGGCCAAAGGCATCGAAGCGTCCGAATATGCCGACGTGCGGTATTGGGGATTGTTGCCCGCCGCCGTTTATCAGCAATCCGTTCCTTTGAAAAAAGGGGATTATTCCGCGCAAATCGAAGCAAATTCACAAGCGGTGAAAAATTTTTCGTTCACCGTGGACGATTCCCGTGCGGTTTTGGTTGACCTGAACCTGCCGAACGAGTGAAAATAAGGAAATTTGAATTTAATCGAAGGAGTGTTTCCATGAAGAACAAAGTTTTGACAGTTGCCGCTGTAAGCTTGCTGACCGCTTGCGCGGGATTCAAACCCGATTACGAAGTCAAGGACGCGTCCGAAGCATCGAAGCCTGCATGGACGATTCAGTCCAAAACGGCGAAAATCGATTCGTCTTCCGAACGCAAAACCAACCGTTATTATGTCAGCGACGGCATGGGGGCGACTCAGCGTTTATGCTTGCGCGATGCCGAAGCCAACGCCAAGCGCAAACTGGCGTCCGAGATTGCGCAGGAAATCGCCGGCACTTTTGAAGAAGTCAGCAAATCGCAGGACGATGCCGCTTCCACCAAGATGAAAGACAAGCTGGCGCAAAACATTCAAGTCAACATGCACGGCGTTGTTGTCGCTGAAAAATATTGGGAAAAACGGTCGTATCTGAAAACGTTGGGCGCGGAAAAAGACTATGTCGCATATAAATGCGACGTCGCCGTCAAAATCAAAAAAGACGCGCTGGTCGACGCGATTGAAATGTACAAAGCCAAAACTTTGCGCACTTTAAAAGGCGACGAAAAAGAAGCGATGGAAAAGGCCGTCAACAAAACGGTCGAAGCTTTGAAAGCCGAAACAAATGAATAACCGTTCGGTTTTTACTGTCGGTTTGATTCTGCTTTTGTCGGCATGCGCGTCGGCAAAAGCGGATAAAACCGCAAAACCCGAATGGGTGGACAGTCCTTATGCCGAATGTTCGGCGGATGAATTTTGCGCCGTCGGTTCGGGGCGCAGTTTGACGGTTGCCAAGGCCGACGCCCGCGCGGGATTGGCAAAAGTCTTTGAATCCCGCATCAAAGCGTCGTTTTCAACGGAAACAAAAGCCGATGAAAACGGTGTCAGCGGGAAAACACGCGACTATGTTTCCGAATCGTCCGACGTTTTGCTGACCGCGACGGATATCCGCGATACGTTTACGGAAAACGGGACGGTGTACGCTTTAGCGGTGCTGAACAAAAACAAAGCCGCCGAAATCACCCGCGAAGAAATCGACGATTTGGACGCGAAAATGGAAGCCTTGCTGAAAGAGGATTCCCCCGCCGCCGCCGTCAAGCTGGAAAAGCTGTACGAACAGCGCCGCGGAATCAATCAGCGGTACATTACTTTGACGGGAAAGCCGGCTATCGAATCCGTATCGTATGAACAGGTGTACGGCAATAAAAAAGCTCGCATCGGCAAACGGCACATTTATCTGCAGGCACGCGGCGGATCGCCCGCTTTTGTGCAGGCCGTCCGTTCCGTTTTGGCGGAAAACGGCTATACGTTCGCCGTGAAGCCCGCTTTGAACACGCCCGTTGTAACGATTTCCATGCAAGCCGAAGAACAGTTTTTAAAAGTCAGCGGCTTTGTCAAATACGATTACCACTTTACGCTGTCCGCGCCCGACAAACGCGGCGTCGACGCCGAAGCGCTGGCGACGACTTTGACGGAATCGGGATTGAACGAAAAACAAGCGTATGGCAAGGCGCTGGAATCGCTGAAAAATTACTTGCAGGAAAACATCTTGAACCTGAACTTTTAAAGGGATGAAAAAATGAACAAATTTTTGACCGCTTTGCTGTTGTCGGCCTCGTTGGCTCTGCAGGGGTGTGCCGGCTTCAAAGCCGAACGCCTGTCCACGGCGGAAGGCGATGAAAAAGCCATGGAAATCACCGACGAATGGCTGTTGACGGATACGCAGAACACCGTCGGCGAAATCATGAAAAAAATGGACGCGAATCGCGGATTTAGGAATTACTTGAACGAACTGGGACACCGTCCCAAACTGTTCATCGCCGAAGTTCAGAACGAAACGTCGGAAGCGTATTTTCCGGTTGACGACATGAATGACGAATTGTTGACGCAAATGTCGGAAACGGGCGAATTCCGCTTGATTGACGCCGCCGCGCGCGACCGTATTTTGCAAGAAATCCGCTATCAGAACGAAGGCATGGTCAAACAGTCCGATATTCAAAAAATCGGCAAACAGACGGGGGCGGAACTGTTGATTTTCGGCGCGGTGCGCATGAATCCCAAAACATTCAAAGGCAAGACCATTAAGGAATACACGGTCAACCTGCGCTTTACGGACATTACGTCGGGCGAGGAAGTCGCGCGCATGCGCTCTACGGTTTCCAAGTATTCCAAACGCAGCGGTTTGGGCTGGTGAAATCCGGCTTGACAGAAAAAGGGAGCCTCCGGCAGGCGGCTTCCTTTTTTATGCTTTTAAAAGGACTTAAAAGCCTGTATACTATAAAAAGTGTCAATTTGAAAATGTGGGAGTATTGCACATGACGGAAACGAATCACTTGACGGCATTGAAAGCCAAACACGCCGCTTTGGACGACGCGATCAGGGAAGAAATGGCTCGTCCTTTGCCCGATGAAGCCGCGATTTCCAATTTGAAACGCCAAAAACTGAAATTGAAAGAAGAAATCGAAGCCGAAGAAGGCGCAAACTGATTTTTGGGTTTTGCAGTTTTAAAGCCGCCGGAAATATTTTTCGGCGGTTTTTCATTAGAGGCCGTCCATGGAAACCCAAGGCATTAAGTATGCGGGATCAAAACGCAAAATCATTCCGCACATTTTACAGACTTTGTCCGAAACGCAAGGTGTGCGAACTGTGCTGGACGGCTTTTCGGGGTCAACCCGCGTCGCGCAGGCGTTTGCCCAATCGGGACTGAACACGACGGCAAACGATACGGCGGTTTGGTCGGAAGTATTCGCCAACTGCTATTTGAAATCCGACAAGCCTGATTCTTTTTATGCCGAAATATTGGCGCATTTGAATACGTTGCAGGGGGTTGACGGGTGGTTTACGGAACATTACGGCGGCGGGCCGGATGACAGGAAAAAGCCCTTTCAAATCAAAAACACCCGCAAACTGGATGCAATCCGCGATGAAATTGACAGGATCGGGCTGGACTTTGTCGACAAAAGCGTCGTGCTGACCAGTTTGATATTGGCGCTGGATTCCGTGGACAGCACTTTAGGGCATTATGCGTCCTATTTATCCGGCTGGTCTGTGCGTTCAAACAAGGATTTGCGGCTGAAGCTGCCGAAACGTTTTGCTTTGACGTCCGAAAACACGGTTTTGCGCGGCGACGTGTTTGATGCAATACAGGGAAGGTCGTTCGATTTGGCGTACTTTGATCCGCCGTACGGATCGGACAACGCGAAAATGCCGACCAGCCGCGTGCGCTACAGCGCCTATTATCATCTTTGGACAACTCTTGTTTTAAACGACAAACCCGCTGTGTTCGGCAAAGCGAATCGCCGTGTCGATTCCAAAGACTCGGTGCAGCCGTCCGTATTTGAAAACTGCCGTTCGGACATTGTTTTAAACGCATTGGAGCGGCTGATAGCTTCAACGGATGCGCGGTATGTTTTACTGTCTTACGGGGCGAACGGGCGGGCGGCCAAGGCTGATTTGGCGGAATTGCTTGCGGCGTACGGCAGGCGGTTGAAAATCGCGGAAATCGACCACAAAAGGAATGTCATGTCGCAAATGACGTCAACCAAAATGTGGCTGAATTCTGCTGAAAAATACAAAGAATATTTGTTTTTGATGGAAAAATAAGATATCCGATGCATGATATTTGGAATCCTTGGCACGGTTGCGTCAAAAAAAGCGAAGGGTGCGTCAACTGCTACATGTACACGCTGGACAAGCGCCGCGGCATGGACGGTTCGCGCATTTTCAAGGTTCAAAACAATTTCGATTATCCGCTGGCAAAGGACAAATCCGGCAAATTCAAAATCAAAAGCGGCGAACATATCCGCGTATGCCTGACATCTGATTTCTTTTTGCAAGAAGCCGATTCTTGGCGTGCAGAGGCGTGGAAGATTATGAAGCAGCGTCCCGATGTCGCGTTCTATTTGCTGACAAAGCGTCCCGAACGTGCGGCGGATTGTTTGCCCGCGGATTGGGGGAACGGCTGGGAAAACGTGTTTTTCAGCGTAACTTGTGAAAATCAAGTCAGAGCCGACGAACGGATTCCGATTCTGTTTTCCCTGCCGTTCAAGCACAAAGGCATTATTGCGGCTCCTTTTATCGGGGCGGTGTCGATTGCGGATTATTTGGCGGCGGGGCAAATCGAACAAGTGCTGGCAGGCGGCGAAAACTATGACGGCGCACGTCCGCTGTATTACGAATGGGTGAAACGGCTGTCGGACGAATGTCGCGCGGCGAATGTAACTTTTTGCTTTTTTGAAACGGGAACCGTCTTTGTCAAAGACGGCAAAACGTATACGATTCCCGACAAAACAAGGCAGAGCAGGGCGGCTTTCCGTTCGGGGTTGAGCTTTGAAGGCAAGCCTGTAAGCTTCAAATTGGCCGAGCCGCAGCCCGATTTGTTCGGGGACGTTGAAAAGTACGTTCCGTTTTTCGGCAAACAGTGTCGGGAATGCGGGGCAAGGATGCGCTGCAACGGCTGTTCCAAATGCGGACAGTGCGGCGCAAAATTTGACTGATAAAAAAGCCGCTCAATCGGGCGGCTTTTAAAATCAAACTTTCGGAGAGGGCTTTTTGACCGTTTTCGTTTTTGCCTTGCGGTGTTTTTTGGCTTGAGCCGCTTTGACGTATTCGCCGACGCACAGGCTTAAATCGCGCAAATGGTTGTCGAACGTGTGGTTGGCGTGCGGAAACAGCTTGTAATCAATATGTACGTTGCGCTGTCCCGACAGTTTGTCCGCCAAAGCGCAAACGGATGCTTCGGGGATTTGTTCGTCCGCGCCGCCGTGAATAATCAACCCCGATGACGGACAAGGCGCCAGAAACATGAAATCTTTGGAATTCGCAGGGGGGGCGACGGAAATGAAGCCCGAAATTTCGGGACGGCGCATCAGCAGCTGCATGCCTATCCATGCGCCGAACGAATAGCCCGCTATCCAGCACGTTTTGGCGTCCTTGTTCAGCATTTGCAGCCAATCCAAAGCCGCGGCGGCATCGCTCAGTTCGCCGACGCCGGCGTCATAAGTTCCCTGGGATCGTCCCACACCGCGGAAATTGAAACGCAAAACGGAAAAACCCAAAGCCGCAAATGTTTGAAACAGCGTGTAGGATACCCTGTTGTTCATATTGCCGTTCGGCATCTGCGGATGCGGATGCAAAATCAAAGCCAAAGGCGCATCAGGAGTTTTGCCTGCTTGATAGCGTCCTTCCAATCGTCCTTCCGGACCGTTAAAAATCACTTCGGGCATATTGAAACCTTGCAAAGTGTGAGTTATACAATAGAAAAACATATTTTACCGAATCGCAGGCTCAATGTTCAAGCATATCAAAGAAGAATTATTTTCAAAATTGTCCGAAGACATCGATTCTGTCGTTGCTCGCGATCCCGCCGCCCGCTCAAAAATCGAGGTTTTCCTTTGCTATCCGGGGGTTCATGCGATAATTCTTTATCGGCTGTCCCATTTTTTGTGGGGTAAAAAATTTTTTACGACGGCGCGAATTATTTCGTCTTTTGCCCGATTTTTGACGGGGGTTGACATTCATCCGGCCGCGCGAATCGGACGCAGACTGTTTATCGACCACGCCACGGGACTGGTTATCGGCGAAACGGCAGAAATCGGTGATGATGTAACGCTTTATCACGGCGTAACTCTGGGCGGGACTTCAACGCAAAAAGGAAAACGGCATCCGACTTTGGGCAACCGCGTGATTGTCGGCGCGGGGGCGAAATTGCTGGGGCCGATTGAAATCGGCGACGACGCGCGCATCGGGTCGAATGCGGTCGTGCTGAAAGCCGTTCCCGCGGGGGCGACGGCGGTCGGCGTTCCTGCGCAAGTGGTGCGCTGCCGCAAAAAAGCCGAAGAAAAATGCTTTGAAGCGTATGCCGCCGAAAAAACGGATCCTATTTTGGATGCGATTGAAAAATTGAAAACGCAGGTCAAAAGTCTGGAAAAACAAATTTCTGAAAAAAAGACTGTTGACAAGGACGACAAAAACATATAAAAGCATCTTTATCCGATGGCGGGTTAGCTCAGTCGGTAGAGCAGAGGAATCATAATCCTTGTGTCGTGGGTTCAAATCCCTCACCCGCTACCATTTAGGCCCTGTATAAAACATGCAGGGCTTTTTTGTATTCACACACCATTTTTTGTCAAAAACTGTTATAAAAAAAATCCGTCTTCGACAGACGGATTTTTTTATGGTGGAGCTGAGGGGAATCGAACCCCTGACCTCTTGAATGCCATTCAAGCGCTCTCCCAACTGAGCTACAACCCCACGACCTTCAATACAGCGCAGAGGATAGCATGAAAAAAATGTTTTGCAAGCAAAAAATCACCTTTGTGCAATTTTTTTATCGGTCCAAGCAATTCAGCACGCTGTGCGGCTGAAGGGCGTGGCCTTGCATTTGCTTTGTTTCAAACACGCGCGACGTTCCGATTTGCGGCAAGGTGTTTGAAAACGCGTCGCCTTTGGTCAGATAGTTGTACACATTTCCCGTGTCCGCCAGCAGATTTTGATGATTTTTCACCGTGTTTCCCGTGCCGACGGGGGCGCAGGCAAAAGCGACGGCTTTCGGATTCTTTGCGGCGACCAGCTGCGCCAGCGACCCGCCAAGCGAATGGCCCGCCAAAACGATTTTTGCGTCGGGATTTGCGCTTTGAACGTCTTCATACAGACTTTGCGCTTCCGCGAATTGTTCGGGCAATTCGCCGTTGACGATTTGCACGTCCGACAGAATGTCCGCTTTGTCGTCCGTGCCGCGGAAAGCGATGATGACAATGCCCGCTTCGTCGGAAAAGACGGTGGCGTCCAGCCCGTTCGAGTATGCATGCCGCCCGATCAAAGCATATCCGTTCAGACGCGCTTCCTCTGTCGGCAGATAAGCGTTCAGCGCTGCGGTCATGGCGGATTGAACCAAAGCCGCATCGATATTTGCGAACGCCGTTGTCGAAGCGTTTTTCAATCCGGCATATTGTTTTCGGCCGGCCAGCGTGTTGTGCAGTTTGTTAATGGCGGGTTGAAGTTCCAACCGTGTGAAATCGTCCGTTTTTAAAACGCCGTCATGTTTGATTGCCGTAACGGCGACAAAAGCCGCCGCCAGCACAAAGACGGCGAAGAGTTTGTTTTTTTTCATGAGCCCCTCCAAAATCAATATGATCCCAGTATATTTCCCGGCACTGAAAAGGTAAAGGCTTGAGTTTTTCCGCAAGTGGTTATAACCTAAAAAAAACTGTTTTGAGGGCGATTTATGATCACATTGGAAAACGTTACGCGCAAGTTCGGAAAGTTCACGGCCGTGGACAACCTGTCCATGAACGTTCCCAAAGGGCAGGTTTTGGGATTTTTGGGACCGAACGGCGCGGGAAAAACGACGACGATGAGGATGATTTCCGGTTTTTTGACGCCCAGTGCGGGAAAAATCGACGTTTGCGGGTTTGATGTGGTCGAAAATCCCGTTCAAGTCAAACGGAAAATCGGCTATATGCCCGAACAGGCGTCATCCTATCCGGACATGACGGTTTTGTCTTTTTTGAACTTTATTGCCGAAGCGCGCGGGTTGGACGCTTCCGCCAAGGAAAAAGCGGTGGCGCGGGTTATTGATGAAATTTCCCTGTCGGGCGTGCTGTATCAGACCATAGACACGCTGTCCAAAGGGTACAAACGCCGCGTCGGACTGGCGCAGGCGTTGGTTCACGACCCCGAAGTGTTGATTTTGGACGAGCCGACGGAAGGGCTTGACCCCAACCAGAAACGGGAAATCCGCGCTTTGGTGCGGCGCATCAAACAGGACAAATCGATTATCATTTCCACCCATGTTTTGGAGGAGGTCGAAGCGATTTGCACGCGCGCCGTCATCATCGACAAAGGCAAAATCGTTTTGGACGGGACGCCGCGCGAACTGTTGTCCTTGTCGGAATCCCACCGGCTGGCGTATTTTGCGGTTCCCGATTATCAAAAAGAAAAAGCGCGCGGGACTTTCGAGCAAATGCCGAATGTCGCCGACGTGAGGGAAACACGCGACGGCAACGGAACCGTTCTGTTTTGTTTGACGCCGAAAGGACAGGAGTTTCCGGCGGCGGACGCCGTTGAGCTGTTGCGCCGTCAGGATGTGAAAATTCTGGATATGTATATGGAAAAGGGCCGGTTGGAAGAAGTGTTCTACGCTTATACATCCTCCGACCGCGATATTAAAAGCGAGGCGGTATGAAACCAGTGTTTGTTTTGGCAAAGCGCGAATTTTGCGGCTATTTCACAACGCCCGTCGCATGGATTTTTTTGATGATTTTCGTCGCTTTGTCGGGAATTTTGACTTTTTACGCGGGCAATTTTTTCGGCCGCGGGCAGGCGGATTTGCAATCCTTTTTCCTGTTTCACCCGTGGCTGTACGTTTTTTTGATTCCCGCCGTGTCAATGCGGCTTTGGGCGGAGGAACGCCGCAGCGGGACGATTGAACTGCTGATGACTTTGCCGATGTCGACGTGGGATTTGGTGCTGGGCAAGTTTTTCGCCGCATGGGCGTTTGTCGGGGTGGCTTTGCTGCTGACGACGCCGATTTGGATGACGGTCAATTATTTGGGCAATCCGGACAACGGCGTGATTTTTGTCAGCTATGTGGCCAGTTTTTTGATAGCCGGAACTTTTTTGTCCGTCGGTTCCTGTTTGTCCGCCTGCACCAAAAGCCAGATGGTCGCGTTCGTGCTGACGATGATGGCATGCATACTGCTGACGTTCGTCGGATCGGACGCGCTGGCGGACGCTTTTGCGGGCGTTGTGACGGAAAAAACGCTGAAGGTCATTCAGTCGTTCGGCTTTTTGATGCACTTTGTGTCTTTGACGCGCGGGGTTTTGGATTTGCGCGACATTTTGTTTTTCCTGTCGTTTTCGGGGGTGTTTCTGTTCGCTTCCGTTGTCGTGCTGGATCATAAAAAGGCGGTGTGATCATGAAAAAAATCAATCAAATCGACCGCAGCACTCTGGGCGTTTTAGGGCTGGTTCTGGTCGTTATATTGTTCTTTGCCGTCAACATCATCGCGACGTTCGCTTTTAAAAGCTACCGCGCCGATTTGACGCAAGCGCGCCTGTATTCCCTGTCGCAAGGTTCGCTGGACGCGCTGAAAAACATCAAAGAGCCGCTGACGGTGCGGTTCTACATGTCGTCAAAGCTGGCGCAAGTGTCCGAACTGCACGCGTCCTATGCCGTGCGGGTGCTGGAGCTGTTGGAGCAATACGTCGCCGAAAGCGACGGCAAAATCCGTCTGGAGGTTGTCGATCCAGAACCTTTTTCAAAAAACGAAGACGAAGCTTTGGCTTTGGGGATGAAAGGAATTCCCGTCGGCAATTCGTCGGAATATGTGTACATGGGGTTGGTCATTGCCAATTCGTCGGACAGAAAACGCGTTATCGCTTTGCTGGATCCGACGCGCGAACGTTTTTTGGAATACGACATTACCAAATATCTGACCGATTTGACGCGGTCAAAACGCCCGACCATCGGGATTATGAGCACGTTTCCGATTGACGGGCAGGGAAGCCCGCAGCTGATGTATCCGAAGTATTTGCCCCGCTGGGCGGTGATGCAGCAGATCCGCGATATTTTCGACGTTCGCTTCATTTCGCGCCAGACATTGGACATTCCGCCGGAAACCGATGTGCTGATGCTGGTCAATCCCAAAAAATTCACCGACGAAACTTTGTACGCCATTGATCAGTTTTTGATGCGCGGCGGGACGATGCTGGTGCTGATTGATCCGCTGAGCGAAGTCGAAATCGCATCGGGCGACGCGCCTTATTCCGTCAGTCCCGATATGACGCGGCTGTTTGACGCTTGGGGGATATCGTTCAATCCGAACGTTTTTGTCGGCGATGCCGATTTGGCGCGTTCGTCCGTTAAAACGATTGACGGAAAAACGATTCAAACCAAATTTCCGCCTTGGATTGCCGTGGATGCGAAACATATGAACCCGCAGGATCCCGTTACAGGGTCGCTGACGGCGGTGAATCTGTCGTATGCCGGCCATTTCACGGTGAAAAATCAAGTCGACGGACTGTCGGTCGTGCCGCTGCTGATGTCGTCGCAGGATTCCCAGTTGTTTCCCATCAAAGACGGGCTGCGTCCGGACGTCGCTGATTTGGCGCGCCGGTTGAAGCCGTCGGGAAAAAACTATGTGCTGGGCATACGCATCAAAGGCGCGCCGCCCAGCGCATTCGACGAAGCCCCGACACGCAATTTTCTGGCGCAGCGCACCCAAGCGCACATCGCCAAGGCCGTCAAGCCGACAAACATCGTTTTGATTGCAGACAGTGATTTTCTGGCGGACAGATATTGGACGGATGCCGACGATTTGATGGGAACGAAGCAGTATTATCCCTTTGCGGGCAACGGCGATTTGGTTGTCAACGCTTTGGATAATCTGAGCGATTCGGCGTCCCTGATAGACTTGCGTTCCAAAACGGAATGGCGGCGTCCGTTCGTTGTGCTGGAAGAACTGGCGCAAAAATCGGACAAGCAGTACAGGGAACAGGAAAACAAACTGTTTATCGATTTGGCCGAAACGCAAGACAGGCTGAAATCTTTGACGGAAACCGCATCCGAAACGGGAACGGATTTGTTGAATCGCGAAGATATGGAACAGATTCAATCCTTGCAGGAACGCGTTGTCGAGCTGCGAAAATCGCTGCGTGCGGTTCAAAGTGTTTTGAATCGCGACATGGTGGCGATGCAAACGTCTTTGATGATTTTGAATGTCGCGCTGGTTCCCGCGCTGTTGCTGGTCGTTGCTTTGTTTGTGGCGTGGCGCAGGCGCAACCGCCGTTTTTCCGGTTTTAGGAAAGGGTGAGATATGAATCCGAAATCCTTTTATCGTTTGCTGTTTGTAACGGTGGCGTCCGTTGCCGCCGCCGTTGCGCTGTGGATTTATTCCCCGTCCTATTCCACGGATAAAGCGTTCGGGGAAAAACTGAACCCCCGGCTGTTGGAAAAAATCAACGATGTTTCCGTCATGTCCATTGAACACGAAGGGGAAACGACGAACTTTTTGAAAGACGCCGCGGGAAACTGGTTTTTAATCGAGGCTGACAACTATCCCGCTTCCAAAGAACGCATCCGCAATGTTTTAATCGGGCTGGCGAATTTGGAAAAAATCGAACCGAAGACGGCTTTGCCCGAATATTATCCCGATATTGCCGTGGAAGACGCGGGGGAAAAATCGCAATCCTATTTGGTGACTTTGCTGAACGGCGAAGGGCAGACTCTGTTGAATCTGCTGGTCGGGAAATCGACGCGCGGCATCAGCTGGAACGGGCAAGGGTATTTTGTCCGCAAACCCGATGAAGCGCAGTCGTGGCTGGTGCGCGGATCCGCGGATGTCACGGGCGGCAAGCTGACGTGGCTGGATACCGAACTGGCTTCTTTTGCGCAGGAAGACATGGCTTCCGTTTCGTTTATCGATTCCACCAAAAAACGCGAGGCGGCTTTCAAATATGATGCCGAAGTTTCCAAGCTTCAGCCGTCATACGCATCCGATAATTATTTCCAGAAATCCGACAGATATGTCGACAGAATGACCAAGGCGCTGACGACGATGGACTTTGTCAATGTGGGCAGACGTCCGGCGGGATTGGAAAAGCTGAAGCCGTATTTGTCCGTGCGGGTGGAAACGAACAGCGGCTTGCTGCAGTATTTTTTGGTTTATCTGATTAACGACACGCCTTATGCCGCGTTGGACTTCAATGCTTTGGCGGGGGCGTCGGAAAGCGTTAAAAACTATGCGAAGACTCTGCAAAAGGGATTCGAGCCGTGGATTTACCAAATTCCCGCCGCCAAACTGCGCGCAATCGATCCGTTTATTCCTTTGCCCGAAGGCAAATAAATCAAAAGACGGCGTCTTTTCGTAAAGCGGCGTCCAGCAGCTTCAAATACTCGGATTGGGGCAGGGCGATTCCGCCGAAAGACTGCAGATGTTCCGTTAAAAACTGCGTGTCCAACAAAGTGTAGCCGCCTTGTTTGAGGTGTTCGGCCAGCGCCGCCAGCGCGACTTTGGATGCGTTTGTTTTGCGGTGAAACATGCTTTCGCCGAAAAATGCCGCCCCCAATGAAACGCCGTACAGGCCGCCCTGCAACCCGTCATCGTCCCAACATTCGACGGAATGGGCAAAACCCAAATCGAACAAAGCGCAATAAGAATCGAAGATTTCCCGATTTATCCACGTTTCGGAACGGTCGGCGCACGCGCGCACGACGTCGGCAAAGGCGGTGTCAAAGCGAACGTCAAACACGCCTTTGCGCATGAAGCGGCGCAAAGAATGTGAGGTGTGAAACGTGTCCAAAGGCAGAATTCCGCGCATTTCCGGTTCAACCCAAAACACGTCTTTGCCGTCCGCGCGTTCAGCCATCGGAAAAACGCCGACGCTGTAAGCTTTCAACAATAAAGCGGGATTTATCATTCTGATGAAAAAGAGGGCGTTGCCGCCCCCTTTTCCTGTTTATTTTTGCGTTTCGGATTTCAGTTTTTTCAAAAACTTTTCCAGCCAGTGGATGTTATAGTTTCCGTCAATGAAATCCTGCGACGAAATAATAGCGTCGTGCAAAGGCAGAGTCGTGTTCACGCCCTCGATGACGAATTCGTCGATTGCGCGGTGCAAACGCATCAAACAGCCGTTGCGCGTTTTACCGAACACAATCAGTTTGGCAATCATGCTGTCGTAATACGGCGGCACGGTGTAGCCCGTATACATGCCCGAATCGACGCGCGTCCACAGCCCGCCGGGGGCGTGCCACTGTTCGATTTTTCCGGGGCAGGGAACGAACGTGAACGGGTCTTCGGCGTTGATGCGACATTCCATCGCGTGCCCCGTGAAATGCACGTCGTCCTGCGTATAGTTCAGATGAGCACCGCCCGCGACGCGGATTTGTTCGCGCACCAAATCAATGCCCGTAACCATTTCCGTAATCGGGTGTTCCACCTGCAAACGGGTATTCATTTCAATAAAGTAGAATTTGCCGTTTTCATACAGGAATTCAATCGTTCCGACGTTGCTGTACCCCATTTTGCGCATCGCGTTCGATACGATTTCGCCGATTTTTTTTCGCTGTTCGGCGTTCAAAGCGGGGCTGGGCGTTTCTTCCAAAACTTTTTGGTTGTTGCGCTGCAAAGAGCAGTCGCGTTCGCCCAAATGAACAACGTTGCCGTAATTGTCCGCCAGCACCTGCATTTCGATATGGCGCGGGTTTTCAAGGTATTTTTCAATATACACCTGATCGCTGGTGAACGACGCCTTGGCTTCCGCGCGCGCCTGCATGTAGGCGTCGGGCAGGTCTTCGGCGCTGCGGGCAATGCGCATGCCTTTGCCGCCGCCGCCCGCGGTCGCTTTAATCAAAACGGGGTAGCCCATTTTTTCGGACGCTTCCAAAGCGTCTTCGACCGTGTCGACCGCGCCGTCCGAACCGGGGACGACGGGCAAACCCGCTTCAATAGCGGTGCGTTTCGCGGTGATTTTGTCACCCATCAGGCGCATCATTTCGGGCGTGGGACCGATCCACGTCAGCCCGTGTTCCTGCACCATTTCCGCAAAGTCCGCGTTTTCCGACAAAAAGCCGTAGCCCGGATGAATCGCGTCCGCGCCCGTGACCAAAGCGGCGGTGATAATCGCGGCTTTGTTCAGATAAGAGTCTTTGGCGGGGGCGGGGCCGATGCAAACGGCTTCGTCGGCCATGCGGACGTGCATGGCGTCCGCGTCGGCGGTCGAATGGACGGCAACCGTTTTAATCCCCATTTCCCGGCACGCGCGGTAAATGCGCAAAGCGATTTCACCGCGGTTTGCGATTAAAACTTTTTCAATCATGGCTTATTCCAAAATCAGCAAAGGTTCGCCGTATTCGACGGGGGAACGGTCGGTGACCAGAATTTTGACGACTTTGCCCGCGCGCGGCGCTTTGACGGGGTTGAACGTCTTCATCGCTTCGACCAAGAACAGCGTCTGATCCGCCGAAACGGTGTCGCCGACGGAAACATACGGCGCGGCGTTCGGTTCGGGGGACGCGTAAATCACGCCGACCATCGGGGATTTGACGGCTTCGCCCTTGACTTCTTCGGCGGCGGGAGCGGCGTTTGCGGCAACTGCGGTCGCGGCGGCGGGAGCCGCGGCAGGCGCGGGCATCGCGACGGGCGCGGGCGCAAAAGCGGTCGCGGCGGTTCTGACAACGCGCAGGCGCAAGCCTTCCGTATCGTATTCGATTTCGGCAAGGTTTTGATCGTTGACCAGTTTGGCAAGGCTTTCTGCCAAAGAAATGTCGGTTTTTGACATTGGACTTATTCTCCTTTGAAAAGCGAGGCGACAGCCTCAATCGCTAAAAGATACCCCTTTGACCCCAAGCCGCAGATGACTCCCGTCGCGGCTTTGGAAACATAAGAAACGTGGCGGAATTCCTCGCGCCGGTGGATATTGGACAAGTGGACTTCGACAACGGGCATGCCGCACGCCAACAGCGCGTCCATCAAAGCAATCGAGGTATGCGAATACCCCGCGGGATTGATGACGATTGCGTCGAAAACGCCGCGCGCCTGTTGGATTTTGTCGATTAAAGCCCCCTCGGAATTGCTTTGAAAGCAATCCAGCGTCCCGCCCAGCTGTATGGCGCGTTCCGTGCAGGCGCGTTCAATGTCGGCAAGGGTTTGCTTGCCGTAAATTTCGGGCTGCCGCATGCCGAGCATATTCAAATTCGGACCGTTTAACAGTAAAATTTTGAACATCCGCCAGATTCCGTTTTTAAAAACTTCGACATCCTTATAACACTCTTTGAATCGAATTGCACCTAAATTAACACGCTTTTTTGGCATAAAATTTGCATAAATAAAGCGGAGTTTTATCGTCAGGAAAGGAGATTCCCGATGGCAATAGGCAATTACGTTACCAGCACGATGGGCATGCACGCCCAGGCGCACGCTTTGGAGCAAATCAGTTCCAACATCGCGAACGTCAACACGGTCGGGTATAAAAAAGTCAACGCGCGCTTTGAAACGCAGATGTCGGCGTATAACGAAATCGGCACGGATTCCCATTATTTTACGGCGGGAAACGTGGACAGGCGAATGGTTGACATCGCGGGGGTTCTCAGCACGACAAACAGCGTTTACGACCTTGGCATTTCGGGACGCGGATTCTTTGTCGTTCAAGGCGACAACAACACGTATTACACCCGCGCGGGCGATTTCCAAGCGACGGCGGTGACCCCCGCGGGCTACAAACCGCAGCAAATCACTTATTACAAGCCGGCAAACGGTTCGGGCGTGATTACGCAAAGCAAGCCCGCGTCGTACTTTGTCAACGCGTCGGGCTGTTATGTGATGGGGTGGAACTATAATGCCGACAGCGAGGCATTTTCTTCCTCCCTTGAACCCGTTGTGATTTCTCCGAACGAATACACGCCGGGGCATTTGACAACCAACATGTCTTTCAAGGGCAATATTCCCGCCGACGCGACGGAATCGCAGCTGCTGAAATTCGGCGTGTACGACAACGACTATACCATGCACAACATGACGATGCGCTGGACGAAAACGGACAACACGAACACTTGGAATTTGGAAATCGGGCTGGACGGCGGGGCAAGTGTTACTTCGGGAACGATAGAAGTGCAGTTTGACGAAAACGCTCAGATGATAAAGCCTGCCGCCGCGACGACCATTGCGGTTGATTGGGGAAACGGATCGGCGGGCAACATTTCGCTGGATTTAAGCCACTTTACGCAATACGCCACGCATTTGCAGGGTTCTGTGTTAAGCCAGGACGGCAAAGGATTCGGGTCTTTGGTCAGCACGTCTTGGGATTCCAAAGGCGTTTTGAACGCGGTGTACAGCAACGGGGCGTCGATTCCCGTGTGCAAAGTCGCCGTCGCGCAAGTCCAAGTCCCCAATATGATGGAAGCCGTTTCGGGCAATATGTTTGAATATTCCGAAAACGCGGGAAATTTGGAAATCGTCGATTTGCAGGCGACGCGCACGGAAACGACCGTCGAAGGCGGCAAACTGGAAAATTCCAACGTCGCGCTGGAAGAGGAATTTACCAATATGGTAACGACTCAGCGCGCGTATTCCAGTTCGGTCAACGCGTTTACGACCGTTAACGAAATGGTGCAGGAAGCTATCAGTATTTTGACATAAATAAAAACGCTTGTTCTTTTACGGGAATCGAGTATACTGGCTGTATAGATTTTTAAGGATTGCAAACTACTGCCAACCTCTGTCATTGGGACGTTGTTTACACGGTAAAAATCTTGTGGCTCACACTTTGTCGAAAGGATTCAACAATGGCAAAAGGTACGGTTAAGTGGTTCAACAACACCAAAGGTTACGGCTTCATCCAGCCCGAAGAAGGCGGCAAGGACGTTTTCGTTCACATTTCCGCGGTTCAGGCGGCCGGTTTGCGCACGCTGATGGAAAATCAGGTTGTTACCTATGAATTGGCGACCAATAAAGGCAAAACCTGCGCAGAACAGATTGCCGTCGTCGCCGAATAAGCCGGCGCGTCAGTAATGAAAAAGCCCGTGATTTTTTCACGGGCTTTTTTTTGTGCATATAAAAACATCGGCGGATTTCTCCGCCGATGCTGTTCAAATTGTTAATAAGGGCATT
>ERZ808240.670-NODE-670-length-43924-cov-13.005448_pt1 | contig 43924 bp, 35 predicted proteins | sample MGYA00521084_ERZ808240 | MGnify/ENA primary metagenome ERZ808240 (study PRJEB31516, sample SAMN03275571) | gut metagenome | biome: mammalia-associated habitat; material: feces | host: Papio cynocephalus | place: Kenya | collected 2012-08-06 ...
AGACCGAGCTGGATCTGGTAGAAGGTATGCAGTTTGACAGAGGTTATATCTCTGCATACATGGCAACCGATATGGATAAGATGGAAGCAGTTCTGGATAACCCTTATATCTTGATCACCGATAAGAAGATCTCCAACATTCAGGAGATCCTGCCTCTGTTAGAGCAAATCGTTCAGTCCGGCGCTAAGCTGCTGATTATCGCTGAGGATGTAGAGGGCGAGGCACTGACCACCCTGATCGTCAACAAGCTGCGTGGTACTTTCAACGTAGTAGCTGTTAAGGCTCCCGGATATGGTGACAGAAGAAAAGCTATGCTGGAGGATATCGCAATCCTGACCGGTGGTACCGTGATCAGTTCCGAACTTGGTTATGAGCTGAAGGATACCACAATGGATATGCTGGGTCGTGCAAAATCCGTTAAGGTACAGAAAGAGAACACCGTGATCGTAGACGGTGAGGGTGATAAGGAAGCATTGCAGTCCAGAATCGCACAGATCAAGAAGCAGATCGAAGAGACCACTTCTGATTTCGACAGAGAGAAATTACAGGAGAGACTGGCTAAGCTGTCCGGCGGCGTTGCAGTGATTCGTGTAGGTGCTGCTACCGAGACCGAAATGAAGGAAGCAAAGCTTCGTCTGGAAGATGCTCTGGCAGCTACCAGAGCAGCTGTAGAGGAAGGCATCATCTGTGGTGGTGGTTCCGCATACATTCACGCATCCAAGGAAGTTGCAAAGTTGGCAGCTACTCTGGAAGGTGATGAGAAGACCGGTGCAGGCATTGTCCTGAAAGCACTGGAAGCTCCTTTGTACCACATCGCAGCAAACGCAGGACTGGAAGGCAGCGTTATCATCAACAAGGTACGTGAGTCTGAGGTCGGTGTCGGCTTTGATGCCCTGAAAGAGGAATATGTAGATATGGTAAATGCAGGTATTCTGGATCCCGCAAAGGTTACCAGAAGTGCTCTGCAGAACGCTACCAGCGTAGCAAGCACACTGCTTACTACCGAAAGCGTTGTAGCTAACATTAAGGAAGACACCCCCGCAATGCCCGCCGGCGGAGCAGGCATGGGCGGGATGATGTAAACACCCATAGAAAAAACAAGCGCCACACCTTCGGGTGTGGCATTTGCTTTTTATGGGTGTTTATCGAGAAAATCAAAAGTGCGAAGCACGGGCTCTGCAAAGCAGAGCGATTTTCGAAGATATAAATGTGGATATGCAAAAATACCCGATCTCCAAGCTCGCTTGAGAGATTGGGTTCTTTTTATGCTGCTGCGACGAAGTCTCACACCGAATCACCCTTGACTCTCCCCCAAAAACCTCTTAAACTTATCTCAAACACATCAAAGAAAGAGGTACACCCTATGAATCGTTTTGAATACATCGTAGAAAGCATCGACGGCGATTACGCCCATCTCCGCAGAACGGATATCGAATCCGATGAATTAAAGCTGGTAGCCCGTGCGCTGCTTCCGCCCGAGATCATGGAGGGTACGAAGCTGTTGTATGAGTGGATGCAGTACTCCATCATGGAATAATTCCGGAGGATTACAATGAAACTATTATATGCAGAGGATGAGCCCGGTCTGTCCGAAGCAGTGGTGGACATTCTCACTTACTACAAATATCAGGTGGATGCAGTGGACAACGGCACCGACGCTTATGACTATGCCAAGGCGGAACATTATGACGGCATCATTCTGGATGTCATGATGCCGGGGATGAGTGGGCTGGAGGTATTGCAGAAGCTGCGGCAGGAGGGCTGTCGGACACCGATCATGCTGTTGACGGCCAAGGCAGAGATCGAGGATCGTGTCGTGGGACTGGATCTGGGAGCGGACGACTATCTGCCGAAGCCCTTTGCCATGAAGGAACTGCTGGCGAGAGTCCGGGCCATGCTGCGCCGGAGGGAGGAATATACTCCCAACGTGCTGACTTGTGGGGATCTGGCATTGAACCAGCAGGACTATACCTTAAGTTCTCCCACAGACAGTGTGGTGCTTTCCGAAACTGGAATACCGGATGATGGAAGCACTGATGCTGCATCAGGACGGCTACCTGTCCTATCTGCGAAAGCGTTTTGCCGCATTGCAGTCCAAAGTGACGATTCAGGCAAAGCGCGGCGTGGGCTACCGGCTGGATAAGGAGGAGTGCCATGATTAAGATCCTGCGTGCGAGATTTATTCGGACGGCGATGCTGGCAGTGACGGTATTGCTGGTTCTCCTGCTGGGAGCCATCAATCTCATCAATTTGGGAATGGTACAGAGAGATCTGAAAGATACGCTGCAAATGGTAGCTGACCGGGTGGACAAGCCGGACAACGATCTGGTGAACACCGCGTTTTTTCTGGTGAAAATAGATGACAGCGGGAATGTGGCTTCGGTGGATGTTACCCATGTGACAGGAGTGGACGAGGAGCAGGCGAGCAGTTATGCTCTGGAAATCTATGAGAAATATTCTACTGAAACGGCAGGACAGGAAAACATTCCAGCAGCGCCCGGAGAGCCGGATGAGGAGAGGTCGCTTCCGCAGGCCCCTGAAGCGAATAAATCCATACCGGATGGAAATCCACCGGAGGAAAGTGGAAGCACCCACGACGCAGGCAATATGAATAATCTGTCCGGCAAAGAAACTGACTCGAAAACAGCCATGCGGGATCCAATGGCCCAGAGCACCGGGAGAAACTCTGGCTTCCTCTATCTGGCACATCCGGACACCACGGGACAGGGCATGACGGACATTGTCTTTTTGGATCCCCAGAAGGAAGAATTAAGCTGCCTGCGTGTATTTGCTCTGTCGGCGGGACTGGGCGTGGTGTGTATGTTTGGAATGTACCTGTTCGTCCGCAGACTTTCCCGCAGAGCCATAGAGCCCATTGCGGAAAGCATGGAGAAGCAGAGACAGTTTATCACCGACGCGGGGCATGAGTTAAAGACGCCGCTAGCCATCATTTTATCCAATACGGAAGCCATGGAACTCTATCAGGGCGAAAGCAAGTGGAGCCGTAATATCAGGGAGCAGGTGGGAAGGCTGGACGGTCTGACGAAAAATCTGCTCATGTTGTCCCGCATGGAAGAGTATTCCGAAAATGTGGTACGGGAGAGTCTGGATCTGGGAGAACTGGTGGAGAAAATGGCGGAGCCTTTCAGAGAGCCGTTAGCGCTGCGGGGGATCGGACTTTGGACAGAGCTTCCCCCAAAAATACAGATCAGTGCAGGCAGGGAGCAGATCGAGAGGCTGTTAAGCGTCTTATTGGAAAATGCCCTGAAATATGCCAGTGACAACGGGGAAGTGGCTGTTTCGTTACAGCGTAAAAGTGACGGACGGAGATCCAAAGCGGTGCTAAGAGTGGAAAATACCTGTGCAGAACTTCCCGGGGTATCACCAGAGGCCTTGTTTGAGCGTTTTCGCAGAGGGGATGAAGCCCGTACCCGGAAAAAAGGCGGCTACGGCATCGGACTGGCAGTGGCGAAAGCCTGTGCTGAGGCAAACGGCGGCAGCATCCGGGCAATCTACGAAGAACCTGACCGGATCTGTTTTGAGATCGCATTTGAGGCGATTCCGACCGCTTAAAGCAGATTTGCCGGTGCAAAAGCATATGAAAAACGCATAAAAAAGTATATAAATAGTGAACAGTTCACAAAAGCTTCACAGAATACCGTATTCTGTGGGGCTTTTTCTAAGTTAAATCTAAGGTTGGTATTATACAATGATCTTGTCAGTAAGGGGAAGACAAAGAAAACGAAAATAACAACCCAGAAGATAGAGAATGAAAGGAGCAATTCTTATGAAAAAAACAACAGTTATGAGCTTACTTATGATCACGGCACTGGCAGTCAGCGCCTGCGGAGCTAACACCGATACTGCCACGGCGACTACAGAGATCACGACGGAGACAGGCGATACGAACAATACCGACAAACCGGAGGACCAGCCGCCTCAGGACGGGCAGGGAGACCAGAACGCTCCCGGAGGTTCCGGTGGTAATGGTGCTCCGGGAGGACAGAACGTACCCGGAGGCTTCGGCGGATCCGGAGAAGTAACGCAGGGAACCGCGGCCAACACCATTGATGCGGACGGCACCTACACTTCCGAAACCTATACCTCCACCGGGGATGACGAGAACGCCCTTCGCGTGGACGGCGCAGAGGTAACCCTGACAAATATTACCGTGAATAAGGCTTCCGGTGCTACTTCCAATACCGAGGACGGCGATTTCTATGGAATGAATGCAGCACTGCTGGCCACCGACGGAGCCAAGGTTACCATTACCGGCGCCACTGTGACCTCCTCCGCCCAGAACGGCAACGGTGTGTTCAGCTATGGAGAGGGAACGGTCGTGAATATTTCCGATTCCACCATCACCACCACTGCAGATAATTCCGGCGGCATCCAGACCACCGGAGGCGGTACCACCAATGCAACGGATCTGACGGTGAAGACCTCCGGCAATTCTTCCGCAGCCATCCGTTCGGATCGTGGCGGCGGTACGGTAGTGGTAAATAAGGGAACTTATGAGAGCAACGGCTATAATTCCCCGGCAGTCTATTCCACCGCAGATATTACGGTGAAAAATGCCACACTGACCGCAAACAATTCCGAGGCACTGGTTATCGAGGGACAGAATTCTATCACTCTTGAAAATTGTGATGTGACCGGCAACATGAGCGATACCAAGGGCAGCAGTTCCGAGGAAAATGTTCACAATGTCATGATCTATCAGTCCATGTCCGGCGATGCTGAGGTCGGAACCTCCAACTTCAGCATGACAGGTGGCACGCTGACATCCCAAAACGGTGACATGTTCTACGTTACCAATACCCATTGCACTCTGACATTATCCGGTGTGAAGATCGTAAATCAGGACAGCGACAGGGTACTGATGAGAGTGGTCGGAAACAGCACTTCTCACGGATGGGGCACAGCTGGTTCCAACGGAGCACAGGTGGATGCAACTTTTGACAGTCAGACCTTGGAAGGAGACATCGTGGTGGATACCATTTCTACATTGAATCTGACCCTGTCAAACAGCAGCAGTTTCACCGGAACCATTAATATCATCGATAACGCAGACGGCACGATCCTGAAATAAGCCTGAAATAAGGAAAGCACAAAGAGTGCAATATTTGTCATAAAATAAAAAGAAAACTGGCACGACAGAAGCACCGGGAAAAGGTAACATGATAGTATAAACTCCTCCATAGAAAACTTGAAAAGCGGAGAAATCGTTTGTGATATCATGAACCAGAAAAAAGGAGACCCCCTATGAGTGAACAGAGAACCTATCAAAATCCTGTGCAGCGAGGCTTTTTCCCGGATCCTTCCGTGATCCGTGCCGGTGACGATTATTACATGGTGAATTCCAGTTTTCAGTATTTTCCGGCGATTCCCATTTCCCATTCCAAAGATATGGTGCACTGGCATATTATCGGACATGCCATCACGAACCCGGAGTGGCTGGATATCAGTGACATCCGGGATTCCCACGGAATCTGGGCACCGGATATCGAATATGTGGACGGAAAATACTATATATATGTTACCTTACGTCTGAATGCGGACGGTAAGCGTGATAACAACGTAATGCGCAGACAGCTGGTGATGGTGTCCGACAGGCCGGAAGGCCCTTACAGCAAGCCGGCATGTCTGGAAGTGGACGATATTGATCCGTCTCTTTTTGTGGATGATGATGGCAGCAGATATATGATCATTGCGAAAGCAGCGCAGGCGGTTCCCCTGACGGCGGACGGACTGGCTGTGGCAGGTCCTGCGAAGACCGCATGGGAAGGCACCGGTGAGCGCTGCTCCGAAGGCCCTCATATTATGAAAAAAGACGGTTACTATTATGCCATCGTGGCAGAGGGTGGTACCGGTTACGGTCACGGAATCAACGTGGGAAGAAGCAGGAATTTCTATGGCCCTTATGAGTGCTCTCCCTACAATCCGGTCATGCGCCAGAAGGATCCCGCTGCACCTATCCAGAGAGCCGGACACGGCAAGCTGGTACAGGATCAGAACGGCCAGTGGTGGTGCTATTACCTCTGCGGCAGACCCAACGAGGGCAAATATACTACCGTAGGCAGAGAATCGGCACTGGATCCCGTACAGTGGACGGAGGACGGCTGGTTCACCGTGAACGAGGGAAAGGGCCCCAGCCTGACACAGATCGCACCAGATCTGCCGGAATGCATTTACGCCAGAAACCTGTTCGACGATTTTAACGATACGAAGCTGAATCTGGAATGGGAGTTCGTCCGCAACCCGGATAACGGTTCCTGGTCACTGACGGAGCGTCCCGGATATTTCCGGATCTGGACCAGAGACGGACAACTGAATGAGATCCGGGCGAAAAATACACTGCTGCGCAGAGAGCAGGAATTGTCCTACGTGGCAGAGACGAAGCTGGAGTTCTACCCGGATAAGGACGGGGAGCAGGCGGGGCTGACCTGCTACTACAGCACAGCTACCTATGCCAGATGTTCCTTGTGTTATGAGGGCGGCAGGAAGCTCCAGCTGGTCATCAACCGCAACCACGGCGAGGAACTGATGACGGAAGTGGACAATGTGAAGGAAGCTCCTGTGTACCTGAAAGTGGTGGTGGAGAAGCTGACCAGAACTTTCTATTACAGCTATGACGGGGAGAACTGGGAGCAGGTCGGCGTTCTGGAAAACTGCATTTACCTTTGCGACGAGGGAGTTCCCGACGATCCGAAACGCCACACCGGCACGCTAGTAGGCATCTATGCTAACAACGGAGGCTGCGGAAGCCGCAAAGCAGCGGATTTTGACTACTTCAAATATGAGGATTAGACAAAAAAAGCAACTGGATTTTGGTTAAAAGTGCGAAAAAGTCGCAACTGTAAGAAATTTATTTGCCAAATAGTCGAAATAATGGTAAAATAATTATGATTCAAAATGTAAGTACTTACATTTTGAATCGACAGGAACAAATGCAACGCATAGTTTCATACATCTCTTTTCAAAGGATCCCGGGTGAACAACCCGGGATCTTTTGATTCGGTGAAACTTTTTATTCTCATAGGGCGTCAAATATTATAGAATACAGAAAAATAATTGCATGCAGTTCAGAAGTGAGGAAAGGATATATGTCGGACAGAAAAAAAGAACAGGCGGTGGAGCGTGCCCTGACGGAGGGGTATGAGAAATATTACCGTCTTGCCTATAGTTATGTACACAATGAAGCGGACGCGCTGGATATTGTACAGGAAGCAGCCTATAAAGCAATCTTAAAGAGTGACAGCCTGAAGGAACCGCAGTACGTGGAGACCTGGGTGTACCGGATCGTGGTCAACGAGTCCTGTAGTTTCCTGCGGAGCCGGAAGGAGAGCGCAGATGTGGACGAGATTCAGGCAGCAAGTGAAGATACCTATGAAAATATTGATCTGAAGCGCGCTATAGAAAATCTTGACTCGAAGGATCGGGCTATCGTGATCCTGCGATTTTTTGAGGACAGGCAGCTGGAGGAGATCGCAGGGATCCTGGATGAGAACTTAAGCACCGTAAAAAGCAGGTTATACCGGGCGATGAAAAAGCTGCGGCTGAATCTGGAGGGCAGTACCGGGTGATCCCACAACCGCTGATACAGACATTAGGATTGACATGACCGGTCCCGAAAGATCGGCAGATGGAGAATAGATATGACAGAACAGGAACAGTTGAGACAGTTAAAAGAGGAGTATGAAAATATGACAATACCCGAGGCGGGACGGGAACGGCTACAGGAAGGTATCGACAGAGCCCGGATGGAGAAAAAAAGAGCGGAGCGGGCCAGGAGACGCACTGCATGGACGGCTGCAGCAGCGGCAGTGGCCTTGCTGATTGCTCTGCCCAATACCAACGTACAGATCGCCCATGCCATGGAGAGTCTTCCGCTGCTGGGAGGTTTTTTCCGGCTGGTGACGGTGCGGCAGTACAATTACAGTGATGAGAACCATGATGCGGAGATCGAACTGGCACAGATCACCTACGGAGAGGATACAGAGGAGGTCGCTCCCGCAGGAGAAGTGGCAGTCGGTGCAGCCGCTCCGGAGGACACAGATACCGGAAGCACGGAAGATGTCGGGCAGGAGGACGCAGTGGCAAAGCTGTCGGAAGACGGCGTACAGGAGGTCAATCAGGATATAGAGGCCACGGTAGAGGAGCTGATCCGCCAGTTCGAGGACACTTTATCCGAGGAAGGCTACCACGGTCTGCATGTATCCCAGGAGGTCGTGACGGATAATGCGAAATATTATACGGTAAAGTTAAGCGTTCTGGAGACGGCAGCCAGCGGCTACGAGCATAACCGGTTTTATACCATTGATAAGCAGACGAAAGATGTGGTGACACTGGCAGACTTGTTTGCGGAGGGAAGTGACTACATCTCCGTGATCAGTGAGAATATCAAGACCCAGATGCGGGAGCAGATGGCGTCGGATGAGGGTGTGATCTATTTTCTGGATGAGACGGATATGCCGGAGTTCAATTTCCGGAGTATCACGGAGCAGACAAATTTTTATTTTAATGAAAAAGGAGAACTGGTCATTGCTTTTGATGAATACGAAGTGGCTCCCGGTTACATGGGAGCACCGGAATTTGTGATCCCCACAGAAACTGTAGAAACATTATATAAATAGACTTGTAGAAAGCAGTCATTTTCCGTATAATCTTAGTGACTGTTCCGAGCTATGGTAATAGTATTGTAAGACATGAGGCTCTGAATAGTTATTACAGAATGATTCTTTGAAAGGGAAAGCAGCATGGACAATAAGAGATTTCATGAGCAGTTAAATGAATATCTGGAGGAACTGGATTGTACCGCAAAGGAATTGGGAGAAGCCTCCGGATTGTCGGCTGCCACACTCAGCAGATACCGTTCCGGCGTCCGGGTACCGGACACGGATGCAGAAGCCTTTGCCGGCATATGCCGGGCGATTGCCGGGATCGCCGGCCAGCGCGGAATAGAAACACTTACCGAAGAGAAGGTCAGAGAAGGTTTTTTGTGTTGTGAGGACATGATCGCAGTAGATAAAGAACAGCTGCGAACGAACTTTAATCTGTTGTCAACGGCATTAAATCTGAATATGAACAGCCTGTGTCAACAGATCAATTATGGCAGTTCCACTGTTTTTCGTTTTCGAAGCGGTTCCCGTCAGCCATCGGAGCCGGAAAAATTTGCAGAGGCTGTGGCAAAATATGTGGCAGAGGTATGTATAGAGGAAACAGAACGGGAGAAGTTGGCGCAGATTCTGCAATGCGACATCAGCGAGTTCGATGAAAAAGAACATGGTGCGGCCATAATAAAAGAATGGCTTTTGAATGCAAACATGGAGAACAAAAAAGAAGTATCCCATTTTCTGGAACAATTGGATCAGTTTGATCTGAATGAATATATTAAGGCAATTCATTTTGACGAATGGAAAGTTCCTCCCTCCATTCCGTTCCGACTGGCAACATCGAAATCCTATACCGGACTGAAAAATATGATGGAAGCGGAACTGGATTTTCTGAAGGATACGGTATTGAGCAGATCCATGGATCCGGTGATCATGTACAGTGACATGCCGATGGAAGAGATGGCGAAGGATCCGGAATTCCCGAAAAAATGGATGTTCGGCATGGCCATGATGCTGAAAAAAGGACTGCATCTGCATCAGATCCATAATCTGAATCGTTCTTTTGAGGAAATGATGTTGGGGCTGGAGAGCTGGATCCCCATGTATATGACGGGACAGATCTCACCGTATTATCTGAAAACAGGACAGGATCAGGTATTTCTGCATTTTTTGAAGGTATCCGGTTCGGTTGCTTTGTCCGGTGAGGCCATCAGGGGCTATCACAGTGAGGGAAAATACTATCTGGCCCGTTCTAAGGATGAGGTGGTGTATTATCAGAAGCGTGCTAAAGAACTTTTGAATTCCGCCAGCCCGTTGATGGAGATCTATCGGGTGGAAAATGCCGGAGCATTTGGGGCATTTTTAAGGTCTGATGCGGATACCGACGGCAGGAGAAGAAATATCTTATCGGCGCCGCCCCTATGGATCGCGGACAGAGACTGGCTGGAACAGTTTTTAATGCGGCGGGACGTGCCGGGGGAGCAGGCACAAAAAATCCTGGTCTATGCGGATACCCTCAGACAGTTAAACCAGCGTATTTTACAGAAAAACCGTATGATAGATGGGATCTCATTGCCGGAACGGGAAGTATTTGATGAATATCCCGTGACACTTTCCGTAAGCGGAATGTTTTGCGAAACGGATTTTTCTTATACCTGGGAGGAATATCAGACCCATTTGGAGCAGGCGAGAAAGTACGCGCAGACCCACGAAAATTATATTCTGGAAGAAACAAGGTCCCATGCGTTCCGAAATCTGCAAATACAGATCCATGAGGGAAAATGGGCCATGGTATCCAAGGGAAAAGCTCCGGCCATCCATTTTGTAATCTATCATTCCCGGTTAAGGGAAGCCATAGAGCATTTTATACCGCCGGTGGTGGAGGACTAGTGACGCTCCAGTTCTTCCCATTCGGGACCTAATTGCAGACTTCCGTCTTTGCTTCCTACGAAGGTGCCGTTATGATGATAGATGTGTTCATATGCCACATCTGCCTCATAACCTCTTCCTAAGGAATCCGTATAAGTGTTGACTCCCCGAATGCCATCCGAGGATCTGTCGTAGATTCGATCCATCTGTCGGCTGTGATCATAAATTCCCTGATTTACAATGTCTGAAGTCTCTGACAGTGTACGGGATATCTGTTGGGAAGAACGAATGGCGTTCTGCTGTCTCTGCATGGCTCCCTGTATCTGGATCTGCTGGACATTTCGGAGCTCTTCCTCCTGCAATGCAAAATAAAGGGGAGCGTAACGCAGCTCGGCCAGAAATTTGTCAAATATCGCTTCGTAAGAATCATTTTCCGTATGGGGGTACACTAACAGCAGATCAAAAGCCCGCCCCCAGTCAAAGGTTTCCATACCTCCGATGCCGTACATGGCGCCCATAAAGGCCATCCCTTTTTTCAGAAAATCCATAACATCCGTAGAATTTCCAGAAGCCTCCTTCGGAGCCTTGGCAAGGATCGTAGCGAAATATCCATCATATACCATATCATTCTGTTGAAGGCGGAACTGAAATTTTCCGGCTTCCGTCATAACATTTTTTTCCAGCTTCTGGGAAGCCTCCTGTTGAAAAAGGAACGTTTTTTTCTGTAAGAGTTCACCGGAACAGGGACGCATCTGGATCTGGGGAGTTCCGCAGATGGCGGAGATACGTTCTACGGCATATTGGGAAAGGGGAACCATTCTGCGATAGCATACCAGAGAACGGGGATCCAGCTGGTAGTCCCGGCGCCCCATGCCGGGCAGAGAGGAGCCGGGAGTGTAATCCTTATAATAGGCAAACGGCAGGAAAAACATTCTGGCACCTTCCGGAGACCAGAGCTGCAGGGCTTTGCAGACAGTGGCCAGGGTAGAGACAGAAGAATTATCATCCGTGACGCGGCAGGACCATCCTCTGGGAATATAGGCCTGGAACAAAGGACCTCTGCCGGCATAGTCGATACGCTGTACTTCGGGCACTTCTTTCTTCTGACCGGAGGATAAGATGTATTCGGTATCACAATATTCACAGCGGATTTTGAGAGCACCATAAGGTACTTTAAGAGAATGACCGCAATTTCTGCATTTCACTTCTGTGTATTCCATTAGAATTCCCTCTCTTCTTTCCTTCACCCGTTCACTTCTGACGGTAATTTGGTTCCAAGCAATTATAATTGTTTCATTACTGTTATAATTATATAGGGAATAAGAAAGAGAGAAGCTAAAAATTTCCAAATTGGAAAGTGCCAGATCGGAAAATGCAGGCCTGCCAGTGACGGTTTCCGGTACAATAAGAGCAGAAAGCAGAAGAAATACGAAAACGGAGGCGGGAGTATTGAGGAGAAAATTTTATGGAATATTGACAGCCGTTTTGTTATGCGGCGTCTGCAGTGCCTGTGGAAATCCGGCAGGAAATGAAGGGACATCCGTGGAAACACAAGAGATCACAACAGAGACAGAATCCCCGGGAAACTATAAGGAGTATAACGGCTATGGATGTTATGACCAGAGCGGACATCTGAAGTATTATATAGAAACCGGGGAAGACCTTCGGCTGCATTGTTTTTTCCAGTCAGGAAGTCCGGAGTATGAAGAGGAAGTTTATATTTTGCATCTGCCAGAGGAAGAAAATGCAGGAGAGGAACTAGTGATCGAACAGGTTACCGATGAGAACGGACAGGATCTGTCGGATAGTTTTTCCATGTTAAAGTTTGTCTTTGAGCCGGAGCAGGTGCTTTTGCAAGTGGAGCGAAAAGAGGAACGCCTGGCGGGAGGAGACTCGGATAATATCCAGACCGGAGAATATATCCTGCTTCCGCTACAGGAAATCCCGGAAAAGGAAGAGAAAGTGCAGACGACTCCCATGGAAAGCGGAGAACTGCTGGCAATGGCAAGAGCAGGCTATGAGAAAGAGACCGGATTTCTTGCGCCGGAAGCGGAATGCCTGGATCTACTTCCGGCTGGTATACCGTAAATGCTTTCGGTGAGGGGACGGATGATGTTATGGGAGGACAGATACAATTACAGGAACTTTCTCCGGCAGAGGTAGCAAAATATCTGCCTGCCCCGGTAAAACTTACCTATTTGCAGGAGGGAGAGGCATCCAATGAATGGGAGATCACGGATGCCGGTATCCTACAGCAGTGCATGGAGGCATTGCATGGAGGCATTGCAGCAGATGACAATAGGGGAGCAAAACGACCTGCGCGCTGCTGATGCGGGGGAAACATTCTGTTTTGAACTGGCGGATGGAAGCACCTGGACGGTCCGTTTTGAAGCAGGCAGACTATTAAAGGAAAACATCTGTTATGAAGTGGAAGGATATAAGGAATTGCACAGAATTGTAAATAATCATTTAATGGAGGAAGGATTGCAATGAAGCGATGGATGATTTTAGGGGTATCCCTGATACTATCGATGCTGACAATTACCGGTTGTGGGGGAAATACCATCGAAAGCGAAGAAACCACACAGGCGACCGTATCCCCCACAGAATCGCCGGCGGAACCGGTGGTGGCGGAAAGCAAGGAGGAACCGGTGGTGGAAGAACAGAATTTCACGATCACACCGATTTACTCCGGACTGGAACTGGAGCCTTATTCCTGTTACGACTTTTCCATGGAAATACCTCAGGGTTGGGTTGTGGAAAGCACCCAGACGATCGCAGGAATGCAGCATGCCATCCGTGTGTATGATCCGGAATGTCCGGTGAATCAGATTCTGTTTATTCTGAAGGCGGAGCCTTTATATATGGATGAGACCATGCAATATTTATTTTCCACCTATGGGGAGGAATGGGGGGCATTTCCGGTTCTGAATGATGTGTCCACCGAAGGATTTTTCAATGTCTTCTCCCAATATGCCGATGCCATAGAAACACAGCCTGCCTATAGTACCATCTCTCTGCCGAGGATACAGCAGATGTCTGCCATGGAAGGCTATGGGCAGGAGGATACCCTGTTATATGCAGATTTTTGGCAGGATGGCGCGGAAGGAGAGGGAATGTTTTACACAGAACTGCAGCCTTTCAGTATCCCGGGAATGGAAACCGGATACTATATGGCCTATAATGTGATCGCCATGACGGCCGGGAAGGATACCTTTCAGAACTGGGAGGAGATCCTGACCAGAAGTATGAGTACCCTGGACTATTCCCAGGACTTTGTGAATTTTGCGATGGGACAGAGTGACCAACAGGTGGCTGCTTCAAGACAGTTCAGTCAGGCAGCATCTGAGATGTCTGACAGTATCATGTCATCCTGGGAGAACCGGAATAAAAGCGATGACATCATACGGCAGAAGCAGAGTGATGCGACTTTTGGCCTTGAAAGAGTGATGGATACGGAGACCGGCGAGATCTACCAGACGGAAAACGGGTTTACCGACTGGTATGACGGAGAGCGGTACCAACCCATCACGGATGAGCAATATACAGAAGCAGTCAAAGGTGAATTTTCCTGGAAATAAAATATATCTAAAAGCAACAGTTCCTGCATATCATGAAACAAGATGATATGCGGGAGTTTTTTTATGCCATTGATTGTATTGGACGCGGGCCACGGTGGGGCGAACCCCGGCGCCACATATAATGGAAGAAAGGAAAGTGAGGATGTCCTGGTACTGACATTAGCGGTGGGAGGAATTTTGGAGGAAAACGGAGTGGACGTGTATTATACCCGGACCACGGATGTTTACGAGTCCCCTTACCAGAAAGCACAGGAGGGAAACGAGGTCGGTGGGGATTATTTCGTCTCGATCCATCGCAATTCCAGTCCTTATCCGAACCAGTACAGCGGTGTGGAGAGTCTGGTCTATAACCGTTACGGGGCGGCTGCCAGGATGGCGTACAACATTAATGCCAGACTGGAACAGGTGGGATTCGTGAATCTGGGGGTGAACGAGAGACCGAATCTGGTGGTGCTGAACAGTACAAATATGCCGGCAGTGCTGGTGGAAGTGGGATTTATCAATACGGATGTGGACAACGAGATTTTCGATACCCGTTTCGATGAGATCGCACAGGCCATTGCCGACGGAATTCTGGAGAGTATATGATTTACGTTCATCCCACGCTGCATTCGTGATTTTACTTAAAACTTACAAACATCTTACCACACTGTGATATTATGTGAATTTCCTTCATGCTAGTATGTCAATGTAATCAAGAGAAAGAAAAAACAAACAACATGGAGGACATTATTATGAGAATGAGACACAGTAAAGGATTGGCTCTGGTAGGAGCATGTATTTTATTTGCTATGAGTCTGGCAGGATGCGGCAACAGCAATACCGCGGCAGATGCAGAAAGCGCAGCAGCTTCTTCCGCAGAGGTAAGCAGCGTGGCAGAAAGCACTGTAGCAGAGAGCAGCGCAGCAGCATCCAGCGAGACCACCGCAGATTTGTCCGGCAGCATTTCCATGGTAGGAAGTACTTCTATGGAGAAACTAGCCAATGCACTGAGCGAAGCTTTCATGGGAAAATATCCCAATGTTACCGTAACCGCTGAATTCGTAGGATCCGGCGCAGGTATCGAAGCTGTGACCAACGGAACCGCAGATATCGGCAACTCTTCCAGAAACTTAAAGGATGAGGAAAAGGCAGCAGGCGTTGTAGAGAATGTAGTAGCAATCGACGGTATTGCCGTATGCGTAGACCCTGCCAACGAAGTAACGGATTTGACCAAAGAGCAGCTGACCAACATCTACAATGGCACCATCACCAACTGGAAGGATGTTGGCGGGGCAGATGAGCCTATCATTGTAATCGGTCGTGAGGCAGGTTCCGGTACCAGAGGCGCTTTCGAAGAACTGATTGATCTGGTAGATGGTTGCAAATATGCAAACGAGCTGGACAGCACCGGTGCGGTAATAGCAAAAGTTGCATCTACTCCCGGCGCCATCGGATATGCTTCACTGGATGCTTTGGATGACAGTGTGAAGGCACTTTCCCTGGAAGGAGTAGAAGCTACCGCAGAGAACATCAAAGCTGGTAACTACTTCTTAAGCAGACCTTTCGTAATGGCTACCAAGGGTGAGATCTCCGAGCAGAACGACCTGGTACAGGCATGGTTTGATTTTGTACTGGGCGACGAAGGACAGCAGGTTGCTTCCGAAGTTGGTCTGATTACTGTAAAGTAATCTCCTTAAGACAGGAAAAGGAAAAAAGCGATGAATAGTGGAACACACGCTTCCGTAATGGGAAACAGAAAAAATAAAGCGGTAGTGGAAACTGTGGCACAAATAGTATTTACCATTTGTGCCTTCTTCGCCGTACTGGCGGTAGTTTCCATTACTTTATATATGATCATCAGCGGCACCCCCGCTGTCTTAAAAGTAGGTCTGAGAGAGATCCTGTTCAGTACCGAATGGATGCCAACGGCGGCGGATCCGAAATTCGGTATTTTGTGGGTCATCCTGACTTCTATTGTCGGTACCACACTGGCCATCCTGTTGGGTGTACCTATTGGGGTACTGACTGCGGTATTTCTGGCAGAAGTGGCACCGAAGCCTTTGGCTGCCATTGTAAAGCCTGCGGTAGAACTGCTGGCAGGCATTCCCTCCGTTATTTACGGACTGTTGGGAATCTACTTATTGAATCCTCTCATGTATAAATTAGAACGACTGATCTTCAAAGGATCCACGACCCATCAGTTCACCGGCGGAGCAAACCTCTTGTCTGCGGTGATCGTACTGGCGATCATGATCCTGCCCACCGTGATCAATATCAGCGAGACTTCTATCCGGGCGGTTCCGGCAGGAATCAAATCCTCATCCCTGGCACTGGGGGCTTCTCATATACAGACCATTTTCCGCTCCATCCTTCCGGCGGCAAAATCCGGTATCGTGACGGCTATTGTTTTGGGTGTGGGACGAGCCATTGGTGAAGCCATGGCCATCACTCTGGTATCCGGTAGCAGCGTGAATATGCCGTTGCCCTTTAACTCCGTACGATTTCTGACCACAGCCATCGTCAGCGAGATGGGTTATTCCTCCGGATTGCACAGACAGGTGCTGTTCACCATCGGACTGGTGTTGTTTGTCTTTATTATGATCATTAATATCATACTGAACAAAATATTGAAAAAGGGGGCGGACGACAATGAATAAGGATACCCTATATGTAAAAAGAAAACGCCCCACAGACATGCTTTTATTACTGGCAATCTACGTTTCCGCCACTTTGGCGGTGGCACTTCTGCTGGGAATCATCCTGTATGTATTCGTGAAGGGAATCCGCACCGTGAACTGGGCATTCCTGACTACGGTAACCAGTGCGAGAAAACAGACCACCGGTATCGCAGGCAATTTGCTAAACACACTGTACATTATTGTGATCACACTGCTGATCGCTACACCCATCGGCGTGGGAAGCGCCATTTATCTGAATGAATATGCGAAGCCCGGAAAACTGGTCTCCCTGATTGAATTCACCACGGAGACACTGGCAGGTATTCCGTCCATCATCTTCGGTCTGTTCGGTATGATTTTCTTCGGAGAGACTTTAGGTTTTGGCTATTCGCTGCTTACGGGTTCCTTTACCCTGACGCTGATGGTACTGCCACTGATCACAAGGAATACACAGGAAGCGCTGCGTACGGTTCCGGACAGCTACCGTACCGGAGCACTGGGAATGGGATCCACGAAATGGCATATGATCCGTACGATTCTGTTACCGTCCTCCATGCCCGGTATTGTCACCGGTATCATTCTGGCACTGGGACGTATCGTGGGAGAATCTGCGGCACTTTTGTTCACCGCGGGAAGCGACTACAAGCTGCCGAAGTTCACCGGAGATTTCGGTGATAACCTGGCGAAGCTGGCCCACAAGGCACTGGAGTCCGGCGGTACTCTTACCATTGAACTGTATTTACAGATGCAGAAGGGACAGTATGACAACGCCTTCGGTATCGGCTGCGTTCTGATCATTATCGTATTGATCCTGAACCTTCTGACCAAGCTGGCGGCGAACAAGCTGAGACGAGAGTAAGAGAAATCATAATAAGGAGAAAACCTCATGGCTAACAGTAAAATATCCGTGGAAAACTTAAATCTCCACTATGGGGAGAACCACGCACTGAAAGATGTAAATATGGAAATTGCCGAGCATGCCATTACCGCATTTATCGGTCCCAGCGGCTGCGGAAAATCCACTTTTCTGCGTTGCCTAAACCGGATGAATGACCTGGTGGACGGATGCAGGGTAGAGGGAAAGGTGATCCTGGACGGAGAGGACATTTACGATAAGCGGGTGGATACCACACTGCTTCGCAAAAAGGTGGGTATGGTATTCCAACAGCCCAATCCTTTCCCCATGTCCATCTATGACAACATTGCCTACGGTCCCAGACTACACGGCATCAAGAATAAAAAGGAACTGGACGAGATCGTGGAGCGCTCTTTGCAGGGAGCGGCCATCTTTGAAGAGGTAAAGGATCGTCTGCACAAATCCGCACTGGGACTGTCCGGTGGACAGCAGCAGAGACTGTGTATCGCCAGAGCACTGGCGGTATCCCCCGAAGTGCTGTTGATGGACGAACCCACGTCGGCACTGGACCCGATCTCCACCCTGAAGATAGAGGAACTGATGGAGACACTGAAGAAAAAATATACCGTGGTCATCGTAACCCACAATATGCAGCAGGCGGCCCGTGTGTCGGACGATACCGCATTTTTCCTGGTAGGAGAAGTAATCGAGAAAAATGCAACCTCCGAGATCTTTGCAAGACCTCAAGACAAACGGACAGAAGATTACATCACCGGACGGTTTGGTTGATTTTGGATGAGAAGATAGGAGGAATGGGAGATGTCACCCAGAGTATTATTTGAACAGGATCTGGAACTTTTAAAAAATAAAGTGACCGAGATGGGAGAGCATGCAGAGATCAGTTATGACCGTATGTTATATGGAATTCGGGAGAACAAAGGGGATCTTTTAAAGACCCTGCTGGATACGGATCACACGATGGTGGATATGCAGAGAAGCATTGAGGCGATGTGCTTAAGCCTGCTGACCAGACAGCAGCCGGTGGCGAGAGATATGCGCCTGGTGAGTGCCTCGCTGAAGGTTGTAACAGACATTGAGCGGATCGGTGACCATGTGGCAGATATGGTGGAACTGTATCTGCGGATGGGGAATATAAATGCCGAAGGAAAACAGGAAAAACTGCTTCTGGAAATGATGGAAGAGGCAAAGAATATGATCCACAATTCCGTGGAGGCTTTTGTGGAAGGCGACGAGGCAAACGCCAGACAAGTTGTGGAGCATGACGATGTGGTGGATGATCTCTTTAATAACATGAAGGAAGAGATGATGCAGGCCATCCGGGAGCAGAATTTGGACGCAGACCGTGTGGTAGATTACCTGATGATGGCAAAGTACCTCGAAAAGGTGGGCGACCATGCGGTAAACATCGCGGAGTGGGCGATCTTCCGCATGACCGGAGACATGGAAGGTGTGAAACTGTATTAGAATTTGATGATCCCAGCAACAATGCAGAGCCCCAATTTGCAAAATCGCCTCTGCGAGGCTTTACTTTTGCTCATTGAGGCTTGCTCGCCAAAGAACTCTTGCCATATACTCTTATGAATGCTAGCATTCGACGAGTATCCGGCAATAAATATAGTTTTGCATTGTTGCGATTTTACATAGATTTTACGTTTGGTGATATTACATTTTACATAGGCACGTTAGAGTAAAGAAAGAAACCAAAAATGTAAAAAACACCTATGTAAAATGCGAGGATTTGAGTATGAGCTTTTTTGATTTACTGAAGATGGTAGGAGGACTTGCACTGTTCCTGTATGGAATGAACCTGTTGGGGGATGGATTGTCCCGCGCCTCCGGCGGGCGCTTGGAGCGTATTCTGGAGAAGCTGACCAACAATCCGTTAAAGGCGGTGCTCATGGGTGCGGTGGTCACCGGTGTGATCCAGTCCTCTTCCGCTACCACGGTTATGGTAGTCGGTTTTGTGAATTCCGGTATTATGAGTCTGAAACAGGCAGTGGGTGTCATCATGGGTGCAAACATCGGTACTACAGTGACCTCCTGGATCTTAAGTCTGGCGGGCATTGAGAGCGATACTTTCTGGATCCGCATGCTCAAACCCAGTTCTTTTTCCCCAATCCTTGCAATCGTGGGTGTGGGTATTTTGTTATTTTCCCATAAAGATAAACTGAAAAATGCGGCAACCATTCTGTTGGGGTTTGCCATTCTGATGTTCGGTATGGACACCATGAGTGCGGCAGTGTCACCGCTTGCAAACGTGCCGGAATTTACCAATCTGCTGATTAAGTTTCAGAATCCGGTATTTGGTGTACTTGCAGGAATGATCCTGACGGCAGTGATTCAGTCATCTTCCGCGTCCGTAGGTATCTTACAGGCTTTGTGCACTACCGGAGCTGTCAGCTTCGGCGCGGCAGTGCCCATCATCATGGGACAGAATATCGGTACCTGTGTAACTGCAATGATCTCCGGTATCGGAGCTTCCCGCAATGCAAAACGTGCGGCTCTGATCCATCTGTATTTTAATATTATCGGAACGATCCTGTTCCTTGGAGTGTTCTATACGGTCAATGCCATTCATCCCTTTGCTTTTCTGGGAGAAGTGGCAACACCCTTTGGTATCGCGGTAGTTCACAGCTGCTTTAATATTGCGGCTACGCTGGTATTGCTTCCTTTTTCCAATGGACTGGTGAAGTTAGCATGTCTGACACTTCCTACCAACGAAGATGTGAAGCAAATGACCGAGACCGACAAGACCTTAAGCCTGCTGGATACCCGTTTTCTGGAGAATCCTGCCTATGCGGTAGAGCAGAGCAGACAGGTGGCTTCCGTTATGGCGGATAAGTCCAGAGAAGCCATGAATTTGGCAATGGAGCTGTTACAGAATTTCGATGAAGCGAAAGCAGAGCAGGTGGCACAGATGGAGACCGATGTAGACCGGTTCGAGGATGAACTGGGAACCTATCTGGTGAAGTTAAGCTCCAAACAGCTTTCCAATAAAGACAGTGAGACTTTAAACACGATTCTGCACTGCATCGGCGATTTTGAGAGAATCTCGGATCATGCCCGCAATATCAAGGAAGCGGCACAGGAGATGCACGACAAACAGCTGGTATTTTCCGAAAAGGCACAGGAGGAATTGAAAGTATTCGAGAGAGCGGTACATGATATTTTGGACATTACTATAAACAGCTTTATAAACGGAGACCTGAATCTGGCAAGACAGGTGGAGCCGCTGGAGGAAGTCATCGACGGACTGAGCCTGGATGTGAAGCAGCGTCATGTGCGCAGACTTCGTAAGGGAAAATGTACCATTGAACTGGGATTCATTTTATCCGATGTTATTACGAACTTTGAACGTGTCAGTGATCACTGCTCCAACATTGCGGTCTGCCTGGTACAGGTGAATGAAGATGAATTCGACACCCATGCTTACCTGGACGAATTGCGTCAGGAAGACAACATGGACTTCCAGGGCAAGGTGATGGCATGTCGTGAAAAATACCAGTTACCTCCCACAAAGCAGGAACGTGCTGTGGAAAAGAATGCAAAATTACTTGCGGAGTGAGGATTTACAGAGGTATAGTTAAGAAGAGAAAGCACAGTCAGAGAGGAGTGCTGTGAGATGGCATTGATTTATGTAGTAGAGGATGATAAAAATATTCAGGAGATCGAGACCTTTGCCCTGGCAAATGTGGGCTATGAGGTAAAAGGCTTTGATTCCGCCACGGATTTCTATGAGGCACTGAATGAGACCACGCCGGATCTGATTTTACTGGATATCATGCTGCCGGACGAGGACGGTCTGAGTATCGTGAAAAAACTGCGTACCAGACAGGATACGGTGCTGGTGCCGGTAATCATGGTCACAGCGAAGACCACGGAGATCGACAAGGTAAAGGGGCTGGATCTGGGAGCGGATGATTATATTACGAAGCCCTTTGGCATCATGGAACTGATCTCCAGAGTAAAGGCAATGCTTCGCAGAAGCCAGAAGACCCAGGAGAAGGATAAGGTACTGAAGCTCGGCAATATCGTTCTGGACAGAGAGAAACATTCCGTAACGGTAGGCAAGGAGCCGGTGGAACTGACTTATAAGGAATATGAACTGTTAAAGCTTCTGATGACAAATGCCGGCATCGTGACCACCAGGGAACTGATCCTGGATCGCGTCTGGGGAATCGATTTCGAGGGAGAATCCAGAACCTTGGATATGCATATCAAGACGCTTAGGCAGAAACTGAAGGAAGAGGGCAGTCTGATCAAGACCGTGCGTAATGTGGGATACATTATGAACGGTGAGAAAGCGTAACAGAAGATGAAGAAAAAGATTAACAAGATGATGGTTCTTATTGCCACGGTGACGATCCTGCTTACCATGGTGCTGATCACGGTAGTGTATTATGATCTGTTCCGCAGGCAGGTGCTGGAGGATCTGAAAAGCTATGGTTCCCTGTTAAAAAGTTGCTCTTCGGTAGAAGAGATCGAGAAAAACGGAGTACCGGTGGAATCGGATCTGCGTCTGACACTAATCGGCAATGACGGACAGGTGTTATATGACAATGAGGCAGATTCTGTGGCGATGGGGAACCATTTCTCCCGCCCGGAGATCCAGGAAGCCATGCGGGATGGAGAGGGCGAAGCGGTCCGTAACTCTGAGACCCTGTCCCGGTCCACCTTTTATTATGCGATCCGTCTGGAGGATGGCAGTATTTTACGTCTGTCCAAGGATACCAGAAGCATTTACAGTATTTTTATTCATGCATTGCCCATGATGGTGGGAATCTTTATCATGCTGTTAGTGCTGTGCATGGTGGCAGCCAGAGTGCTGACTAAGAAGCTGGTGGCTCCCATCGAGAAACTGGCACAGAATATCGGGGAATGTACGGAGATGCAGACCTATGAGGAACTGACTCCGTTCATGGCAATGATCCGCAAGCAGCATGAGAACATTATGAAAAATGCCAGAATGCGGCAGGAATTTAGTGCTAATGTGTCCCATGAGCTAAAGACACCGCTGACATCCATTTCCGGTTATGCGGAATTGATCGAGACCGGAATGGCTTCCGAACAGGATACGGTGCGTTTTGCCCACGGAATCCACAACAGTGCGAACCGGTTGCTTACATTAATTAATGATATTATCCGCCTGTCGGAGTTAGACGGCACAGAAGAGGAAGCGGATACAGAACTGCTGAACCTCCATGAGATGGCAAAGAACTGCGTGGAAATGCTTTCCATGAGTGCAGAGAAACATGATGTGACCATTCAGCTTACCGGAACAGATGCTTATGTGACGGCGAACCGACAGATGATGGAGGAACTGTTGTATAATCTCTGCGATAACGCGATCCGCTATAACAATCCCGGAGGAAGCGTGGATGTGCAGACCTGCGCCAGAGAAGGACATACCTATCTCGTGGTAAAAGACACCGGCATCGGCATCTCCAAGGAGCATCAGGAGAGGATCTTCGAGCGGTTCTACCGCGTGGACAAGAGCCGCTCCAAGTCTACCGGAGGCACCGGACTGGGGCTTGCCATTGTGAAACATATCATCGCCAAGAGCCATGCCGAACTGCAGCTTGAGAGCGAACCCGGCAAAGGAACGACGATACGCGTAATCTTCTAAAGAATTTCTAATCTCCCGTAGCCCCTGTCAGGGTATAAGAAACGCGGCACGCTCGTACTTTATTAGTACGATGCGCTCCTGTCGCAGAGCGTAGCGGTACATAAGCGGTCAGAGTACGACCGCAATGCGTCCCTTGGGACGCTATGGTACCGACGTCTGCTTACGGCCAGCTTAATTCTTATACCCAGCCGGGGCTACTTTTTTTCGCAGGATTCCAGGACACAGAACGCCCGCGGTGGATGGGATGTCCTTTCGAGGATGTTTGTCGGAGGTGGTGACATTTTCTCGAAAAGTGCTGAAAATCAGGGTGGAGCGAACAGGACGTTCGCGACAGGCGGACGTTGCCATGGATGGCAACTGGAGCCGTGCCCGTACGGATGAGAACCGCTACTCACTTTTCGTCAGAAAATTCCCACCGGGAGACCTTACATCGAGGAAGGATATCCCATTCACGGTGGGCGTTCAAAATCTCTTAATTGTAAGCTCTTACATGATAAAAAATTAACTTTCCCAAAATCTATTGATAGAATTTGTTAAATAGTATACAATTACATGTGTATAAACAAAAGCAAAGTCGTGAAAACGACTATTTTTTAAAAATAGAAATGTAAGCGCTTACATAGAATGGAGAAGATCATGAGCCGATTGAAGATTGCCACCCCGAATAAGGCACAGCTTACGGTAGAACACCTGTATAAAGACTTAGAGAGAAGGATCATTGCCAGCCCGCCCGGATTGTGTCCGGTGGACCTGCAGCTTTCTTTTCTGAAAATGTGTCATGCCCAGACCTGCGGTAAATGCGTGCCATGCCGTGTGGGACTGGGACAGCTGCAGAACCTGATGGAAGATGTGCTGGCAGGCAAAGCGACCCTGAAGACCCTGGATCTGATCCGAGACACCGCATCGGACATTGTGGATTCCGCAGACTGCGCCATCGGTTACGAGGCAGCCTATATGGTACTGGACGGACTGGAAGGCTTCCGGGAGGATTATGTGTACCATATCGAGCATGGCGGCAAATGTTCCTGTCACATTACCCAGCCGGTTCCCTGCGTGGCGCTGTGTCCCGCAGGTGTGGACATCCCCGGTTACATAGCTCTGGTGAAGGAGGAGCGTTATGCGGATGCTGTAAAACTGATCCGCAAGGACAATCCTTTCCCGACGGCCTGTGCCCTGATCTGTGAGCATCCCTGCGAGGCAAGATGCCGCCGCAACATGATCGACAGTGCTATCAATATTCGTGGACTGAAACGTATGGCAGTGGACAACGCCAGAGCCAACACGGTTCCTGTGCCCGAGAAGGCAGAGAGCACCGGCAAAAAGGTGGCCGTCATCGGCGGAGGCCCCGGCGGGCTGTCCGCGGCATATTATCTGGAACTGATGGGACACCATGCCGTAGTATTTGAAGAAAAGAGTAAGCTGGGCGGAATGCTGCGTTACGGAATCCCCAATTACCGTTTTCCCAGAGAGCGTCTGCAGGAGGACATTGACACCATCCTGTCCACCGGAGTGGAAGTGAAAATGAATACCAGGGTCGGCAATGGGGAAGGTGAGATCTCTTATAATAAATTACATGAGGAATACGATGCCGTCTATATTGCCATAGGTGCTCACACGGACAAAAAGATCGGCATCGAGGGTGAGGACGCCCGCGGCGTAATGTCTGCGGTAGAAATGCTGCGCCGCATCGGCGATGATGATATGCCGGACTTTAAGGACAAGACCGTAGTCGTAGTCGGCGGCGGCAATGTAGCCATGGACTGTACCAGGTCCGCCATCCGGCTGGGAGCGAAAAAGGTGGAAATCGCCTACCGCAGAAGACAGGATGATATGACGGCACTTCCCGAGGAAGTGGAAGGAGCCATTGCGGAGGGGGCAGAACTCTACAGCCTGAAGGCACCTCACAAGATCGAAGCCGATGAAAACGGCAATGTGACGGCGCTGTGGGTAGAACCGCAGATCATCGGTCCCATCGATGCCTGGGGACGTGCCCGCCCGATTCAGGCGGATGTGCCTCTGCTGAGAATTCCCTGTGATATTGTGGTAGTGGCAATCGGTCAGGGCATTGAGACCCGTCATTTTGAAGAGGCAGGTATCTCTGTGAAAAGAGGTACCATCACCGCTATGAGCGACAGTGAGGTCAAGGATGTCCACGGCGTATTTGCCGGAGGCGACTGCGTGACCGGCCCGGCTACCGTGATCCGTGCCATTGCTGCCGGAAAAGTAGCCGCTGCCAATATCGATGAGTATCTGGGGTATCACCATGTGGTGCCCTGCGATGTGGAGATCCCCCCGGTATCCTATGAAGACAAGGAACCCTGCGGACGGATCCGGCTGAGTGAAAAAGAAGCCGGAGAGCGCAAGACGAATTTTGATGCTTTCGAATGCGGCATGACGAAGCAGGAAGCCTGTCAGGAAGCAGGCAGATGCTTACGCTGCGACAAATACGGTTACGGAAGCTTAAAGGGCGACCGTGCAACCATCTGGTAAAAAGAGGAGCAAACAATGGGCGAGAAAATGATAAACCTTACAATAGACGGCATACAACTGCAGGTTCCGGAGGGAACCAGCGTCATGAGTGCGGCAGCAGGTATCGGGATCGAAGTACCCCATCTGTGCTTTTTGAAAGACATCAATGAGATCAGTGCCTGCAAGGTCTGCGTGGTGGAAGTGCAGGGAAAAAGCAAGCTGATCACTGCCTGCAACAGTCCGGTGGAAGAGGGGATGATAGTGTTTACCAACTCTCCGAAGGTACGTCGTGTGCGCAAGACCAACGTGGAACTGATTCTGTCCCAGCATGACTGTCACTGTGCAACCTGTGTCAGGAGCCGCAACTGTAATTTACAGCAGATCTCCAATGATCTGGGAATTTTGGAAGTACCTTTTACCGAGGAAGTTCCCGAGACACCATGGGATCATTCCTTCCCCCTGATCCGGGATTCCAGAAAATGTATCAAATGCATGCGTTGCGTACAGATCTGTGATAAAGTGCAGGCCATGCATGTCTGGGATGTGCAGAACACCGGATCCCGTACCACGGTGGATGTGGCGGACAACAAGACCATCGACTGCTCCGACTGCACACTGTGCGGACAGTGCATTACTCATTGTCCCACCGGAGCATTGCGGGAGCGCGACGATACTTACAAGGCTTTCGAGGCACTGGCGGATCCCGGGAAAATCACCGTAGTCCAGGTGGCACCGGCGGTGAGATGCGCATGGGGGGAGGAACTGGGACTGCGTGGAGAGGATGCTTCCGAGGGTAAAATGGTGGCAGCGTTGAAGCGCATTGGTTTTGACTATGTATTCGATACCAATTTTGCGGCGGATCTGACCATTATGGAGGAGGGAAGCGAACTGCTGGAGCGGCTGGATAACTCCCGAAAATACGCATGGCCCATGTTTACCTCCTGCTGTCCCGGCTGGGTGAGTTTTGTATCCAAAAAATATCCCGAATACCTGCGAAATCTGTCTACAGCAAAATCTCCCCAGCAGATGTTCGGTGCCATGGCGAAGACTTACTTTGCACAGAAAAAAGGAATCGATCCGGACAATATCTGCTGTATTTCCATCATGCCCTGTGTCTCAAAAAAGAGAGAGGCCTCTCTTTCTTATATGAAGAGTGCCGGAGCGGGACAGGATGTGGATATCGTACTGACCACGAGAGAATTCGTGCGGATGATCCGCGCTGAGCATATTAATACCTGGTTTTTAAAGGAGCAGGCTTTTGATTCTCCTTTGGGAGAAAGCACCGGAGCCGGAGTGATCTTCGGAGTCACCGGCGGTGTCATGGAAGCAGCCCTTCGTACTGCCTATGCGGTAGTGGAAGGGAAGAATCCGAAAGCGGATGCTTTCAAAGCGGTCAGAGGAAAAGACGGTAGAAGAGAAGCGGATTTTGTACTGGGTGACAAGACCCTGCACACCTGCACCGTCAGCGGACTGGCGAATGCGGAGCGGCTGATGGAGGATATCAAGGCAGGAAGGGTATCGTATGATTTCGTGGAAGTCATGGCCTGTCCCGGCGGCTGCGTCGGAGGCGGCGGACAGCCCATCCACGATGGCTGTGAATTCGCGGCAAAGCGAGGCGACACCCTGTATCGTCTGGACAGTGAGAGAAAGCTTCGTTTCTCCCACGAGAATCCCGAGGTACAGAAGACCTACGAAGAATTCCTGGGCAAGCCTTTAAGCCGTACCGCTCACAAGCTCCTGCATTCCGAGCATGTGAACGAACTGTATTTCGAGACACATAACTATTTGTAATATCCGGTGACCGGTTTGACCGCAGGGCATGCCTGCATGCATCTGTGGCGGACCGGGGGAACGTTCCAGCTTTGATCGGCCAAAGCACCGGATATCAGAATTTCTAAATTGTCACTTTCCAAATCGGAAATTATTCACAGAAAAGTTTGCAAAAAAGTCTTCGTCATCGTATGATAAAAGTACCAGAACAAAATCTGTTTTACTCAAAGAAAAAAGGAGAGGGCTGTATAGAATGAAAGGGTTCGGAAAACAGGTAAAAAGGGTATTCTCTTCCAGGTGGTCGGAATGGATCTTCCTGGCGGCAGTAGTGCAGACGATGCTCCCTTTTTTTATCAAAAGTATTGTCCTGTTCGTGACAAAGGAGGCACAGGGGAATCTTACGCCGCTGGCGGCGGAACTGGCGGCGTTGCTTGTGAGCGGTGCAGTGCTGTGCATTCCGGTGAAAAAGAACGGAGGTGCCGGAGCCGGCTTTTGGCTGAAGGGGTATCTGCCTTATGCTGCAGCAGTGTGTGCGGGCGGCGTGCTGTTTCAGTTCGTCGGTTATGCAACGGGCCTGTTTTACAGTATCCTGCTGCCGGTGGCGACAACTCTGGTGACGGCAGGCATCGTATATATGATCCATCGGATGGTATCTCTGGTTACAGGTCAGAAGGGGAAAACAAATGTCGGAAAGTACATTCTTGCAGGTATTGTCATTCTTCTGGGACAATACCTGCTGCCCTATCTGATCAGTGGTGTGTTCACAAATCTGCTGATGCAGCGCATGGTGTGGATGCTTTCACTTTTGTATTTCCTTGTGAGTGCGATTCTCCTGTGGGCGGCGGACGGATGCGCTGTAGCTTTGGCGTTGAGTGCATGTACAGCAGCGGCTCTGGCGGAAGAGGCAGGCGGAAATACGACCGGGGCAACAGACGAAGCAGCTGCTCCGACAGCAGGAGAGACAGTGACAGACCAAAGTGCGGCAGATGATATGGCAGTAGCTGCGGTAACAGACAGCGCAGCCCAGACGGCGAAAAAGAACGGCATGACCGACGTGATCGTCCCGGCGGCTGTAATTGCCGTGGCGATGGTGTGCAGCATCCGGATCACCCCATCCCTCGCCACCCGTTTTCAGAATTCTTATGCCGGCGGAATCCGGCAGATGAGGGAGTGTGCCGAAAACAGAGATTATGTTGCGGCATCAAAGATATATAAGGAACTTTATGCAGAATTGGATGCGTGGGCGGCAGCTCTGGAACAAAATAGCGGTACCATAGAATCTATTGCCGGGGAATACCCGGATAATGCTACGGTGGCTTATCTGCTGGCCGCCGGTAATTCGGACAGCAGCGACCGCCTGACAGCGTTAGAGAAGCTTTACCTGACCGGAAATGTGGATACCAGCCTGTGGTACACGATCCTTGCGGAATATAAGAATGCGGAGAGTCTTACTCAGGAGCAGAAAAACCGACAGCGTGAAATCCTTTCCAGGCTTGCGGCAATGCGGATCTACACGGGCGGCTATGACTCTGTGGAGGAACTAAGGTCTGACGGCACAAAGCTGACGGAGAGCATTGAGGAACTGAAAAATGTTCTCGACAATCAGGAGTTTATTGCCCTGATGGGACAGATGCAGCTGGGAAATCTGACGGATCACAGCGGTATTATTGTTTCGCCCGGCTTTGACGGTTCTTTGCGCAGGCAGATCTTTTATGAGGCACAGGATAATCCGGACAGCTTTACCAAACAGTTTCTAGCATTGTACGCACTGGCAAATGCGGGGCAGGATGTGGCAACAGAGAGTGCCTATTTCGGAGGAGATCAATATGTTGGTGTCATTGACCGGTTTACGGAGCTTCTTGATGAGCAACAGGAGGAATTTTCCGAGGAGATGCTGCAATCCCTGCACCAGTTGGCAATCAGAGCCTATATGACGTATATGGCAACGGAAAAATGTGCCGATTACTGTGAAAAACTTTTGGAAAGCAGCGACGATTACTCCATAAAGCTGAACGCCATGTATTGCTATCTCGATTCCGGCAGACCTGAGAAATGTGCAGCGCTGGCCAAGAGTCTGCTGGCGGAGAAAAAGGAGGATGTGGCAGGGCTTTATTACCTCGGGGCGGCATCTTCAGCACTAAAGGACACGGATACGGTCATCGACTGTGCGGAGAGACTTGTGGAGCAGCTCAAGACCACAGAATACCCGGATTATGTTGACCGTTATCTGTCCCAGCTTATCTCGGAAATCACGGTTTACCGGGACTCTTCCAACGAGGCATATATTTTGGAAGGCTGCTATGATGATTTCACGGACAGGCAGTTGCAGCGAATCCAACAGAATACATTTTTGAATGCTTACATTCAGGCATACCGGGCAGCCATTGACCCCAATGGCGTGAACCGCTATGCCGAGGACACGGATGCCGGTTTTGAGTATATCGACCAGATGCTTGCAGTCCGTCAGGACCTGGGCTATGCCTGGTACTTAAAGGGTGCAATTTATAACAGCCGCTGGGAAGACGAGAAGGCGGCAGCCTGTTTTGAGGAGGCGGTGAAGTACCAAAAGGATGATCCGATGATCTGGTACGCTTTATACGATGCCTGCGAGGCAGCCGGCGAGTATGAGAAGGCGTATTATGCGCTTTCGGTCTGCCGTGAGTTTATGCCGTGGGAGGACTATTATGGAAGCTTTGACAACGGACTTCCACACATCGGCGTGTACCGGGCCGGTCTGATCAGTGATCTGGAACGTGAGCATGAGGAACTGCTAGACAAAATAGCCGGGGAGGTGGAGTAGAAATGATAGTGTATTTGATTCTTGGCATACTGGGGGCAGGCTTCCTGCTTTCCGTAATCTTTACGGACAGTTCGGTGATAATGTGTATTCTCGGACTCTTGCTTTGTATCGGAGGCATTGTCTGCAAGGCATTTCGCGCAGCAAAGCTGAAGGAGGGGTGGAACCGGGCACTGCAGATCCTGCTCCCGGCAGCGGCGGTTCTCGTCGCATTGTTTACCTTTGCGTCAGGTGGAGACGGCACTCTTATAGCCAGGGCAAAGGTCACAGAGCACGTCTACCGGCTTGCCTCAGGGGATGATCTGGAGGCGGCACAGACCTTTCTGGAAAGCTATTATGAAACTTATGGTGAGAATGATGATGTGGCACTCACAGCCGCTGAGGGCTATCTCGCTGCGGCAAAGGAACTTCAGGATAAGGACAGTGACAGAGCAAAGGAATATTACTGGGCGGGCAGCGACCAGTTGAACTACCATGTGGAGAATACGAAGTCGAAGGAGTACTACCTTCTGCAGGGGGAGTATTATCTTCTTGATGAAAGCAGTCATTGGCTGGCTGCATACTGGCAGCAGGCGGTGGAGGACTATCCCGACTGGGGACAGGCGCATATGATGGCTGCCATGGCACTGGCAGAAGAAGATTCTTTAAATTATGCCATGCGGGAATATTACCTGAAGCTTGCGCTGGAACTGGAGTCGGAGAATGCTTATGCTGCCGCGGAGCTTGGACGGGTGTACTTCGAACAGGGCTATTACGACCATGCCGGGGCATATTACACGATGGCGAAGGAAATCGGAGCCGGCAACGATTATATAGAAGACATGGCTGATTTCTATCTTCGTGCCATCGGGGAGGTGCAGAAATGAGAAAGAGGACGGTTAGAACATTAATTGTTTCGCTGTGTACGGTTACCCTGCTGACGATAACACTTGTGCCGAATAAAGTGCAGGCCAGGGGAGAGGCGGGCAGCGATGGAGACCGGTCGACGGTGAACTACTCTTCCTCCGAGAACATCCTGCAGCAGGGGATGGACTATGTGAGGGATACCTATAATGCAACAGTGGACTGGGCGACAGGTACTTCGGCATATCATTTTGCCGCTGATTCTGCTTATGATATCGGTAATGGGGACAGCTGGACCGGGATTCTGGGAGGAGCCGCTTACGATCAGGCAATCGGACATGCATCGGAGGGACTCGAATGGGGTTTCAACAAATACACCAACGCAAGCACGCAATGGACAGGATCTATAGGGACTGTCGGCGCGATTGTCGGTGCAGGTAATGGACTTTGGAATAATTATACAAATATTGTGAACAGCCCATACGCTTCTAATCCTGTAATGGATACGATGACATCATTTCTGGATAATACATCGGTTGGACTGGGAGTGGTTAAGAATCCGGCAGCATCGGCGTTGAGTGTTACAGCGGGGCTTACTTCAGGAGTGCTCCGCCATCCGTATGTGGCAAATTTTATGAATCATGTATATGATCTTAGGAGGAATCATCCTGTTATCAAGTGGTTACCTTCAAGTCTTACTGTACGTGGGTATGATTTTTTTACGGCGGAGATGCAGGCTGGCTTTATGAGCCTGATGGGTTACGACGGACGTGATGCGCTGAGAAATTATGGCTTTCTGGATTCCAATGAACTGACAGCGGAGGAATACAGGGATCAGCTTTACTGGGATCGGATGAATCTGTATGCCCAGATGGTTGCAGAGGGACGCGAGAAGGAATTTGAGTGGCTGCGGGACTGGCTCCTTAATTATAAGAAAAAGAACAGTAACGCCATGCCCGATAATGTAGAGGCAAAGAAGCCGAATATCTATCTCTACCCGACAGAAGAGACGGAGGTTTCGGTTCGCTTTGCTTATCCGAACCTTGTGACGAAATCCGAACCGGAATACGGAAACGGATGGACCGTTACGGCGCATCCGGACGGCATGCTCTGTACCGCTGACGGAGAGAAGCAGGGGTATCTGTTCTACGAGAGCAACACGATGGCATCCTTCTTCCAGACGGAGGAGGGCTTTGTCGTCATGGCGGACGAGAGGGAGGAGACCTATCGCCTTGTTCTGGAGAGATATGGATTCAACGAGCAGGAGATTCAGGACTTTATCGAGTATTGGAGCGTTTACCTTGAGGAGGGAGAGGATTATGTGATGTATCCGATCCTGACGGATGTGGTGGATGAGGCAATGCCGGTAGACTTCTCTGTGGAACCGGACAGCATTTATCGTATCTGGTTCGGATTTGCGAGATATGACGGCGGTGAGATAACGGAGCCGGAAATCGAACCCATCATCCGCAGCGGCTTTACGGTGGTGGAATGGGGCGGCGCTGTGCTGGATTGACTTAGCATGGATTGACTTAGCACACAATACCCCTTGACATTTTTTTACACAGGGTCTATACTGTGTATAGTTTAAAGATGATTACTAGAGTAAGAGTGGACGCGTGCCACTCTTTCTTGTTGTTGTGACGATAGCTCATATCAGTAAAGGAGGGCATACATGTCCAAACGAGAGGACTACGAAAGCAGAACCGAAGAACTGCTTACACCCATCGCAGAAGTAAGTAAGGTGGAAATCTACGATGTGGAGTATGTAAAGGAAGGCAGTGACTACTATCTGAGAGCCTACATCGACAAGCCGGAAGGTGTGAACATTCTGGATTGCGAGAATGTCAGCAGAGCATTATCCGAAGTTTTAGACAAGGCGGATTTCATTCCGGATGCATACATTCTGGAAGTCAGCAGCCCGGGACTGGGCAGAACGCTGAAAAAGGATAAGCATTTGCAGAAGAGCATCGGCGAAGAGGTAGAGATCAAGCTGTTCAAGCCCATTGACAAATGCAAAGAGTTTTCCGGCATTCTGGAAAGCTTCGATGCAGATAACATTACAATCACGGAAGACGGCAGCCCGAGAACTTTTGCCAGAGCAGACATTGCCCTAATCCGTCTTGCACTGGATTTTTGATACTATTCAGAGCCATGTAAATATCACAAATATTTGTCGAATGCTTGCATTCGTAAAAATATTTCGTGAAATTTATATGGCGAAGTAACCTCAATGAGCAAAAAGAGAGCATCGAAGATGCGTTTTGCGAATGAGGTTCTGAATAGTAATAGCTTGTAGAATAAGAAGAAACCATACACTAAGAAAAGGCGAAAGCCGGAATGGAGGAAATGATGAATAAGGAATTAATGGAGGCACTGGACGTTCTGGAGAAGGAGAAGGAGATCAGCAAGGAGACCTTGTTTGAAGCCATCGAGAACTCCCTGATGACAGCCTGCAAGAACCATTTTGGAAAGGCTGACAATATCCATGTGGAGATCAATAGAGAGACCTGCGATTTCCTGGTATATGCAGAGAAGGAAGTCGTACCTACGAAGGACGATGTGGAAGATGACTGCCTGCAGATCGCTTTAGAGGATGCACAGGAGATCTCCAAAAAGGCGCAGGTCGGTGACATGATCCATGTAGAGATCAAGTCCAAAGAGTTCGGACGTATCGCTACCCAGAACGCTAAGAACGTCATCTTACAGAAGATCCGTGAGGAAGAGAGAAGCGTTATTTACAATCAGTACTATGAGAAGGAAAAGGATGTTGTCACCGGCGTGGTACAACGTTATGTCGGCAAGAACATCAGCATCAACCTGGGCAAGGCAGATGCCATGCTGACCGAGAACGAGCAGGTAAAGGGCGAGGTATTCAAACCCACCGAGCGTATCAAGGTCTACATTGTGGAAGTAAAGAACACCCCCAAGGGCCCCCGCATCAATGTCAGCCGTACGCATCCGGAACTGGTAAAGAGACTGTTTGAGTCCGAAGTTACCGAGATCAAGGACGGCACCGTAGAAATCAAGAGCATTGCCAGAGAGGCAGGCAGCCGTACCAAGATCGCTGTATGGAGTAATAACCCCAACGTAGATGCAGTCGGTGCCTGCGTAGGCATGAACGGTGCCCGTGTTAATGCCATCGTAGAAGAGCTGCGCGGTGAGAAGATCGATATCGTGAACTGGGATGAGAACCCCGGTAACCTGATCCAGAATGCACTTTCTCCTGCCAAGATCGTAGCAGTATTTGCAGATCCCGATGAGAAGACCGCCAAGGTAGTCGTACCCGATTATCAGCTGTCTCTGGCTATCGGTAAGGAAGGTCAGAACGCAAGACTGGCAGCAAGACTGACCGGATACAAGATCGACATCAAATCCGAGACACAGGCGAAGGATGCACCCGGTTTCCGTTATGAGGACTATGTGGATGATTACGAGGATGAAACCGAAGACGATTTTGATGGAGAGCAGGAATAATCAATGGCAAAAAAGATTCCACTGAGGCAGTGCGTAGGCTGCGGAGAAATGAAAGGCAAAAAAGAGATGCTGCGGGTTCTGAAGACTCCGGAAGGAGAGATCTGTTTAGACACAACGGGCAAAAAGAACGGACGCGGCGCATATATATGCAGACAGAAGGAATGTCTGCAAAAGGCCCGGAAGAATAAAGGCTTAGAGCGTTCTTTCAAGAGGAGTATTTCTCCGGAAAGTTATGATATGCTGGAAAAGGAGTTTGATCAGCTTGAAACAGAATAAGATTTATTCCCTTTTGGGACTTGCGATGAGGGGGCGTAACCTGGTAAGCGGTGAATTCCAGACGGAGGACGCTGTGAAAAAAGGTTCTGCCATGTTGGTGATCGTTGCAGAAGATGCATCCGCCAATACGAAAAAGTTGTTTCACGACAAATGTTCCTATTATGAAGTCCCGGTATACGAATATGGCACAAAGGAAGAGCTCGGCTGGGCGATCGGTCGGGATTTGAGATCTTCGGTAGGTGTGTGTGATGCGGGACTGGCAGATGCACTCATCAAGCAGTTGGAAGCGAATTTGCCCGGTTAGGCAGAATGGAGGAAAGCATGGCGAAAATCAAAGTACATGAACTCGCAAAAGAATTAGAACTACAGAGTAAGGATATATTGAATTTTTTACAGGAAAAAGGAATTGAGGCAAAGGCAGCACAGAGCTCCTTGGAAGAGGATGCGGCAGCACTGGTGCGTAACAGCTTAGGACACAAAAAGGCAGCACCGGCACCCGCTGTGGAAAAAGAGGCTCCCGCGAAGGCGAAAAATACAAAGCCTGCTGAGGAAAAGGCACAGGAGGAGACCAAATCTCCCGAAGAGACGAAAAAGAAGAAAAAGATCATTTTCGTAAGTAACCCTCAGAATTCCAAGATGTCCGGACAGCGTCAGGGCGGACAGAACGGACAGGGACAGAGACCCGCCGGCGGACAGCGCCCGAACCAGGGACAGAATAACAGATACCAGAACAACGGTTATCAGAATAATTCTTACAACAACCGTGTGCAGGCACAGGCTCCCGTACGTCCCATTAAGCCGCTGACCCCGCCTTCTCCTACACCCAGTGTGGCAATGGTACCCGGCAATAAGGGACAGCAGCCTGCGAAAAAGCCCGCACACAACACCGCAGCAGCTGCACAGGCTCCCGTAAAGGAGCAGGCTGCGCAGAATACCAATACTGCAGCTGCACAGGCACCTCAGAATACCCAGAACACCGCACAGGCAAGACCGGCGGACAGACCGCAGAACAATAACCGTGACAACAGAGATGGTCGTGATAACCGTCAGGGCGGTTACGGTCAGAATAACCGTGATAATCGCGGTCAGGGCGGCTACAACCGTGACAACAGAGATGGCAATCGTGACAATCGTCAGGGCGGCTACGGACAGGGCAACCGTCAGGGCGGACAGAACGCAAACAGAGGAGGTATGGGCAATGGCAGACCTCAGGGAGGCGGATTTAACAGACAGGGCCGTCCGGGTATGGAAGGCGGTCAGGGTGATCGCAGGAATAGCGGCAATGGTGAGCGCGGTTACGGCAATAACGGCCGCGATGGAAGAGGCAATGGCGGATCGGGTAACCGATTCGGAGATAACAGACAGAATAAAGGCTTCGCTCCGGAACCTGCAGGCAAGGATCTTGAGAAGAAGCGCGAAGATGAAAAGAGACGTTTCAGCCAGGAGAAGGACAACAAGCGCTCCAAGAAAGACCATATCTACGAGGACGAGGATGCACTGAAGAACAAGCCCGGACGTTTCATCAAGCCGGAAAAGAAGAAGGAAGAGGTACAGGAAGAGCAGATCAAGGTGATCGTGCTGCCTGAGTCCATCACCATCAAAGAACTGGCTGAGAAGATGAAGTTACAGCCTGCAGCCATCATCAAGAAGCTGTTCTTAGAGGGCAAGGTTGTAACCGTGAACCAGGAGATCTCTTACGAAGACGCAGAAAATATTGCGATGGAATACGACATTCTCTGTGAAAAAGAGGTTAAGGTAGATGTCATCGAAGAGCTGTTAAAGGAAGATGAAGAGGATGAGGCAGATCTGGTGGAGAGACCTCCCGTAATCTGTGTTATGGGTCACGTTGACCATGGTAAGACCTCTCTGCTGGATGCCATCCGTAAGACCAATGTAACCGATCGTGAGGCCGGTGGTATTACCCAGCATATCGGTGCTTATACCGTAAATGTGGGAGACCGTAAGATTACTTTCCTGGATACTCCCGGACACGAAGCATTTACCGCAATGCGTATGCGTGGTGCCAATGCTACCGATATCGCTATTCTGGTAGTGGCAGCGGACGACGGCGTAATGCCTCAGACCGTAGAGGCAATTAACCATGCGAAAGCAGCAGGGGTTGAAATCATCGTTGCTGTCAATAAGATCGATAAGCCTTCCGCAAATATTGACCGTGTAAAACAGGAACTGGCAGAGTACGAGCTGATTCCCGAGGATTGGGGCGGAAGTACCGTATTTGCACCCGTATCCGCCAAGACCGGAGATGGTATCGACCAGCTGCTTGATATGATCCTGCTGACCGCAGACATCATGGAACTCAAGGCAAACCCCAAGAGAAAGGCAAGAGGTCTGGTCATCGAGGCAGAGCTGGATAAGGGACGTGGACCCGTGGCTACCGTACTGGTACAGAAGGGTACCCTGCATGTGGGAGATTTTATCTCCGCAGGTGTGGCACACGGTAAAGTAAGAGCCATGATCGATGATAAGGGACGCAGAGTCAGGGAAGCAGGACCTTCTACCCCCGTAGAGATTCTGGGTCTGTCTGACGTTCCCAGTGCCGGTGAGGTATTCCTGGCACATGATAATGATAAGACAGCAAAATCCTATGCAGAGACTTACCTGGCACAGAACAAGGAGAAGATGCTGGAGGAGACCAAGGGCAGAATGTCCCTGGATGATCTGTTCAGCCAGATCCAGGAGGGTAATCTGAAAGAACTGAACCTGATCGTCAAGGCTGATGTACAGGGTAGTGTCGAGGCTGTAAAACAGTCCCTGATGAAGCTGTCCAATGATGAAGTAGTCGTAAAATGTATCCACGGCGGTGTAGGTGCCATCAATGAGTCCGATGTGTCTCTGGCAAGTGCATCCAATGCGATCATCATCGGATTCAACGTTCGTCCCGATGCGACTGCCAAGGCAACCGCAGAGAGAGAGGGTGTGGATGTACGTCTGTACAAGGTCATCTACCAGGCAATCGAAGATATCGAAGCTGCCATGAAGGGTATGCTGGATCCTGTATACGAGGAGAAGGTGATCGGTCATGCAGAGGTTCGTCAGATCTTCAAGGCATCCGCTATCGGTAACATTGCCGGTTCCTATGTTTTAGACGGTGTATTCCAGAGAGGCTGTAAGATTCGTATCACCCGTGAGGGCGAGCAGATCTTCGAGGGTAACCTTGCTTCCCTGAAGAGATTCAAGGATGATGTGAAGGAAGTTAAGGCAGGATATGAGTGTGGTCTCGTATTCGAAGGCTTTGACAAGATGCAGGAGATGGATATCGTAGAAGCCTACATCATGGTAGAGGTACCACGGTAGGGAGTTATTCTAAGATTACAAAATACGTAATCTAAGAATAGCCAGACCCTGCCGGGAAGATTCGCACAGCGAATCTTCCGGCGTGTTTCGGCGCATCCGTTCGCAGAAGCAGGAGTATTCCGCCTGCGGATGCTTGCTTACCGATATTAGCAGGTAAAAATTAAGAAGGAATAAGAATGAGAAAGAATAGTGTGAAAAATACCCGTGTCAACGGGGAAGTACAGCGCGTTTTGGCTGAGATCATCAGGGGCGGTCTTAAGGACCCCCGGATCAGTCCCTGGACCAGCGTCGTTGCTGTGGAAGTGGCACCGGATTTAAAAAGCTGTAAGGCATGGATCAGCGTTCTGGGAGACGAGGAAGTCAGAAAGTCTACCCTGCAGGGATTGAAGAGTGCCGAAGGCTATATCCGCAGAGAGCTGGCCAGAACCATTAATCTGCGCAATACTCCGGATATCACTTTCGTGATGGATCAGTCCATCGAATACGGTGTCAACATGTCCCATAAGATCGATGAAGTCATCGCTGCGGATGAACAGGCACAGAAGCCGGAAAATGAAGTCTGGGAAACTACCGAAGAGACAGAGGAAGGTGACGAATAATGGATTTGCGTGAAGAATGTCTGGGTGCGAAGAAAATCGGCATCAGCGGACATATTCGTCCCGACGGAGACTGCGTGGGCGTATGTCTGTCCTTACAGATGTACCTGCGGAAGCTCCTTCCCGAAGCGAAAGTTACCGTATATTTACAGAAGCCTTCCGAAGAGTTTTCCTATCTGAAGGGATACGATGGGATCCAGACAGAGTGTCCGGAGCAGGATCCTTTTGATGTATATTTTGCACTGGATTGCAGCGGGGACAGACTGGGAGATGCGGAGAAATATTTTCAGAATGCGAAAAAGAAGATTAACATCGATCATCACATCAGTAATTCCGGCTGCGGTGATGTAAATCTCGTCCGCCCGGAGGTGGGCAGTGCATGTGAGGTACTGTATCATATCATGGATGCGGAGCTCATCGACAGAGATATTGCGGAAGCATTGTATACCGGCATCATCCATGATACCGGAGTATTCCAGTATTCCAATACGACACCGGAGACATTGCAGGCAGCAGCATTTCTGATCTCCTTCGGATTCAACTTTCCGAAGCTGATTGAAGAAAGCTTTTACCAGAAGACATATCTGCAGAGCCAGATCATGGGCAGAGCATTGATGGAGAGCATCCGTTTCATGGACGGCCGCTGCATCGTAAGCATGGTGGACCGCAAGACCATGGAGTTCTACAATGCAGTACCGGGAGATCTGGACGGCATTGTGAACCAACTGCGCAATATTAAAGGAATCGATTGTGCGATTTTCATGTATGAGACCGGTGTACTGGAGTACAAGGTCAGCATGCGTTCCAACGAAAAGGTAGATGTGGCGAGGGTGGCTTCTTACTTTGGCGGCGGCGGACATGTACGTGCCGCAGGCTGCACCATGAAGGGAACTTTCCACGACTGCATCAATAATTTGTCACTGCACATCGATAAGCAACTGCGGGGAGAACAGGATTAATGGACGGCATCATCAATGTATACAAAGAAGCAGGCTTTACCTCCCATGATGTGGTGGCAAAGCTTCGTGGGATCTGCCGACAGAAAAAGATAGGGCACACAGGTACACTGGATCCACAGGCTACCGGTGTGCTCCCTGTATGTCTGGGGAGTGCTACCAGAGCATGCGAAATGCTGACGGACAGGACCAAGGAATATGTGGCAGAACTTTTACTGGGGCAGATCACAGATACCCAGGATACCACGGGAACCGTTCTGGAAGAACGGGAAGTAGCGGTGGATGAGGCACAGGTACGTGAAGCGATCGCAGGCTTTGTCGGTGGTTATGACCAGATTCCGCCTATGTATTCCGCACTGAAGGTCAATGGGAAAAAGCTCTATGAGCTTGCCCGAGCGGGCAGGCAAGTGGAGCGTCAGGCAAGACATGTGGATCTGCCTGCCATTGAGATTCTGGAAATAAAGCTTCCCGTGGTAAAATTCCGTGTGGAATGCTCCAAGGGAACCTACATCCGCAGTCTCTGTGCCGATATCGGCGAGAAGCTTGGCTGCGGTGGTACCATGCAGAGTCTCGTCCGTACCAGAGTCGGAGAGTTCAGACTTACGGATGCTCTGACCTTAGGACAGCTGCAGGAACTTCGGGATACGGACAGACTAGAGGAGGCATTGCTTCCCACGGACCGTATTTTTGCAGAGTTTAATGCATTACATGTAGAAGAAAAATGGCGGAAACTGATCGATAACGGGAATGCTTTTTATCCGGGACAGACCTTGGAGCAGACCATTTCTCCGGCGGGAGAATGGGTGCGCGTCTACAGAGAGGACGACAGCTTCGTGGGCATCTATGCGTATGATGCGGCAAAAGAGTGGTACAAGCCCGTGAAGATCTTCCCAAGCAACATAGAAAGCAGGAAATAGACTTGGAAATCATTGCAGGAACAACAGACTTTTATCTGGAAAAAGATACAGCGGTAGCCATCGGCAAATTTGACGGCGTGCACCTGGGACACAGAAGACTCTTAGAGGAGATTCTGAACAGGAAAAAGAACGGACTGGCGGCATGTGTGTTCACTTTCGAACCCACACCGGCGGTACTGTTCGGATTGTCTGACGGCAAAGAACTGACGACAAGAGAGGAAAAAAGACGGCTGTTTGAGCGGCTGGGAATCGATATCCTGATTGAATTCCCCCTGACGAAAGAGACCGCAGCCACAGAGCCGGAGCGTTTTGTGACGGAGATTCTGGCGAAGCAGATGAATACCCGTTTTGTGGCAGCCGGTGAAGACCTGTCCTTTGGTAAAAACGGTGCGGGCAATGCCGAACTTTTAGAGAAAATGGCTCCGCAGTTAGGCTTTTGCGTTCAGACCATAGAGAAGATCGAGGTGGACGGCATCGAAGTCAGCTCCACTTATATCCGTAAACTGGTGGAAGAGGGACGGATGGAAGAGGCAGAAAAGATGCTGGGAATGGCATATACGTTAGTGGGAATGGTGGAGCATGGCAATCATATCGGTCGTACCCTGGGATTCCCCACGGTGAATCTTTTGCCGCCCGCAGGCAAGCTTCTGCCGCCCAACGGCGTCTATTATGCGGCGGTCCGTTATGAGGGAAAAGTCTACAAGGCTATCAGCAATGTGGGGACCAAACCGACCGTTTCTTCTGAAAAAGTGATGGGAGTGGAATCCTATCTGTACGATTTTGATCAGGACATCTATGGACAGGAGATCGAAGTGGCATTAAAAAGCTTTCGGCGCCCGGAACGCAGATTCGGATCTTTGGAAGAACTTAAGAAGCAGTTGGATCTGGATATTGCGGATGGTCGAAACGCGTAGGAAAAGAAATATTTTGCACGAAAACGACGAAAGAGCGTAAAACTTCGTAAAGTAATGTAAAAGAAAAGTAAAGAAAAGCAAAATATTCATTGCAAGTTTTAAATCTATTTCGTAAAATATAGTTTGGATTGTAAATGAGTTTGTAAAGATTTAGGCAAGAGAGATAGAGGGATTTAGAATGAGCTTTGAAACAATACTGACAATGGCCGGAGGTCTGGGACTGTTTTTGTTCGGAATGGAACTGATGAGTGATTCCATTGAGAAAGTAGCAGGTGCCAGACTTCGTCGTATTCTGGAGATCTTTACCACGAACCGTTTCATGGGCATGATCGTGGGTATCATTCTTACCGGTATCATCCAGTCTTCCTCGGCATGTACGGTCATGGTCGTCAGCTTCGTTAACTCTGGTCTGATGAATCTGTATCAGGCAGCGGGAGTTATCCTCGGTGCCAACATCGGTACCACCATTACCTCACAGCTGGTATCATTTAATTTATCGAAAATAGCACCGCTGATCTTATTAGTAGGTGTGGTCGTGATGATGTTCACGAAAAAAGAAAAAGTCCGCAAGGTGGCGGAAGTGGTCGTCGGCTTCGGTATTCTGTTCGTGGGACTCAGCACCATGTCCCGGGCAATGGCCAACATGAAGAACGAACCTCAGGTAGTGAATCTTTTGATGTCTCTGAAGAATCCGTTCCTGGCAACCCTGATGGGATTTGCCCTGACTGCAGTGATTCAGAGCTCTTCCGTTACGGTCAGCATTGTACTTTTGCTGGCAAACCAGGATCTGTTACCGTTACCGATTACGCTGTATATTATTTTAGGCTGTAATATCGGTGCCTGTGCTACCGCAATGTTAGCGTCATTAAGTGGTAAAAAGGACGCGAAGAGAGCAGCGCTGATTCATCTGCTGTTCAATGTCATCGGTACCGTGATTATCTATATTGCATTGTTCGTGGCAGGCGATCAGATCGTAGAGCTGATCAAGTCAATCTCCGCGGATAACGGAAGATTTGTGGCAAATGCCCATACCCTGATTAAAATCACGCAGGTAATCCTGTTGTTCCCGTTTACCGGCTGGCTGGTGAAGATGACCTACCTGATCGTACCCGGAGAGGACCAGAAGGTTGGCTACAGAGAGAACTATCAGTTAAAATATATCGGCGACAAGGTAGTCTTCAATCCAGCCACCGCAGTGGTAGAGGTAGTCAAGGAGCTGGAGCGTATGGCTTCCCTGGCGGAGGAAAATTTAAACCGTGCCATGAATGCGCTGATCACATTGGATGAAGAGGATATTGAAGAAGTCTACGAGGTAGAGAAAAATATTAACTTCCTGAATCATGCCATTACGGATTATATGGTGAAGATCAACCAGACCACACTGCCCATTGAAGACCTGAACAGCCTGGGTGCCCTGTTCCATGTGGTAAATGATATCGAGCGAATCGGCGACCACGCGGAGAACATTGCGGATGCCGCCAGACAGCGTAAGGAGGAAGGCATCTCCATCAGTAAGGAAGCTCAGAAGGAACTGGGAGATATGCTGGAGATGGTCAATAAAATCATCCGTTATGCGATAGAGATGTTTGCCAAGAGTGATGAGACACATATGCAGGAGATCGTAACCCTGGAGGATCAGGTGGATGAGAAGGAGAGGGAGCTTCAGAAGAAACATGTGGAGCGTCTGACCAAGGGCGAGTGTTCTCCAGAAGCCGGTATGATCTTCTCCGATATCGTATCCGGTCTGGAGAGAGTCGCAGACCATGCCACCAACATTGCATTTGCCATTACCACAGAAGAGGAAATGGACGAAGGCAAGGTAAACAACTAGAAGATAAGGTAGAAGTTACAAAGGCTGCCCCCACATATGTGGGACAGCCTTTTGAATTACTTGGCGTTTAACTGATCCAGGATCTCGTTTACCATATCCTGAGTCGCCTTGACGTAGTTGTCCATAGCGGCATCTACATTGCCACCCTTTACAACCACTTCAGCGATGACTGTGTTCTTGGCATCGGTGATGGTACCGCCGTAGTTGGTGATGGCATCACAGGATGCGGAGCGGGGAGCGTCAATACTGTGCTCGGAGAAGAATTCGTTACACTCTTTGGTCAGGTCGGTAGCGGATTCAAAACCGTTCTCTAAGGAACAGATCATGGAAGAAGGATCGATAGCGTTCTTTTTCCACAGTGCGTTAGGATCGGTAGGGTTCAGACGCAGATGGAACTCGCCGTCTTTGTATTCATAGGTCTTGGCATTGTCGGTACCTTCGCCGGTGACAATGGTCTCAGCATCGGTAGACCAGTGGTAGCCTTCTGCACCATATACCCACAGAGTCTGTACGGTGCCACCGTCGAACATGGTCT
>ERZ808240.671-NODE-671-length-43866-cov-6.442583_pt1 | contig 43866 bp, 52 predicted proteins | sample MGYA00521084_ERZ808240 | MGnify/ENA primary metagenome ERZ808240 (study PRJEB31516, sample SAMN03275571) | gut metagenome | biome: mammalia-associated habitat; material: feces | host: Papio cynocephalus | place: Kenya | collected 2012-08-06 ...
CTCAGGCTGAGAAGCAGGTCAAGATCCGTCTGGCTCTGGAGGCTGTTGCCGCTGCCGAGAACATTGAGGCTTCTGAGGAAGAGGTCAATGCTGAGGTCAAGCGCATTGCCGACCAGTACAAGATGGAAGAGGACAAGGTCCGCGAAGTCATCAACATGGACGAGATGAAGCACGATCTGGCTGTCAACAAGGCCATCGACTTCATCAAGAGCCATGCAAACATCGTGGAGAAGGCCGCAGAGGCCGAGAAGACCGAGGCTGCTGAATAATTTTTGGCACACAAGGTCAGATACAGGAGCAGGTGAACCCGCTTCTGTAAGGTAAGGTTGTTGAAGTTGACCGATACGGCTGCGGCCCTGTGCTTGCCGTATCGGTCAATTTTGCAAATACAATAATTTTTCATTCAGGAGGCGAACCCTATGAGTTTTGTTCCTTACGTTGTCGAGCAGTCGGCGCACGGGGAGCGTTCCTATGATATTTTCTCCCGTCTGCTGAACGACCGCATCATCGTTCTGAGCGAGGATGTCAACGATACCTCTGCCAGCCTTGTGGTGGCCCAGCTGCTGTATCTGGAAGGGCAGGACCCGGATAAGGACATCAGCCTGTATATCAACAGCCCCGGCGGCTCCATCAGTGCAGGCATGGCCATCCACGATACCATCCAGTATATCAAGTGCGATGTTTCCACCATCTGCATGGGCATGGCTGCCTCCATGGGCGCATTCCTGCTGGCCAGCGGCACCAAGGGCAAGCGCTTTGCTCTGCCCAACGCCGAGATCATGATCCACCAGCCTCTCATCGCCGGTGGTCAGGGCGGCGGTCTGTCCGGACAGGCAACGGATATCAAGATCCACGCAGATCACCTTGTTCGCACCCGCGCCAAGATGAACCGGCTGCTCAGCGAGTACACCGGCCAGCCGCTGGAAAAGGTGGAGCTGGATACCGAGCGCGACAACTTCCTTTCTGCACAGGAGGCCAAGGAATACGGCCTCATCGATGAGGTCATCACCCACCGCTGAGCAGAAAGCAATACACCCAGGATAAGGAAAAACGGTTATGGCTAATAACAATTCCGGCAGAGATAAAAACGAAAAGGATCTGGTCTGCAGCTTCTGCGGCAAACATCAGGACGAAGTGGAGCGGATGATCATCGGCCCCGGTGTCAACATCTGCAGCGAATGCATCGGCCTGTGTGCCGACCTGCTCTCGGACAAGCCGGATCATCCGGGCAGCAGCTCCCGTCCCGGCCGCGGCAGTGCCAGCCGGGCACGCATCCAGCCTGCAGATGATCTCTCCATCAACATCATGACCCCGGCAGAGATCAAAGAGGGCCTGGATCAGTATGTCATCGGGCAGGACGAGGCCAAGCGTGTGCTGGCTGTCTCTGTGTACAACCACTACAAGCGCATCATGAGCGGCAAGGGCTCGGATGTGGAACTGCAGAAGTCCAACGTTCTGCTGCTGGGCCCCTCCGGCGTGGGCAAGACCCTGCTGGCCCAGACCCTGGCCAAGATGCTGGGTGTGCCCTTCGCCATCGCGGATGCCACCACCCTGACGGAGGCCGGCTATGTGGGCGAGGACGTGGAGAACATCCTGCTCAAGCTCATCCAGGCGGCAGATTTTGATGTGCAGAAAGCCCAGATCGGTATCATCTATATCGATGAGATCGATAAGATCACCCGTAAGAGTGAGAACCCCTCCATTACCCGCGATGTGGGCGGCGAGGGCGTGCAGCAGGCACTGCTGAAGATCCTGGAGGGCACGGTCAGCAATGTTCCCCCGCAGGGCGGCCGCAAGCATCCCCAGCAGGAGTTCATCCAGATCGATACCACTAACATCCTCTTCATCTGCGGCGGTGCTTTCGATGGTCTGGAAAAGTATATCCAGCGCCGCACCGATAAGTCTGCACTGGGCTTCGGCAGCAGCCTGAAAGACAGCTCCGAGGAAGCCCAGCGTGCTCTGCTGCGGAAGGTGGAGCCCCACGATCTGGTCAAGTTCGGCCTCATCCCGGAGCTCATCGGCCGTCTGCCGGTCATCACGGTGCTGGACGATCTGGACGAGAATGCACTGGTCCGTGTCCTGAAAGAGCCCCGCAACAGTCTGGTCAAGCAGTACAAAGAGCTGCTGTCCATGGACAATGTGGAGCTTGACTTCACCGATGAGGCGCTCCATGCCATCGCACGCAAGACCATCGAGCGCAAGACCGGCGCACGTGGTCTGCGCAGCGTCATGGAGAGCATCCTGATGCCCATCATGTACGATGTGCCCAACGACCCCACCATCACCCGCGTCACCATCGACGAGGATACTGTGGAGGGCGGCGAGCCGCACATGGAGTACGGTGCCGTGCGCAAGCGTTATAAAAACGAGACTTCCCTGAGCTGAGCGGCAGCGCACAGCAGGGAAGAGCAGCCCCGCTGAAAGCTTTTTGCTTCTGGCGGGGCTTTTTTGTGCTATCTGACTTGTTTCCCGGGCTAAATTGTAGTAAACTATAAAAGTCTGGAACTGTGGGAAAACAACGAGGGCAGTACACTGGCATGAACTGCTCTGCAGTGCACGATTCCGGATACTGTGGGAAACAGGAAGTACGATAAAGGAGTGTGTGTTATGGCAAATTATTTTGAGATGACCCGCGACGAACTGGCTGCCGAGAAGGCAGCTCTGGAAGAAAAGTACAAGAAGTTTCAGGCAATGGGCCTGAAGCTGAACATGGCCCGCGGCAAGCCCGGCCCTCATCAGATGGACCTGGCCATGGGTCTGCTGCAGATGACTGACTACACCACCGACGCCGGCACTGATGCCCGCAACTACGGCGACTTGGAGGGCCTGCATGAGGCCCGCGAGCTGTTTGCCGACGTGATGGGCGTGAAGCCCGAAGAGGTCTTCGTGGGCGGCAACTCCAGCTTGCAGCTGATGTACAACCTCATCTCCATAGGCTACTGCTTCGGTTTCCCGGAGTCTCCCTGCCCCTGGTCTCAGGTGGAAAAGCGGAAGTTCCTCTGCCCGGTGCCCGGCTATGACCGCCACTTTGCCATCACCGAAGAGTTTGGATTCGAGCTCATCAGCGTCCCCATGACCCCCAACGGCCCCGATATGGACATCGTGGAGAAGCTGGTGGCTGAGGATGACACCATCAAGGGCATCTGGTGTGTGCCCCAGTATTCCAACCCGGATGGCTATGTCTACAGCGACGAAACCATCGAGCGCTTTGCGAAGATGAAGACCGCTGCTCCTGACTTCAAGATCTTCTGGGATGAGGCTTACATCGTCCATCACCTGACCGATGAGATCATCGAGACCCCCGTTCTGCTGAACGAGAGCAAGAAGTACGGCACGGAAGACCGCGTCTTCATGTTCACTTCTACCAGCAAGATCACATTTCCAGGTGCGGGCGTCTCCGCACTGGCCTGCAGCGAAGCCATGATGAAGTACATCTGCAAGCGCTTCTCGGTCATGATCATCAGCTATGATAAGATGAACCAGCTGCGCCATGTCCGCTTCCTGAAGAACAAGGAAGGCGTTCTGGCCCATATGGCAAAGCACCGCCGTCGTCTGGTGCCCTGCTTCGATGCCGTCAAGACTGCATTCAATGAGGAGCTGACTCCCTGCGGCAATATCGCCCACTGGACGAACCCCAAGGGCGGCTACTTCATCAGCCTGTATGTGATGCCCGGCTGCGCAAAGCATGTAGCACAGCTGTGCAAGGATGCCGGCCTTACCCTCACCGGTGCAGGTTCTGCCTATCCTTACCACAAGGACCCGGAGGATTCTCACCTGCGTATCGCTCCCACCTATCCCAGCCTGGACGAGGTAGAGACCGCGTCCGACCTGCTCTGCGTCTGTGTCCGTCTGGCCGCAGTCGAGAAGCTGCTGGCTGAGAAAGCCTGATCCTTTCCCCATCGCACAGGATCTCCCTGCACTGCCGCTCTGACGGCGCAGCGGAGATTTATTATATTTGGAGGTTTCCCGATTCATATGAAAACTAAAGGCAAAGCATGGCAGCTCGTCCTCACTGTGCTTTTGATCGCGGCGTTCGTCTATACGGCATTCTTTGGCGTCGCAGTCAAGTACGGTGATGTGACCACCACCTACATCAAGGGCGCAAAAGATATCCGCTTCGGTGTGGACATCAAGGGCGGCGTCAACGTCACCTTCGTCCCTTCCGATGGCTACGACGCCACCGACGACCAGCTTGAGGCAGCTCAGCTGGTCATCGAGAACCGTCTTGTCGCCCTGAACGTGACCGACTATGAGCTGTACGTGGACAACAACTCCGACAGCCTCATCCTCGAGTTCCCGTGGCAGTCGGGCGAGACTGAATTCGACCCCGAAGCCGCCATTGAGGAGATCGGTACCACCGCCTATCTGACTTTCCGGGAGGGAAGCAGTGCAGACGGTGAGCTTATCCTCGACGGTTCTATGGTGGAGAGTGCTGCTGCCCAGTACGGCCCTGTCAATGGCAGCACCTCTGAGTACTATGTGGCGCTCAAGTTTACCGATGAGGGTGCCAAGGCTTTCGGCGATGCCACCACCCGTCTGGCACAGACCGGCGGCAGCATCAGCATCTGGTTGGACGATGAGAACGTCAGCACGGCCTCTGTCAATGAAGCCATCACCGACGGCTCTGCCATCATCACCAGTTCTGCATCCAACCCCTTCACCCAGGAAGACGTCATCAAGATGGCCCGTCAGATCAACTCCGGCTCGCTGCCTTTTGCACTGACGGTGGACAGCTACTCTACCGTCAGCCCCAGCCTGGGCGAGAACAGTCTGGGTGCCATGGTTCTGGCCGGAATCATCGCCTTCGCGCTCATCGTTGTCCTGATGACCGCCCTCTACCGTCTGCCCGGCTTCCTGGCCTGCATCGCACTGGCCGGTCAGGTGGCAGCAACGCTGGCTTTCGTCTCCGGCTACTTCCCGGTGTTTGAGAGCTTCACCCTGACCCTGCCCGGCATTGCCGGTATCATCCTTGCCATCGGTATGGGCGTGGATGCCAACGTCATCACTTCGGAGCGCATCAAGGAAGAGCTGCGCAGCGGCAAGAGCCTTGACGGTGCCCTCAAGAGCGGCTTTGCCCGCGGCCTGACCCCCATCATTGACGGTAACGTGACCATCGTCATCGTCGCCGTTGTGCTGATGGGTGCTTTCGGCCCCTCGGACGGCTTCTTTGCAAAGGCACTGCACTTTGTGTTCTTTGCCTTTGGCCCCTCTACTGCAGGTACCATCTACGCATTCGGCTACACGCTGCTCACCGGCGTCCTGCTCAACTTCGTGTTCGGCATCTTCGCTACCCGTACCATGATTCGTGGTGCAGCGTCCATCAAGGCTCTGCGGAATCCCCGCCTCTACGGTGCGGATGCTCCCGGCAAGACTCCTGTGGAGAAAAAGCCCTTTGATTTTGTGGGCCTGCGCAAGCGCTTCCTGACCTTCTCCGCCTGCCTGATGGCAGCCATCGTCCTCTGCGCTGTGGTGTTTGGCGTCCATCTGGACACCGAGTTCACCGGCGGTGCAATGATCACCCTGAGCTACAACAACAGCTTTGATCTGTCGGCTGTGCAGAAGACCGCCTCTGAGGCACTGGGCAGCAATGGACTGACCCTGCAGACCGGTGAGAATGTAGCAACAGGGGAGCAGACCCTCAAGATCTCCATGCCCGGCACCGAGACCGTCACCACCGATGAGGTGCAGACGCTGCTGGATTCTCTGAACGAGAACTACCCGGACAACTCTTTCGCACAGCTCTCTCTGAGCAACGTCAGTGCCGCCATGGGCACCAAGTTCCTCCAGAAGAGTCTGGTGGCCGTGGTGTTTGCGCTGGTGCTCATCCTCGCTTACATCGCTTACCGCTTTAAGAAGATCGGTGGCCTGACCGGCGGCATGATGGCTGTGCTGGCCCTGCTCAACGACCTGATGGTGGTGTTTGGCACCTTTGTACTGCTCCGCACCCCGCTGGATGGCAACTTCATCGCTGCCATGTTGACCATCCTCGGCTACTCCATCAACGATACCGTCGTTGTCTACGATCGTATCCGTGAGAACCGCGGCCTGATGGGCAAGAAGACCAGTTTTGAAGAGCTTGTCAATCACTCGGTCAACCAGTCGGCCCGCCGCACCATCGTGACCACCGTCACTACGGTCATGGCGCTGGGTGTGATGTGTGTCATCTCCAAGCTCTATGGTCTGGACAGCATCTTCACCTTCGCGTTCCCCCTGATGATGGGTATGCTCAGCGGTGTGTACACCTCGCTGTGTGTCTCCACCTCCGCATGGGTGGTATGGAGCGAGCGCAAGGGTGCAAAGAAGACCAACTGATGCCCTGCATCCCGGACGTAAATTGTCCTATTTTCAGGAGGAACCATTATGAAATGCCCCTATTGCGGCGCTGAGGAGTCCAAAGTCATCGATTCCCGCCCTACCGAAGACAGCGAGCGTATCCGCCGCCGCCGGGAGTGCCTGCACTGCCATATGCGGTTCACCACCTATGAGGTCGTGGAGACAGTGCCCCTCATCGTCATAAAAAAGGACAGCTCCCGGGAGCCCTTTGACCGGCAGAAGCTGTTGAATGCCATGCTTCGCGCCTGTGCAAAGCGTCCGGTGAGCTACGAAGCGCTGGAACGTGCGGTCAGCAGCATCGAACAGACCCTCATGAGCACCTATGACCGCGAAGTGACCAGTGTGCGCATCGGGGAGCTGACTATGCAGGAGCTGAAAAAAATCGATGAAGTGGCTTATGTCCGGTTTGCCTCGGTCTATCAGCAGTTTGCGGATGTTGAGAGTTTCTTCAACGAGCTGAAAAAGCTGATGGGCGACCGCAAAAAGTAAGCTGCATCATAAAAGCATCGAACCATAGAAAATACCCGTTCTCTGCCGCAGGGCAGGGGACGGGTATTTTCTATGCAGCTGTCCGCAACGGGCGAAATGGCAAATCGCAGAAATACTCCCGTGTGTGTTACGCTGAATAGAAACTGAAAATAAAGAGAGCAGAAGAGGCGATAAAACAGGAGATTTTTCGGGAATAAATCGTGCGTGCCAAATCATGCAGACACAGATGAGAAGACAGGGCGGAGTAAGATGAGTCAGGATAAACAGAAATACGAAGAGCAGTTATCCTGCGTTTTGGCTCAAGCGAGACCTAATCATCGGTATTAAAATCGTCAGATGGGTTCGGATAAACAGAGGATAAGGGCAAAATGCGGAAAAGCTGCCCGGTTTCATCTCTGACACATAAAGAGAAAACCGAAATAAAATATATCGATAATAAGAGATAAATTCTAATTACTCATCGATAGAAATACTCTTTATGGTATTTTATTTTGAATGTCCTTAAACTGAATATTTTCGCATAACTTATATTACACGAAATATAGATAAGAAAACACAAAATAATTAGATGAATCTTCGGGACAACCACTCCATAGTTTCTATCTGCACCTCAGCCCGGCGCAGTTCTCCGAAGGCTTCCTCCGGAGCGTTCTGTTCCAGATGACCGTCGGCGGCACGAAGAGCAGCTTCCAGTTCGGTGAAATCCTGTGTCCGGAGCAGATGGTTCATTCCTTCCCGCATCTTGTCGCAGAGGGAAGCGCCCTCGGCCAGGGCCTGCCGCGCAGAGGAGTAGTCCTCGTCCCGGATGGCTTCCATGGCGTCGTCGATGTCGTCCGAGATGTCTTCGGCAAATCGCTGCACCCGATAGCTGCTGTAAAAGGCGACGGCCAGCAGGACGGCCACGATGCAGAGACAAGCATAAATTCGTTTCATTTCCGCACCTCACTATAAGCCGGCCGAATGCCGGCTCTCTTTTTTCAGCAGGAAATAATCTTCCGTTTCATTTCCGACAAGGAGCAGGATCTCCGAGGGCAGGATGGTGTTGGCCTGTGCGGTCCGTTCCAGCCATGCCTGGTCTTTTCCGCACCAGCGCAGATTTTCGCCCAGCACCTGCCCGTCCAGCACGAAAGGGATCGTGGCGTGGCTGTGCGCTACCTTCAGCTGCAGATCCCTGAGGGTGGCCGCTTCTTTTTCCGGGCGCAGGGCGGCGGAGAGACTGCCGTTGGTCTCTACCACCGCGTAAGAAACATCCCGGGGGTCGAAGATATTTTTTCCCCGCAGAGCCTCCATCAGGTCGGCGGTGGTCAGGCGCAGGGTGCGCAGAGCATCCTGGTCGATCTGCCCGTCCAGTATCACTGTTTTGGGCCGTCCCGACATGAAGTTGAAAAACTTCTGGCTCCGGAAACTCAGTGCTGAACCCAGAAGTTCCAGCGCAGCAATGAGAAAAAGAGGAATGAGGCTGGCCGTTACCGGCACTTCTTCCGACTCGATGGAGATGGACGCCAGATTGGAGATAAGGATGGTGGAGACCAGCTCTTCGGGCTGCAATTCGCCCAGCTGTCGTTTGCCCATCAGCCGCATGGCAAACAGGACGCAGAGATAGATGAGCAGGGTGCGGAAAATCAGAAGCTTCACGGAAAAGCCCTCCTTATGGGTACTGAATAAGCGCTGCCTCTCGGGGAATACTGGCAGGCAAAGGGGGAATACCCATGCAGCAGCTTTCCTCATCGCTGGACGCGAATCTGGCGGCGCTCGATGCTAGGTTTGGCGCTTCGGCAGACTTTTATGCCAAGCGCATTGAGCTTTACCACTGCCCGGGGGCAATCGTTCTGTTCGATAATATGGCCAGTCTGGAATCACTCTGGGAGCTTTTGCTGGATGCCGCCAGCCGCCGCACGCCGGATATGATACCGGAACCCGCCCACAGCGGTACGCAGGTGTATGAGTTGCTGATGCACCACTCCGACCTGCCCGCTGAGAGCGACCCCGCCCAAAATATGGACGCCCTGATCCGCCGTCTGACTGCGGGCATGGCGGTGCTTCTGCTGGACGGCTGCAAAAAAGGCATCGTCTTTTCCGTGCAGGGGCTGAAGTCCCGGTCAGTGGAAGAGCCATCGGGGGAGGGGAATCTTCGCGGTTCCCGGGAGGGCTTTGCCGACCTGCTCCGGGTCAACCTGAGCCTTCTGCGTCGGCTCATCCGCACAGACACTCTTGTGATGGAAGTCGCACAGGCAGATTGTGTCATGAAAACGGAATATGCCCTCTGCTATTGCAGGGATAAGGCCAGCAAGTCGGCAGTGGCCCGGGTGCGCCGCATCCTCAAAGAAGCAAAACCGGAACTGCTGCTGGATTCCAGCTATTTCGTGCCGTGGCTCTTTCCAGTCCGGGGGCGGCTGTTTGCTCCGGTGAGTTATACCGAGCGCCCCGCTGTGGCCGCTGCGAAACTCTGTGAGGGAAAGATCATCCTGATGGTCAACGGCAGTCCGTCGGCGCTGGTGCTGCCGTCCCTCTTCTGCGAAAATTTTGACTGCCTTGACGATTACGCCACCACCGCAGTTTTTTCGTCCTTCCTCCGCATCCTCAAATATGGTTCCTTCTATCTCAGCATCTTTCTGCCCGGGGTCTTCGTCTGTCTGGCCGTCTACCTGCCCGAGCTCATCCCGCCGCAGCTGCTGTTCAAGATCGCAGCGGCAGAAAAAGCCACACCCCTCCCGCTGTTTGCAGAGATGCTGCTGGTTATGATCCTGCTGGAGATCATCCGGGAAGCTGGCCTGCGGATGCCCCAGACGCTGGGCCATTCGGTCAGCCTTGTGGCAGCGCTTATCATTGGCGACGCTGCCATCGCGACGGGACTGCTGAGCACACCGGTCATTCTGGTGGGCAGCATCACGGCCATCTCTGTCTTTGTTACCCCGTCCCTGTACGAACCGGCAACGCTGCTGCGGCTGGGGGTCACACTGGCCGCAGGTCTGGCCGGGCCGATAGGTCTGGTCTGTGCTGCACTGGGGGTGCTGGTGGCGCTGAGCTCTGTCTCAGCTATGGGTGTACCCTATCTTTCGGGCGAAGTCTTCTCTGGTGACGGCATCATCCGCCGGAATTACCGGGTGCTGTCCCGCAGTCCCTTTACCATCTGGAACAGGAGGAAACACTGAATGCAGGAGACACAGCATTTTTCAATCCGGACGCTGGCGCTCAGCGTTGCGGCTGCAGAGCTGGGCCGGGCCATCCTGAGCACAGGGCAGGGGAGTGCACTCCGCACAAAAATTTTGGCCGGCATTCTTGCGTCCGTGGCGCTGGTATTTCTCGCGGCTCTGGCCAGAGCAAATGCTTCCCGTCTGCAGCAGAAACACTTTTTGCCCCGCTGCATCCGATGCGCTTTTCTGCTCTGGTATCTTGCCGAGTTTCTTCGCACCGCCAAGATGATACAGCAGGTCTGTTGGGAAGAATTTCTGTCGATGACATTTGTCGGTCTGCTCCCGCTCTTTCTCTGGGCAGGGTGGAACCTGCGCGGTGAGCTGTTCGACCGGTCTGCGGTCATTCTGTGGTGGCTCATGGCCGCAGGCAGTGTGTTCTGTGTGCTGGGACTGAGCGGGCAGTTTCACTGGCAGGATCTGATGTCTGGACAGACCGGTTCGGCACTGGCGCTCCCGGAAACTGTACTTTATCCGGAATATTTTTCTTTTCCCATCCTCTGCTCCGGAAGAAAAACCTCAGGCCGCAGCGAAAAAATGTTCTGGGGGCTTCCAATCATTTCCTTCGCAATAAGTTCCGGCTATGCACTCGGGCAGGGGCTTCTGTTTGGGCAGCCGTCGGGCGAAGTTCAGGGCAGTTATCCGGGCAGAGAACTGCTGCGCGCATGGAGCTTCGGCGGAATCTCGCGGTTCGATTCGGCGTTTCTCCTGATCTGGCTGGCGGCGGCGCTGTTCCGTCTCTGCTTCCTCCTTCGGGCAGTCCGCTTTCTGGCGGAGACCATCATTTCCCGCCCCGGATATCGCGGACAGTCTGACCCGGAGGCCGCACGATGAGCCGCCGGGCAGGACTGCGGCTGCTGGCCGCAGGGGCGGTGATCGCCTGGTTTTGTCTGTTTACCCACTGGGACACGACCGAAGAAAGCATGATACGGGCCCTGCTCGCAGAAAAAACGGGGGAGGGCTGGACGGTAGGATTGCTGTATCAATTCCCGGAAGCTTCTGCAGACGCTTCCGAAGCGGAAGCATCCATTCGTCTCTGCACAGGCCGTGGGTCACAGCTTTCCGCAGCCATCACATCTGCGGAAGCGTCTCTTCCGCAGTGTGCAGACTGGCACCTTTGCGAGTATCTTCTCATCGAACCGGATTCTCTGCGTCAGTCTCTTTCGGCCTGCGAAGAACTGTATCTGACGCAGCCTTATGGGCGGCTGGCTTCCCGGGTATTTGGTACAGATTTTTCCGTGGAAACGCTGGAAGACCGCTCTCAGGAATCGGATACTTTTGCAGAAAATCTGCTGCAATGCCTCAAGGATTCCGCGACCGCAGCACCCCGCCTGTATGAGCAGAGCAGGGGCTTTCTGCTGCCGGTGATTGAGCTGAAGAAGGAGAGTGCCGTCTGTCAGCCGGAAGCTCTCGTAGTCACGGAAGAACATCTGGAAAAATTACCCCCGCAGCAGACCGAAATGGCTCTGTTATTGCAGGGGAAAAGCTGGACAAAAACAGGGGAGTATCCATTCGAAACGGCAGATGGCACGCTCTGCCTGCGCTGGGCCTTCTGTGGCGTGGAGAAGACCGGAGAGAATTTTATCATTCGAGTCAGCGCACTGAGCCGGAAAAATCGTTCTGTGAAAGCAGAACAGGAGCTGGAAGATCTTTGTGAAGATACTCTCCGCCGCTGCTGGGCACTGGGATTTGACCTCTCGGGCCTTGGGGCAATGCAGGCGCAGCGGGATGGAACCCTCACCCTTACAACAAAAAACGCCTGCCCGAACATTCAGGCAGACGTGCAAATCATAAATTAGCTTGATCTCAGGAATCCGATTTGTCTTTTTTGTCCTTGGACTCAAAAATGACGGTGATGGTCGTACCTTCGTCCACAGCGCTTTCCAGTTTGATGCGGGCATTGTGGATGCGGGCAATGTGCTTGACGATGGCCAGCCCCAAACCGGTGCCGCCGGTGGCTTTGCTGCGACTCTTATCCACTCGGTAGAAGCGTTCGAACACGCTGGCCTGTGCCTCTTTCGGGATGCCGATGCCGTTATCCTTTACGGTCAGGGTGCAGTGGCCGTCCCGGGTGCGTGCCGTGATGATCTGCACCTTGCCGCCCGGGCGGTTATAGCGGATGGCATTGTCGCAAAGGTTCTGACACAGTTCATCCAACAGGCTCCGGCTGCCGTGCACGATGGCACTCTCCCCAAGATAGGTGAGGGAGATGTAAGAGCGCTTGGCGTTGAACTTCTGGCGGTCTACGCACTCCCGGGCAACATCCAGCAGGTCAACATCTTCCATGATGGGGTCATTGCCGGTCGCACTCACGTTGTCGAGGTTGGAGAGCTGAAGGATATCATTGACCAGCTGGATCATCCGGCTGGCTTCTACATGGATCTTGTGGGCAAAATCCGGCGTATCTTCGGGCTTTGCCATACCAGTCTCGATAAGCTCTGCATAGCCGGAGATGCTGGTCAGGGGCGTTTTCAGCTCGTGGCTGACATTGGCGGTGAACTCCTGCCGCATCTTCTCGTTGTTCTCCCGCAGCATCCGGTCGGAGTGGATGCTCTCCGCAAAGGGGATGAGCTCCTGATAGGGAACATTTTCCTGAATGTGGTCGAGGTCATCGGTCATCTTCATCACTGGCTGGACAAGGCTCTTGGTCAGCAGTCCGGCGATGATGGCGGCAGCGCCCATCATCAGGAAGCAGCTCAGCACGATGGCAGGCAGTGCAGCGTCGTAAATGGACCAGATGGTCTCGGAATCCTGAGCAACACGGAGGATATTGCCGTCCGTCAGCAGCATGGCGTAATAGTAGGTCTCATAGCCCAGCGTCTGGGAATCACGGCAGTCTTTGCCGACGCCGGTCCGCATGGCCTGCTGGATTTCGGGACGGCTGAGATGATTCTCCATCTGCTGTGCCGTAGCCGACTCAAACAGCACTCTGCCGTCCGGCGCGATGAGGGTGATGCGCAGGGAACCGTTCACATAAGTTTCCAGCTGTTTCGGGTCGTCCACCTGAGAGCATCCGACGGCAACAAGGTCGGCTTCCCGTTCAAGGGCTGTCCAGGCCTGCTCCCGGAACGCTTTGTGGAAAACGAAGATACAGAGCGCAGCGGTGCATACCAGTCCGGCAAATCCCATCAGAAACAGCAGATAGCTTATTTTTTCTTCCATGCTGCGTGGTTTCATTCTTCGGGTTCCTCCTCGCTGTCGGTCAGCTTGTAGCCCACTTTGCGCACGGTGCAGATGTATTTTCCGGCGTCACCCAGCTTCTTGCGCAGGGTTCGGATATGCATATCCACCGTCCGGCTCTCCACTGAGATGTCTGTGCCCCACACCACCTGTAAGATCGTCTCACGGGTGACGACGAGGTTGGTGTTTTCCAGAAGCAGCCGGAGCAGGCTGTATTCTTTGTAGGTCAGCTCTACCGGCGTCCCGCTGACGGTGACACTATGGCGGGCGTTGTCCAGCATGATCTCCCGGAAGCTGTAGACATTGGGCCGTGCCTCCGGTTCAGCCCGGCGAAGTGCCGCCCGCACCCGGCTCAGAAATTCCATGATGCCGAAGGGTTTGGTGATGTAATCATCTGCACCGCAGTCCAGGCCGCGCACCGTGTCCAGTTCGCTGGATTTTGCGGTGATCATGATGATAGGCAGACGTCGCAGGGCAGGGGTGGCCCGCAGCTTTTTCAGGATGGAAAAACCATCTTCGCCGGGAAGCATCACATCCAGAATGACCAGCTCCGGCGGGGTGTTGTGCACAGCCTGCCAGAACGGTTCCGACGACTCAAAGCCCACGGCCTCATAGCCGTTGGACTGCAGTGCATATTGCTCAAGCTCCCGGATGGCAGCATCGTCCTCTACGATATAGATCATGCCTGTTTATCCTCCGTTTCCGTTCCGTTTTCGTCAGGGAAGAGATAGCGCTCGCGGTAGCGGTTCAGACGGCGCTGGAACTGCTCGCTCTCCTTGGTGGAAGCATGGCCGCTGCGCAGGTCGTTGAGGTAAGCGTGGGTATCAAAGCTGTCCTGTGCAACCTCGATCTGTGCCACGGCCACGTTGCTGCAATGGTCGCAGACGCGCTCATAGTTGGTCAGCAGGTCTTCTAAAACAAAGCCGTATTCGATGGAACAGCTGCCGGCCTGCAGACGGGCCACATGACGGGCCTTGATGGCGCGCACCAGCTCATCCACAACGGTCTCCATAGGCTCGACTTTTCCGGCCAGATGCAGGTCGTCCTTCCGGAATGCGTCTGTGGTGCGGTTCAGAACGTCCTGCACTGCATCTTCCAGCACCTGCAGTTCCTCGCGGGCGTCTGCGGAGAAGTGGACTTCCTTGGTGTGCATCTCTTCGGCGGATTCCATCAGGTTGACCGAGTGGTCGCTGATGCGTTCAAAATCGCTGATGGTGTGGAGCAGGGTGTTCACGCTCTGGCTGTCGGCGTGGTTCAGCTCCCGGCTTGACAGCTTGACCAGATAGGTGCCCAGAGCATCCTCATACTGGTCTACCTTGCATTCTTCTTCCTTGACCTTCTGTGCCAGAGCGTCGTCCCACTTGTGGGTCAGGCTCATGGCCTGCATCACGCCCACACGGGCCAGCTCTGCCATGTCGGCCGTGGCAGAACGTGCACGGGCCACAGCAACGGCGGGGGTGTTGAGCAGACGGTCATCCAGCAGGGCAAAGCTCTCTTTCTGGGCATCGTCGGGGATGGTCAGAATGGCCAGCTTTTCCAGCACGTTCGCAAAGGGGAGAAGAACGATGGTGGCTGCGATATTGAAGGTCGAGTGGACCACAGCGATGCCCCATGCAGCGATGGTCTCGTTGACAAAGGCAAAGTGGAGCACGGAGTTCAGGCCGTAGAAACCAATCAGGAAGATGGTGACACCGATGATGTTGAAGTAGAGGTGTACCATAGCGGCACGGCGGGCGTTCTTGTTGGCACCCACAGAAGAGAGCAGGGCCGTAACGCAGGTGCCGATGTTCTGGCCCATGATGATGGGGATAGCGCTGCCGTAGGTGATGACACCGGTGGCACTCAGTGCCTGCAGGATGCCGACGCTGGCGCTGGAACTCTGGATAATGCCGGTAACAAGTGCACCCACCAGAACGCCAAGGATGGGGTTGGAGAAGCGGACGAAGAGGTTGGTGAACCATGCCTCACCCTGCAGAGGCTCCACAGCGGCAGACATGGTGGTCATGCCGGTCATCAGGATGGCAAAGCCGATGAGGATGGTGCCGATGCCCTTTTTCTTCTCGCTCTTGCCCATATAGAGCAGGATGCCGATGAAAGCAAGTACCGGACTGAAGGAGGTGGGTTTGAGCATCTTGATCCAGAAGCTGTCGCCCTGCAGGCCGGAAAGGCTCAGCAGCCAGCTGGTCACGGTGGTGCCTACGTTGCTGCCCATGATCACGCCGATGGCCTGATGCAGCTCCATGATGCCGCTGTTGACGAAGCCGACCACCATAACGGTGGTGGCGCTGGAACTCTGGATGATGGCCGTTACGCACAGGCCCAGAAAAAAGCCCTTGATGGGGCTGTCGGTCAGCTTGCTCAGGATCTTCTGAAGATGGCCGCCGGCCTGTTTTTCGAGCGCCTTGCCCATGATGTCCATACCGAACAGGAACAACGACAAGCCGCCCAGCAGGGAAAAGACATTGAATAGAGTCATTTTTTGCTCCTCACTTAATCTGCCCAAGTTTTATGCATCCGCAGCATCCGCCGGGAAATTTATGGCAAAGCGGCTGTTTTGTGCTGCATTCTTTACACTTCCTGCTTTATATTTCACAGGTTGTATCCCTGATTATGAGTATACGGGCTGAATGTAAAATCGGAAACCGGAGAAATGTAAAACTCATGTAAAGTGTCGCACTTCGGCTTTCAGGGTCAGAGAAACTCACCGGCCCGCATACCACAGGGAAATCGTTCGGGCAAAATGTCTTTCTGACCTTTATTATATAATGGTATGGTATCCGATTGCAATAGCCGCAGGAACTGCGCCTCGGACGGAGACATTTTTCCGGGCCTGTCCGGAAAGTAGAAAAGTTTCCGGAAACAGTTGTTGTTTTTGTCGCCCAACTCGATTATAATATAAGGAAGGATAAAACTGTGCTGCCCATCTGTTGGGACACAGAGGATGCAGGAGGATAAACGAATGGGGAATTTCGCTGTTTCGCTCAAGCGGCTTGTAGATAAAGTCAGCCTTGAAGTCACCTATGCACCGTGCGATCTGGAAAAGATCAACGTTGAGATCGCAGAAGTCAACCGTCCCGGCCTGTTTCTGGCGGGATACTATGATTACTTCGACAAACTCCGCTTGCAGATCATGGGTCTGGCCGAGATGAACTTTCTGGCCGGCCTTACCCCGGAAAAGCGTCGGGAACGCCTTGACCAGCTCTTCCGGCAGCAGCCCCCGGCGGTTATCGTCTGCCGCAGTGAGGAGCTGGAACCCTTCCCGGAGATGCTGGAACTGGCAAAGCAGCATGGGGTGGCCCTGCTGCGCTCCAATGAGATGACCTGTACCCTGATGGGAAGCCTTATCAGTGTGCTGAATCTGGAGCTGGCTCCCCGCATCACCCGCCACGGCGTGCTGGTGGAAGTTTACGGCGAAGGCATCCTCATTCTGGGTGACAGCGGCATCGGCAAGAGCGAGCTGGCCATTGAGCTGGTCAAGCGCGGCCACCGTCTCGTAGCCGACGATGCCGTGGAACTGCGCAAAGTGTCCAACCGCCAGATCATGGGTACGGCTCCGGAAAACATCCGCCATTTCATCGAGCTGCGCGGCATCGGCATCGTCAATGTGGCCCGTGTGTTCGGTGTTGGCGCGGTCAAGGTGAGCGAGAGCCTCGATCTCGTGGTCCAGCTGGAAGCATGGGACCCCACCAAAAACTATCAGCGCACCGGTCTGGAAAGCGAATATTACGATATTCTGGGCGTCAACATCCCCAGCACCATCATCCCGGTCTCTCCGGGACGCAACCTTGCTGTCGTGCTGGAAACGGCCGCTATCAACAACCGCCAGAAAAAGATGGGCTACAACGCCGCCAAGGAGCTGCTCATCCGTCTGGGTCTGAATGACACCATTGAATAAGCCCCGCCCGACCCCATACAGAGGAGACAGAGAAGAAAACATGGAAACTTTGAAACAGGCATTGTCCGCTGCGGGCATTGCATATAAGGAAAATGAACCGCTCAGTGCGCACTGCACGTTCCGCATCGGCGGCCCGGCAGATGTGTTCGTTCTGCCGGAGAATGAGGAGAAGCTTTGCCGCAGCATAGCACTCTGCCGGGAGACAGGTACGAAATATTATCTGCTGGGCAACGGCAGCAATATCCTGTTTGAGGATGCAGGCTACCGCGGGGCCATCATCGATGTGTCCGCCATGAAAACCGGCATCGGGTTCCTTGAGAACATCGATTTCCCGGGCAAAGACCCAGCTCTTACCTATTACGCTGTCGTTGCAGGTGCAGGCTGTATGCTTTCGTCTCTCTGCACGGCCGCATGGAACGACAGCCTTACCGGACTGGAATTTGCCTATGGCATCCCGGGCACTGTGGGCGGAGCAGTCTACATGAACGCCGGAGCCTACGGCGGGGAAATAAAGGATGTTCTGGCATCGGTACGATATCTGACCCGGGAAGGGGAGATCGTGGAAGCGCCTGCTTCGGAGCTGGAGCTCAGCTACCGCCACAGCATCTTTGAAGAGAACGGCGGTTGTATCTTGTCGGCGAAGTTCTATCTTGCAAAGGGGGATGCCGCAGAGATCCGTGCAAAGATGGACGATCTGATGAACCGCCGGAAAGACAAACAGCCTCTGGACAAGCCCAGTGCAGGCAGTACCTTCAAGCGGCCTGTGGGCGCATTTGCTGCCGCCCTCATCGACCAGTGCGGGCTGAAAGGCTACCGCCACGGCGGCGCTGCTGTCAGCGAAAAGCACTGCGGCTTTGTGGTCAATCTGGGCGGAGCCACCTGTGCCGATGTGCTGGCACTCTGTGATGAAGTGCGCACCATCGTAAAAGAGAAAACCGGTTATGACCTGGAAAAAGAGATCCGGGTCGTGGAAGCATAAAAGAAAGAGGACAGGTAGGATGAATATTCTGATCGTCAGCGGCCTCTCCGGTGCAGGCAAATCCGTTGCCATGAATGCGCTGGAGGACATCGGATTTTTCTGCATCGATAACGTCCCGGCGGCTCTGCTGCCTAGCATTACGGCTTTTTCCAAGGCAGGCGACAACCAGCTGAGCCGGGTCGCCCTCTGTATGGATGTCCGCGGATGCCGCACCCCGCAGGAGATCAAGGATGCGCTGGCACAGCTGGATGCGCAGAATGTGGAGTATGAGATCCTCTTTCTGGACGCACCGGATGATGTGTTGATGCGGCGCTACAGCGAGACCCGCCGCCGCCACCCCATCAGCATCTCTGAGGGGCTTTCCACCCGGGAGGCTTTCCGGAAAGAGCGTGAGATCCTGCAGCCCCTGAAAGAGCGTGCCGATTATACTATCGATACGGGCCTGCTCTCTACGGCACAGAACAAAGAGCGTATCTGCAACCTTTTTGTACAGAATGGCGGCGCAAAGAATGCAATGCGCCTGATCGTCATGTCCTTTGGCTTTAAGTTCGGCATTCCTCCGGAGGCCGATCTTGTGCTGGATGTCCGCTGTCTGCCCAACCCCTTCTATGTGCCGGAGCTGAAGCACAAGACCGGTCTGGACCAGGAAGTGGTCGATTTTGTCATGAGTCATCCGGAGGCACAGGAACTGCTGCGCCGGTATGAATCGTTCCTCGAATATGCACTGCCGCTCTATGTCAAGGAAGGCAAAAGCCAGCTGACCATTGCAGTGGGCTGCACCGGCGGCAAGCATCGTTCCATTACGTTTGCGCGGAAGATCGCGGAGTACTGTGAGTCTCTGGGTTATAATCCCGGAGTCCAGCATCGTGATTCCGTCCGTTGAAAGGGTAAACATATCATGAGTTTTGCGTCCCAGGCAAGGGAAGAGATCGCGCGGCGCAGCCTGCAGAAAGACTGCTGCGTCCGCGCTGCCGCCTACGGCATTGCGTGTTTTGCGAAATATTTTGATGCCAAAGGGCTGGTTTTGCAGACCGAGCAGGAACTGACCACACAGGTGGCCGCGCAGCTGTTCGCCCGCTGCGGCGTGCGGGGCGAGATCACCGAAAAACAGCGCCCCAGTGGTGTAGTATATGAGTTCAGCATCCGCGCCCCGGAACAGGTGGCGCAGATGCATGAGCTCTTCGGAACGACCGGCACAGAAACGAGCTTGCAGATAGACCCGAAACTGATCCGCTGCCAGACGTGCGTCAGCGCGTACATCGGCGCGGCTTTTTTGTGCAGCGGGACGGTCACAGACCCTCAGAAAGAATATAACATCGAGTTTCTCACCAGCCGGACGAATCTGGCCCGGGACTTTGAAGCCCTGCTAGCAGAGCACGAATTTGCCCCTCACCGCACCCGGCGCAACGGGGTCAATCTCGTCTATGTCAAGAGCTGCGACAATGTGGAGCGCATTCTTGCTTTTATGGGAGCTACCGAGGCCTCGGCTCAGCTCAATGCCCAGAAGACCGTAAAGCAGGTGCGGAATCAGATCAACCGCCACATCAACTGCGATACCGCAAACCTTGGCAAAACGGCCCGGGCCAATGCCCAGACCCTGAAAGCCATCCGCTTTCTGAAAGAGCAGGGGGCGCTGGAAACGCTGCCCGAGGCGCTGCAGCTGGCAGCGGCCCGGCGGCTGGAACATCCGGACTTGTCATTGTCGGCACTTTGCGCCTGCTTTGACCCGCCCATGAGCAAGTCCGGCCTTTCTCACCGGATGAAAAAACTGGAAACACTGGCGGACGCCCTGCGTCAGCGGCTGGAAGAGCACACCGACACCACCCATACAGAGGAGGCGGGAGAATGAGCACCATCACCGAAGGAAACCGCGAGGGGAGAGACTTTGTTCATCTCCACATCCATACCGAATACAGCCTGCTGGATGGTGCCTGCCGCATCGACCAGCTCATGGAGCGGGTGAAGGAATGCGGCCAGAATGCCATCGCCATCACCGACCACGGCGTGATGTACGGCTGTGTCCAGTTCTACAAGGCTGCTCAGAAAGCGGGCATCAAGCCCATCATCGGCTGCGAAGTCTATGTTGCCACCCGCACCCGCTTTGACAAAGTAAATAAAATCGACGGCAACAACCATCTTATCCTGCTCTGCAAGAATGAGACAGGCTACAAGAACCTTATCAAGATGGTCTCAGCCGCCTTTGTGGAGGGCTTCTATTCCAAGCCCCGTGTGGACAAGCAGCTTCTGGAACAGTACCACGAGGGACTCATCTGCCTTTCGGCCTGCCTTGCAGGCGAGATCCCGCAGGCCATCCTTGCAGGGGACTATGAGCGGGCAAAGGCCACGGCCCTCTGGTATGAAGAGCTGTTCGGCAAGGGCAACTACTACATCGAACTGCAGGATCACGGTCTGCAGGAAGACCCCATCGTTCTGCCGCAGCTCATCAAGCTTTCCCGGGAGACCGGCATCCCCATGGCGGCCACCAACGATGCCCACTATCTGCGGAAAGACGACGCCAAGATGCAGAGCATCCTGCTCTGTATCCAGACCGGCAAGACCATTCAGGATGCCGACCGGATGGAGTTTCAGACCGACGAATTTTACGTCAAGACTACCGACGAGATGTACGATCTGTTCTCGATGGTGCCGGAGGCTTGCGCCAACACCCAGAAGATCGCAGATGCGTGCAACTTTGACTTCGAGTTCGGCCACACCAAAATTCCATATTATAAGGCCCCGAACGGGATGGACAATCAGGAGTTCTTTGAAAAACTCTGCTGGGACGGTCTGGAGCGCCGCTATGGCCCGGATGTTCCGCAGTCCAACAAAGACCGCCTGACCTATGAGATCGGTGTGGTCAAGTCCATGGGCTACACCAACTACTACCTCATCGTCTGGGATTATATCAACTACGCCAAGAGTCAGGGCATTCCGGTAGGCCCGGGCCGTGGCTCCGGTGCAGGCAGCATTGCCGCCTACTGCGTGGGTATCACCGACATCGACCCCATCCGGTACAACCTGATCTTTGAGCGATTCCTGAACCCGGAGCGCGTCAGTATGCCGGATTTCGACGTGGATTTCTGCTATGAACGCCGTCAGGAAGTCATCGACTACGTCAACCGGAAATATGGCGCTGACCATGTGGCCCAGATCGTTACCTTCGGCACCATGGCAGCCCGCAACGCAATCCGGGACGTGGGCCGTGTGATGGGCATGCCCTATCAGAGCGTGGATGCCGTGGCGAAACAGGTCCCCATGGAACTGAAAATGACGCTGAAACGCGCGTTGGAAGTCTCGCCGGAACTCAAGCGGATGTACGATACCGACCCGCAGGTCACGGAACTTATCGATACAGCCCTGAAGGTGGAAGGCATGCCCCGCCACGCGTCCACCCATGCTGCCGGCGTCGTCATCACCCCGGAGCCTACGGATTATTATCTGCCGCTGGCGACGAACGACGGCCTGCCGGTCACTCAGTTCAATATGACGGAAATCGAGGAACTGGGCCTGCTGAAAATGGACTTCCTCGGCCTGCGCACACTGACCGTCATCCGGGATGCTGAGACTGCCATCCAGAAGAAAGATCCCTCTTTTTCCATCCAGAAACTGGACTACGACGACCAGCCTACCTATAAGATGCTGGGGCAGGGCGAAACAGAGGGCGTGTTCCAGCTGGAATCTTCCGGCATGAAGCAGGTCCTCGTGGGCCTGCAGCCGCAGAACCTTGAAGATGTCATTGCTCTGATCAGTCTGTACCGCCCCGGCCCCATGGATTCCATCCCTACCTATCTGCGCAACCGCCACGAACCGGATAAGATCAGCTACAAGACCCCCCAGCTGGCCCATATTCTGGATGTGACCAACGGATGCATCGTCTATCAGGAACAGGTCATGCAGATCTTCCGGGAGCTGGCAGGTTTCTCTTTCGGACAGGCAGACAACGTCCGCCGCGCCATGAGCAAAAAGAAGCACGCCGTCATGGAGGCTGAGCGGGAGCATTTTGTCCATGGCTGCACCGAGCCGGGCCACGAATGCCCGGGATGTGTGGCCAATGGCATCTCGGAAAAGGTCGCCAATGAGATTTACGATGAGATGTCCAGTTTTGCGTCCTACGCCTTTAACAAAAGCCATGCCGCCTGCTATGCCTATGTCGCATTCCAGACCGCCTACCTCAAGTGCCATTATCCCAGCGAATTTATGGCAGCATTGCTCACCAGTGTGCTGGACAATACGGATAAGGTCATCGAATATTCCGGAGAATGTGCTCGTCTGGGCATCAAGGTCCTGCCGCCGGATGTCAACGTTTCCCGAGGAGGATTCACTGCGGACGGCGGAAAGATTCGCTTCGGCCTGAATGCAGTGAAAAACGTAGGCCGCAACCTCATCGAAAAAGTGGTAGAAGAGCGGCAGGGAAAGCCCTACACCAGCCTGTATGATTTCTGCAAGCGGATGCATGGCACCGAACTGAACCGCCGGGCCGTGGAAAGCCTTATCAAGGCAGGTGCCTTTGACAGCATGGGTGTCAACCGCCACAGCCTTGTGGAGGCCGTGGACGGCATCATCAAGAGCGTGGAGAGCGACTCCCGCCGCAACCTCGAGGGACAGCTTGACCTGTTCTCGGTGATGGGCGGCGAAACGCAGTCTGCCGATACGGACAACTACGAGGTCAAGCTTTTTCCGGAATACAGCCACACGGAACTGCTTCAGCAGGAAAAAGAGGTCAGCGGTCTGTATCTGTCGGGGCATCCGCTGGATGCTTATCGGGAGCAGTCGGCGCGGTTTGCCTCTCACAGCATCAAGGCCCTCACCGGTGAGGAGTCCCACGGTCTGGACGGCAGTCATGTCCGTATCGTGTGTACCATCGTCAAAAACCGGATGATGACCACAAAATCCAACACCATGATGGCCTTTACCAGCGTGGAAGACCTGACCGGTACCATGGAGGTCATCGTATTCCCCCGGGTGCTGGACACTTTCCGTGACGCCCTGAAAGAAAATGCAGTCGTGGTCATTGAGGGCCGTCTCTCCGTGCGGGAAGACGAGCCTTCCAAGCTGATGGCCGAGAGCATTTCGCCCATTGAGGGCTACGACCCGAAACGCCCGCAGGCCAACCGCCCCGACCTGATGCGGGATGCAGCGCAGCGGCTCTATGTCCGTCTGCCTTCCCGTAGCTGCCCGGAGTATGCGAAAGTAATAAATCTTCTGGAGATATTCGATGGCGATATGCCCGTCATTTTCTATCTGGAGGATGTGAAACAGAAGCTGGCTGCACCCCGGCGGCTCTATGCTTCGGGTCATCCGCTGCTGATGCAGGAGCTGAAACGTCTGCTGGGCGAGCATAATGTTGCAACAAAATGACATTTCTGTGCACCAATTTCTACAACGGCGCTGTTCCCAAACGACTGATTTTGTGATATAATTAACCAAGGCAAGCCATAGCAAATATGTTGCATCGTATGAGGCCGCATCTGTGAAGAAGGGGATGCGCGCTCTCCGAGTGGTAAGTGAAGAAACAAATTGGAGGGAATCTCTCAATGGAAAAGCAAATCAAGACGATCGGTGTTCTCACCAGCGGCGGCGACGCCCCCGGCATGAACGCAGCAGTCCGTGCCGTGGTCCGTACCGGCCTGCACAAGGGCTTCCGGATGATCGGCATTCAGCGCGGCTATAACGGTCTGCTGAACGGCGAGTGCTTTGAAATGAACCTGCGCAGTGTCTCGAACATCATCTCCGCAGGCGGCACCATTCTTTACACCGCACGCTGCCTTGAGTTCAAGACCAAAGAGGGTCAGGATAAAGGTGCTGCAAAGTGCCGTGAACTGGGCATCGATGCGCTGGTGGTCATCGGCGGCGACGGCTCCTACCGTGGCGCCCGTGAGCTGGCACACCGCGGCATCCCGATGATCGGTCTGCCCGGCACCATCGACAACGATATTGCCTGCACTGATTACACCATCGGCTATGATACCGCCATGAATACTGCTCTGGAAATGATCGATAAGCTGCGCGATACCACCCAGAGCCATGACCGCTGCAGTGTGGTTGAGGTCATGGGCCGCAACGCCGGTTACATTGCCCTGAACGTTGCTATCGCTTCCGGTGCTATGGCAGTGCTGCTGCCTGAGAAGGAATTTGATATGCAGCGCGACATCCTCGATAAGATCGTTGAGACGCAGCGCACCGGCAAGCGTCACTTCATCGTCATCGTGGCAGAGGGCATCGGCCACTCTCAGGAGATCGCCAACGAGATCCAGGCCCGCACCGGCATCGACACCCGTGCTACCATTCTGGGCCATGTCCAGCGCGGCGGTTCTCCCACCCTCCGTGACCGAGTGAATGCTTCCGCAATGGGCTATCATGCTGTTTGTCTGCTGGAGCAGGGCAAATATAACCGCATCGTCGGCATGAAGGGCGAGAAGCTGGTGGATTACCCTGTGGACGAGGCTCTGGAGATGACCAAGAGCATCGACCCGGTCCTGGTGGACGTCTGCAATACGATTTCGATCTGATTTTTCAAAATTATTGCGGAGCTGTTTTTTCCTGCAAAAGGGAACGGACAGCTCCGTTTTTTGCGTCCGGGGCAGTTTTGTGGTATACTATTGCAAGGAAAATAAGATGCAGGATATACGGTCTGCATCAGGCAGGAGAGTGGAGACAAGTGGAACTGGAACAGGCAAAAAAGCGCGTGGAAGAACTGCGTGCTATTATTGAAAAGAATAACCGTCTTTATTACGATCAGGATGCCCCTGAACTGGAAGATTTTGAGTATGATGCCCTGACCCGGGAACTGAAGGCACTGGAAGCCCAGTACCCGGAGCTTATTACGCCCACATCTCCTACCCAGCATGTGGGCGGCACCCCCAGCGGCCGCTTTGCCAAGGTGACGCATACCGTGAAGATGGAAAGTCTGCTGGATGCGTTTTCTTACGATGAACTGCGTGATTTTGACCGCCGCGTCCGGGATGCGGGCATCGACCCGGAGTATGTTGTGGAGATCAAAATCGATGGTCTTTCCTGCAGTCTTGAGTACGAGAATGGAGAATTGGTGCGGGCTTCCACCCGTGGTGATGGCGTAGTGGGCGAAGATGTCACCGCCAATGTCCGGGCCATCAAGAAGATCCCGAAAAAGCTCAAAAATGCCCCGGAGTTTCTCGAAGTTCGGGGCGAAGTTTATATGCCCCATGAGGCGTTCCAGCATCTTTGTGCGGAGCAGGAATTGCAGGGGGCGGCCCCCTTTAAGAATCCCCGCAATGCGGCGGCAGGCTCTCTGCGCCAGAAAGACGCAAAAATCACCGGCAGCCGCGGTCTGTCCATTTTTATTTTCAATGTCCAGCAGATCCGCGGCAAAGAGCTGACCACCCATGCCGAAAGTCTGGATTACCTCAAGAGCCTTGGTCTGCCGGTCTCGCCGCGCTACCATATTGTGCACAACATTGAGGATGCCATTGCAGAGATCGAGCAGATCGGTCAGAACCGCTCCAAACTGGATTTTGATATGGACGGTGCCGTTATCAAGGTAAACAACTTCGCCCAGCGTGACCTGATGGGCTCCACCAATAAATTCCCTCGGTGGGCCATTGCGTTCAAATATCCGCCGGAAGTCAAGGAGACCATACTGCGCAGCATTGAAGTCGCTGTGGGCCGCACCGGCGTCCTGACCCCTACTGCTTGCTTTGACCCGGTGTTCCTTGCAGGCACGACGGTCTCCCGTGCAACACTCCACAATGAAGATTTCATCCGTCAGCTCGGACTTTGCATCGGGGATGCCATTCAGGTGCGAAAGGCAGGCGATATCATCCCGGAAGTCATCGGAGTCGTCCATCACCCGGAGGACGCTGAACCTTACCAGATGCCGGAAGTCTGTCCTTCCTGCGGTGCCCCGGTCGTCCATCTGGAAGATGAGGCAGCTCTGCGCTGTGTCAACCCGGAATGCCCGGCCCAGTCTCTGCGGAATATCATCCATTTTGCGTCCCGTGACGCTATGGACATTGACGGCCTTGGCACGGCGGTTGCCACCCAGCTGGTGGAAAAAGGCTTTGTCCATTCGGCAGCGGATCTCTATGACCTGACGCTGGAACAGCTGCTGACGCTGGAAAAATTCAAGGAAAAGAGTGCTACCAACCTGCTCCATGCCATCGAAAATTCCAAGCAGAACAACCTTGATAAGCTGTTGTTTGGTTTTGGCATCCGCAACATCGGCGATAAGGCCGCTGCTCTGCTGGCAGAGCACTTTGGCACCCTGGAAGCCATCCGGGAGGCTGACATTGAAAAAATCAGCGAGATAGACGGTTTTGGCGGCGTGATGGGACAGAGCGTCGTGGAATTTTTTGCGAAAGATGGCACAACCGACCTCATTCACCGTCTGGCAGACGCAGGCGTGAATATGACCTGGAAGGGTGAACCGAAGGGGGATAAACTGGCGGGTAAAACGCTGGTTGTCACTGGTACGCTGGAAACGCTTTCCCGCAATGAGGCGGAGGCACTTATCGTTAAAAACGGCGGCAAGGCCAGCGGCTCGGTCTCGAAAAAGACTTCCTATGTCGTTGCAGGCACCGCCGCAGGCTCCAAGCTGACCAAAGCGCAGGCTTTGGGTGTACCGGTCCTGACCGAAGAAGAATTCCTCGCCATGCTGAAGGATGAACCTGAGACATGAGATAAAAAGATGGAATAACGCAGATCTCAAAGACTCACACAGCGGGCTGTCCTGCTGTGTGGGTCTTTTTTGTCCGCAGGCATAGCTGTTCTAAACTTGTCCCTCCTGCATACAGTGTAGCAATTCAACTTTTTAATGTAACAGCAGCAACCAAAAGCAAAATCAAAACTGGAAGGAGAAATCGGATGGACGAGTATTATCGTGCGGTCAAGGCTCTGCCTGCATGGCTGGCGCGGCCATTGAGTAACTTACCATTGGATACCGCCGGGCAGGTGCACGAGATACGGCTGCGGGCAGGCTGTGGGGTGCAGATGAACATTTGCGGACGGCTTTGCAGCCCGGCGGAACCGCCCGCCCTGCAAAAGCTTCGGCTGACACCATTGCAGATGGAGGAGATCTTTGTTACCCTCTGCGGCGGCTCTGTCCACAGCCACGAAACAGAGATCGCAGCGGGATATGTCACGTTGGCCTGCGGATGTCGGGCCGGTCTTGGCGGGCGCTTTTACTGTGCCCATGGGGACACAGTCTTGCAGGAGCTGCACTCGGTCAACATTCGTATCGCACGCAGCCGGGAATTTCCACTGCCTTCAGAACTACAGCATTATTTACAGAGCCATTTTACCGGGATGCTTCTGGCGGGAGAGCCGGACAGCGGAAAGACGACTCTTCTTCGCGGCATTGCCCGGGAGCTGGCAAGCGCGCAAAAGGCGGTGACAGTCATCGATGAACGGCGGGAGATATTCCCGGAAGATGCGCTTCTTGCTCTGCCCATCGATGTGCTCAGCGGCGTGCCAAAAGGACAGGCCGTGCAGATGGCCCTGCGGACCCTTTCGCCGCAGGTCATCCTTCTGGATGAGCTGGGCGGGATGGACGAGCTTTATGCGCTGGAGCAGGGCCTGTTCAGCGGGGTAGAGTTTATAGCGACCATCCACGCTTCCAGCTGGGAAGAGCTGGCCCGCCGCCCGCAGGTGAAATACTTGGAAAAATGCGGCGCACTGCACCTTATTGCACTGCTGAAGGGGCGCAGAGAGCCGGGACAACTGAGGGAGGTGCGTGTGCTGTGACGCCGCTGCGGGCTGTATGCGCGCTGTTCTGGCTGGGCTGTGGCTGGTGCGCCGGAGATGCCGCCTGCCTGTCCACGCGGCAGCATCTGGAAGCGTTGGAGCGAACCGTTCTGCTGCTGCAGCAAGTCCGTCAGGAGATCTCTTACCGCCGTACAGACCTCACACTTTTGTTCCGGAGTCTGAAACAGAACAGCCGGATAGAAGGGAACAGCTTTCATGATTTAAAACCACCTCCGGGCCTGACAAAATCGGAAAAGAGCAGTTTTGTCGAGTGCTTTTCGCAGCTTGGCCGCAAAGAAGCGGAACAGGAGTGTCAATGGCTGACATTTTATCAGGAGCAGTTCACGGCTCTTTTGCAGCAGGCCCGGGAGGAATCGCGGCCAAAACTGGAACTGAGCCGGAAACTTGGACTTGCTGCCGGACTTGCGGCGGCTGTGCTGTGTCTCTGAATGAGGAACCAAAGGCTCAATACTTCGGCACAAAAAGAGGAGAAATGCAGATGGATATCGACCTGATTTTCAAAATCGCGGCCATCGGTATTATTGTTGCCGTACTCAATCAGCTGCTGATTCGTTCAGGACGGGAAGATCAGGCCATGATGACCACATTAGCCGGGCTTGTGGTGGTGCTGTCTATTCTGGTCAAGCAGATCAGCGTGCTTTTCGTCACCATCAAGTCACTTTTTGCACTATGAGCGCCCTTGCAGTGCTGGGGCTGGCAGTCGTCGGCACAGTCCTGTACACACTGTTTCAGAAAACTGCACCGGCCTTTGGACTGTTCGTCTCCATGGGAACTGCCGTCATCGTGCTGTGGAAGGTGAGCACTGCGGTGCAGACAGTGCTTGCCGGGCTGGCAAAGCTGGAACGTCGGGCAGGCGGAGATGCATTTTCCTGTTTGCTCCGCTGCGCGGGGGTGATCCTTCTAGCAGACTATGCTCATTCGCTCTGTGAGGAATCCGGGGCCGAATCATTGGCATGGTGTACTGCGTTGGCGGGCCGGGTGCTGGTGCTTGCCGCGGCATGGCCGCTGCTGGAACAGATCGGGCAGAAACTAGGGAGCATTATGGGATGAAAACGAAACGTATCTTTCGTCTGGCGGTAGCTTTGCTGGTTTTATGGACGAGCTTTTGTCTGGTTTCCCCGGCGGCATCTGCACTGAACGATAGAACATCGACACTTCCGGGACAGGAATACTGGCAGCTGTATCTGGAACAGAGCCATCTGGATTTGGAGACTGTAACCTCCTCGCCATGGGAAGTATTGAAGAGTTTTCTTCCTCAATCCTTCGGTTCATTGGTGCGGCAGACAGTGCAGAAATACACTGCCGTTCTTTTATTTCTGACCCTGACGGCAATATTGAATCTCCTCACAGGCGAGTGTATAGATGCCGGACTGCTTGACCTTGTTGCGGCCGGAGGCTGCGGAGTCCTGCTCTGGGAAGGGCTGCTGAAAAACGCAGAAGCGCTCTGCGAACAGATGGAAAACTGGCGCAGCTTTCTGCTGGGATTTCTGCCGGTCTATGCCGGAGTGCTGACTATGGGATGGGAGACTGCAGCGGGAGGGGCCGCCAGCGGCGCGCTCCTGACGGCGTTGTGTTTTCTGGCACAGCTCATCACAGCATTTGTACAGCCGCTGCTATCCTGCTATCTGATGCTCAGCATTGCCTGCTGCATCAACTCGGAACCGGGTCTGGCCGCATTCTGCAAGGGCGTCGGCGGTACATTGCGACAGGCACTGGGCTGGGCCGGAAAGCTCCTGATCCTCTTGCTTGGTCTGCAGCGGGTGGCTGCCCTTCAGCTGGACCGATTTTCGCTCCGGGCGGGAAAACTAATGGCCGGAAGCGTGCCCATTATCGGGCAGACCCTGAGCAGCGCAGCTGAGTCCATTCTTGCAGGGGTTCAGATGCTGAAAAGCGGGTTGGGTCTGGCCGCGCTGTCTTTGCTGAGCGCAGAGTTTGTGCCGCTCTACCTCGGCCTGATGATACAGCTTGCCCTGCTTTTGGGGTGTGGACTGCTTTGTTCTCTTGCAGGGCTTTCCCACTGCCGGACATTTTTCGACTGCATGGCCGAGGCTGTGCGCTGTATGGCGGCAGTGGTGGCGCTCTTTTTTGGAATTACGACGGCAGGCGTGGTGCTGCTGTTTGCAATGGGAGGCGGTTGAGATGAGGCATCTGGAACAGTCAGCGGCTGTGTTTTGTACGGCCTGCATCTGCGCTGAGCTGATCTCCCGCCTGGTGGGGTCCGGCTGGGGGCAGAAATGCATAAAAGCGGTGGCCGGATTATATATTCTAATAGTCTTTCTGGATGTTCTGTCCGGGGTGAAAACGACGTTTGCCGCATTGGAGCTGCCGCAGGCAGAAGCGGTATCGATCGGAAATCTGGAAGATGCTGTGCTCGTCCGAACACAGGAAGAACTTTCCCGGACTCTGGAAGGAGCCTGTCGGCAAAAAACAGGCGCAGACTTAAAGCTGGAAATTTCTCTGACGCAGACCACAGAGGGCGTGAATGCGGACGAGGTTCGTATCTTTTCCCAGAATGAAGTCGAGCCCGACCGGAAACAGGCAGTGGAGTCCTTTCTCATGCAGCAGCTCCAGCTTGCGCCGGAAAATATCATATGGGAAAGTCCCGGCGGGGAGAATGTGTCATGAATCATGAATTTTTCACGCAGATCCCGAACCTTCTCCGGAAAGAAAACCGTGCCCGGCTGGCAGTTCTGCTGGGCGCTGCGGCCATGGCACTCATCCTGCTGTCGGAGCTGTTTTCACCGGGAGAGAAAAGTGCGGCATCGGGCGATACATCCAGGGACGAAATCGTCTACCGTCAGCAGCTGGAACAGCAGTTGGAGGGACTCATCTCGCAGGTGGAAGGGGCTGGAAAAACCACCGTGATGATAACACTGGAAAGCGGAGAGGAGACCATCTATGCGCTGGACACGCTCTCGGGACAGACCCAGGAACAACAGACCCATGTGCTGCTGGACGATGGGACTGCGCTGGCGCAGACCGTGTGCACCCCGAAGGTATGCGGGGTAGCAGTGGTGTGCGAGGGCGGGGGAGACATCCGGGTCACGGCCCGCATCACAGAACTGGTAGGGGCATTGCTGGATGTTCCGTCTAACCGTATCTGCGTGGAACAGCGGCGGGGATGACTTTTTACATCTTTACATCGATGAAATACACGAAACATAAGGAGGAGACACAGATGAGAGCTATCGCAAAAAATACGCGGAGGGTCACTGCACTGACTCTTGCAGCGGCGCTGGTCGTGGCTGTATATCTCAACTGGCAGTATGCACGCACCGGCATCGGGGTGGATGAAGACGCCGTAAATGTCTCGGCACCCGTCGTGGAGGGAGAGCCTGTGTCTGCCCCAGTGACGGACGGACTGATGACGGAGGCAGAAGCGGTTTCCAGCGCCAACAAAAATTATGGGGAAGCCCAGCTGGTAAGTGTGGCTAACGATGCCGGGGCAAAGTTCTTTGAGGAAGCCCGCCTCAAGCGCCAGAAAGCTCACGATGAGGCAATGGACACCATCCAGAAGACCCTCAAAACTTCTGGCCTTTCTTCAGAAGAGAAAAAGAACTGCACCCAGCAGCTGACCGCGAACCTTGAGAGCCTCAATGCCGAAAATGAGATCGAAACGCTGGTAAAAGCCAAAGGCTTTGCGGACTGTCTCTGCTTTCTGCAGTCCGGCCGGGCAGACCTCACGGTGATGACCTCCGGGGATGCCCTGACAGCTGCACAGGTGGCGCAGATCCGGGACATCGTGCTCAGCAAGAGCGAGGTGACAGCACAGAACATTACTGTGGTGGAAGTAAAGTAAGGTGTTGTATAAAACCGGAGAAAATGGTATAATGACCTTAAAGACAAAAATGTATCGATATATAGCAAAATAATACTCAAAACTACACCAACACTACACCAGTGAAATCAAAGCAAAACACCAAAGCTCTGATATGACGACCAGCGAAGAGACGCAGGAGAGATCTTGTGTCTCTTTTCTTTTGCCTCGGCATAAGCAAGTTCATGACGCAGGAGTCCATTTCCATTGTTACCATTTGATAAATCAAGATGTCGCGAGAGCACACTTGAAATTTATCAAAATGGGGTCAAGGAAAAATGAAACACGAGAAACCGGAACTATCCAGAAAGAATCCCTACTGTCTGCCGAAGTATCGATACCTGGAACTCAAGAACTTCTGTTTCCAATACAACGACTGGAAACGGGCACTGGCGAGGCTGGATGGCTGGCGAGCGCAGGAGGGAGATATGGGTGGCATCGTAAAGAGCAACGTACCATCCGACCCGACTGCACGAGAAGGAATGCTGAGAGCGTACTATTCGCAGCACATTGAACTTATTGACCGCTGCATTGCCAAAATGGAACCGGCGCTCCAAACGTACGTCCGGAAAGGTGTAACTGAAGGACTGTCCTACAGGAGTCTTCGTGCAAGGGGATGTCCGTGCGGCTCCCAGATGTACTACGACTTCTACCGCAAGTTCTTCTGGCTTTTGAGCATCGAACGTCAGTGACGCGAAAAAACACCTCCTTTATGGACGAAAGTTCACAAAATTGATTACAATAAAGGAGATTTTACTATGTTTAAGGCAAAGAAGAATCGCATGGGCATTGAAGTGAAGGGCGTTGACGGAAGAGAGAATGACCGTCGAGAGCTTATGAAATTTATCGTCAGTAGAAACTGTGAGGTTGACCCTCGGATCATTGATTCGATGGTGAGCTGCTCGGCTGTCTATGGCGAGAAGGGTCATGAGAAATTCGACTATCAGATCGAACTGGAAAACTATGACTTCGCTGGTGTGGCAAGGGATTTCAAGCTGCTGAGAGAAGCAGGTATCATCGAACAGGTAACGAAAGCGACGAACTACATCGTTTACTAAAAGCTGAGAGCCGTGGAGAGATCTGCGGCTCTTTGTTTTTATTTGACGCGAAAAAACCACCCTCCTTTATGAAAGGTGGTAGATATTATGTTTAGTCTGATTATCGCGATCATGTTTATTGTGCTGCTGGGCAAATGCATTGGCTTTGTCGGCGCAAAAACAGAGGAGGTAAAACAGAGAACAAAGAGGAAACACTGAAAAGCGGGAGCTGCTGAGAAATCGGCGGCTCTTTCTTTTTGTGCGCGAAAAATTCATGGCATATTATGGAGAAGATAGCTCAGCTGGTAGAGCGCCGCTTAACTGCGGGGGTCATGGGTCCGAATCCCATTCTTTTCTTTTTTACGCAGGCGCGAAATTTTCAGCCTCCTTTATGGAAGAAAAATGTTTAATAATAGGAGGTAACTGCTATGTTGAAGTATATTGTTAAGGGTTTTGAGGAAATGATGGATTCCATTACAAAGGGATTTACAGAGACAATGAACGTCTCGTACCCGGAGGTGGAACGGAACGAACTCGAACTCATTGCTGATTACTACATGGGCGTACGATGAAAACATTCGACCAGAGATGGGTCCGGGGAAACTCGGGCTCTTTCTTTTTTCTATTCTAGGTTAGACGCGAAAAACTCAGCGTCCTTTATGGAAGGATAACTTCTGAAATCTGAAAGGAGACTTTGATATGAAGAAACTGAACAAAAGAAGGTACGACAAAGGATACGTCGAGGCTACGGATAAGCTGAGGGTGTTTATCGAAAGTCGGAGCAAGGTGATGTTTATAGAACATGACTATGCGACGAGCGAGACAGCACGGCACGCTTACGCCAAGGCCATCGACCGAATCCGCTGCCGTGGATTCGTACGGGTGATCGTATCGAGAGGCGAACTTTTCCTGATTCGGAAAGATATTTGAGCCGACAAGGGCTGTGGAAAAATCTACAGCTCTTTATTTTTTCATCACGCACTCGCCCAAAAGCGGATGCACAATAGTACAAAGGAGAAATTCAAAATGGTCTATCTGGTGTATTTTCTGGCAGCTCTGTTTATTTTTCTGGGCTTTTTGCTCGGCATCTCTCTGGGATGGCTGCATGACCAGAACAAAAAAGCAGTCGGGAACCTTATCGTTGCACCCGGAGAAGAGGAAGAACCGCCTTATATTTTCCTCGACCTTGGAGTCCCGACCGAGTATTTCGAGGAGCACGATTACATCCTGCTGAAGATAAAGAGAACGGAAGCGCGAGAAAAACAGGCCGTATAATGGAGGAAACTCCGAATTTTACTGATAAAGGAGAAAATCAAAATGGAAAACAAGACATTATTGAACGAGACTCTGGAAAGTGGGGTAGAATCGTTGAAGACGATGAAACCTGGTTCGGACGAATATACCGCTGCGGTGAACAGCCTGGCGAAGCTCCACGAGATGCAGATGAACGAAACTGCGGAAGAGAACAGCAAAACTGCGAAGGAAGACGAATTGCAGCTGAAGAGGCAGCAGGCGGAAGCCGAAGTGCAGAAAGCAGACTCTGACCGCAAGGTCGAGATCCTGAAGGTCGTGGCAGGCGCTGTGGGCACACTGGCAATGGGCGGTTTATTCGTATGGAACCAGGTCAACGGATGGCTCAACGAGGAAGAAGGACACATTCCGCTGTCGGCGACATTCAAGGATGGTTCCAGGACTTTGATGCAGAACATCTTTAGAAAGTAAGGAGGACAGGAGAGTCCGGGGCGAAAGCTTCGGCCTCTCTTTATTTTTATGCGATACCATGATGAACAGCCGCGCATATGGACGAATTACTACGGCAAAGTGTACCGCTGTGACCATCCTGTATACCGGGTCGCAACACTGTACATTGAGAAAAGCAAGGGACTCTGCGTCATCCAGCAGCGGTACAACGAGAAGAGCAAAACGACTTACTGGGGCCCCATTGACCCATGGCTGACCGACAAGATCTACACGCACAGTGGATTCAAGGAATATTTTGACAGCCATGCAAAGAAGAAAGACAGCCATGGATATTTCCCGACCGTAACAGTCCGACAGATCATGTGGGCCCTGCGGATGAAGCCGCTGAAGAAAGAACGCTGGGAGACCAGTTTTGACCATGTGCCAATTTGAGGCGCGAAAAAATCTCCTTGTATTATGGGACAAAGCCCAGAAAAGGAGAAGTATTATGCAAGAATCTATTTTTAAGAAAATTTGGAATTATACGATTTCGGTTGGGCAGATCATTACGACATTCCTGATTGGGTGTGCAATAGCACTCATGATGTGGTTGTTCGTACAGATTTTCCGGCCGTCGAAAGACTGATATTTTACGATAGACCGGCAAACGAACTCAAACCGGCTTTGACCCCGGAAAGGAGCTTATGGAAACATAGGCTCTTTCTTTTTCAGGGCGCGAAATTTTCAGCTTATATTATGGAGGTAAGAGGGCTTACATTGAAAGGAGAAATTACTATGATGAAAGCTTTGAAGAACTTTATGAATGACTGGTTTAATATACTGGGTTATTGCTGTACCATTACTGCCGTTATTTACGGTGGCATGTACGCATGGAACAAGTTGATGGAAAAACTGGCACTCAAGAAGACGCAGGAGAGCGATCTGGAGGATTACGAGATCTGAAGATACACGCCCTCTTATCTTTTTTTTTGCAATGATATTTTGGAGGTTGAACACTATGGAGGACATTATGATCATCCGCTCGGGCTTTATGCGCCGCATCATCTCGCAGGTCATCAACAAGGCGCTGAAGAAGCAGATGCCGGGTCTGGAAGTGGAGTTGAAGGACATTCAGGCGAACTGGAAGGACAAGGAGCAGAAAGTACACGTGCATCTGGAGCTGGACGCTGATATGACGAAAGAGCAGCTCAATGATATTTTGAAGAATGCCGGAGTGCTGTGACGCGAAATTTTCAGGGGCTTTATGAGATGGTTAATCTCAAAAATGATATTTTTGGAGGTAACGATTATGAAGAAAGCATTGAAAATTATGGCTATTGGGGCGATTGGATTTATGCTGTTTGTATATGGAGGACTGAGTGGATACTGCATGGCATGGAGCAAACTCTTTGATAGAGGAAACTACATTGGTGCAGACGGGCTTTCCTACATTGCAAGGTATACTTTCAAACCCGCATTTGCTAAGTATGTGGACTTCTTTATGGAAGCTTACACCAAACAGAAAAACTGACCATAAGAGCTTACGAAAAATCGTAGGCTCTTTTATTTTTTTTTTCAAAATGGAGACGAGCTGAGCACCGCCAGTGGCGGAAGCAGTGAAGCGAGGCTCGGGCAGCGGCCAGCAGGATATGAGCGACAGCGAAATAGACGCTGGGAGCCGCAACCCGGGTTCCTTAAAATTTCAAAGGAGGTCGAATAAATGAAACTTACAAGAACCTGCGCACGATTCCTGCGCAAGAACGCCGGGACGCTGCTGGCCATCGGAGCATCTGTGGGCGTCGTGCTGACGGCCATCGAGACGGGCAAGGCGACCATCAAGGCGGAAAAGCTGGTGGAGCTGAACAAAGATATTCCCGAGTACGACATGAAGGAAAAAGTCAAGGATTGCTGGCAGTTTTATATTCCTGCGGCCGTGTTGGGTGCCGGTACGATTGGCTGCATTATCGGTTCCAACGTGCTAAGCAGGAAGGAAATCGCAAGCCTGAGCGCGGCCTATGTGGCGCTTGGCAAGAGCTACCAGCAGTACCGCAGGAAGGTGCTCGAGCGAGTCGGCAGCGAGGAAGAAGCCGTGATTCGAAAAGAAGCGGCAGAGGAGACGAAGGCTGAAGATGCCAAGCGGGATAAGGATGGCGATGTCATCCGGCTGTTCTACGAGCCTGCGTCAAAAAAATATTTTCATGCTACCATGTCCCGGGTCATCGAGGCATCGTACTATTTCAATCGAGAGCTGGCCACGAATGGATGCATCTCGGTGAACGAGTGGTGCAATTATCTGTGCGCCGACGAGCTGACCATCACCCCGGAAGGCGACCAGATGGGCTGGTGCATCGACCAGCTGGTATATGACTGGGACGCCTACTGGATGGATTTTGAATACGACAAGCAGATCACAGACGACGGACTGGAGTGCTATTATCTGGCACCTGCGCTTGAGCCTGTGAAGAATTATCTGAATTATACGGAGGATACCTATCATGCATAAGATCAACTGGTGGAGAGTGGCTTCTGTGGCACTGCTGGCAGCAAGTGCGCTGCTGGGTTTCGGACATGACCTCATTGAGGACCAGAAGACCGAGGATGAGATGCGCAGTATGGTGAAAGAAGAGGTACAGCGTCAGCTGGCTGAGAAAAACAGCGCGAAGTGACGCGAAAAATTCAGTCTGCTTTATGGAGAGATCCATATTTTGAAAATGAAAAGGAGATCAGGACTTATGTATGATCGCGAATTTTACGCAAAGGCAGACGCAACTGTGGTATGCGCATGGAAGGATTTGGGCAAAAAACTGCTCGGAGTGCTGGGATATACGGCACTCTATGCAGTGGTGACGCCCGTCCGGCTGTACGAATACGCCAGAGACTGTGTTGAGACGGAGCGCAAGTGTGCGCGGGACGAGAAAGTTCGGTTTCAGAACATGAAACAGAATGGACACATCTGAAAGGCGAGAGCTGTAGAGAAATCTACGGCTCTTTCTTTTTATAAATTCATTGATATTTTGGAGGTATGAATTATGGACTGGAAAGTATTGACCCGGACGGCGAAAAGGACACTGAGCCGGAACGGCTCGAAAATTCTGCTGGGCCTTGGCATCGCAGGAGCCTTTACGGCGGTAGGCTTTGCAATCTCGGCCACACCCAAGGCAATGATATTGCTGGACGAGAAGAAGAAGGAGCTGGGTGTCGAGAAGCTGGACGCCAAGACCATCGTAAAGACAGCGGCACCTGTGTATATTCCTACCGCTATCTCTATGGCAGTCTCGACCGGATGCATCATTGGGGCCAGCAGTGTGAATGACCGGCGGAATGCAGCGCTGGCAGCGGCCTATACCATGTCTGAGACGGCGCTGCGAAGCTATCAGGATAAGGTGGTCGAGACCGTAGGCAAAGAAAAAGCACAGGAGATCAAGCAGGCGGTAACACTGGAGAAGATGGCGAAGACTCCGGAGCCGGATGATATTCCGGTGGCAAAGAACCTTGCACAGGATGACGTTTCCTATGATAAGAAGGTGAAATGCTGGGAGAGCTTATCCGGGAAATATTTCTGGACTACGAGAAATGCTATCGAGAAGGCGATGAACGGCCTGAACAAGCAGCTGCTGACCGATTGCTACGTTACGGAGAATGACCTGTACGACTATCTCGGCATGGAGCACTGCAAGAATGGCGACCTCCTCGGCTGGGATACCCAAAGCTGCATGATGGTAGATACCTTCTATGGCTCTCGGGTGGATGAAGAGGGAATGCCCTGTCTGGTGCTGGACTACAACACGCCGCCGAAGTGGCTGGGCTATTGATATTTTCAAGACCCCGGCGCGAAAAAATCAGCTTGTCTTATGGAGGTAATACTCCAGACATTACAAACTTATATTAAGAAAGAGGTAACTGAAATGGACGAAATGAACAAGATGAACGAGACTTCTGAGATGGAGAACGTGGCTTCTGTGGAAGCTGTTCCTGAGGAGAGCGTTCAGATGATCGACAACGAGGAGACTTCGGGTGGTGTTGATCCGAAGCTTGTGATTGGTGCTGCTTTGGTTGCTGGTGCTGCTATTGTGGGCGGCATCAAGCATCTGAAGAGCAAGAAGAACAAGCAGGCGGATGACAAGCCGAAGACCAAGAAGAAGATCCATCTGCGCACTCCCTGGACGGTGACTGAGGAGGTCATTCCTGAGAAGGACAAGGTTCAGGACAAGGACGTTGAGGAGACTTCGAAAGAAGAGAACTAATGTTGGATAAAGCGAGAGCTGTGGAGAAATCCACGGCTCTTACTTTTTTATTTTTGAAAGGACACACAACATGGCCAAAATCGATATGCCCACGAACAGCATCAATCAGGCATCCGGGCAGCAGCCGAAGAAAAAGATGGAGAAGGTAACGACCGGAAAAGTCACGGTACGCCAGCAGAGTGATATTCAGAAGGTAGCAAGCGCGTTTCTCGCGGAAGACCTTGCTACCGTGAAAGAGCGTATCATCAACGATTATGCCATTCCCATGCTGAAAAACGGCATCTGGAGCATCTTCAGTTCGGCGCTGAGCCTTGTGATATTTGGAGAAGACCGCTCCCGTGGAACGGGCTCGAACTATGTGCGGACATCCAGCAACAGTTATGACCGTTACTACGACAGCCGGGCAAATCAGAACCGTCCGAATCCGAACCGTGTCGTGCAGAACTGGCATAACATCGCTTCGGATTCCCGCGCTGACATGGAAGAGATCCTCGACCAGATGTGGGCGGCCATCCGTGATTACGGAATGGTATCCGTGGGAGACCTTTACGACCTTGCAGGTATCACCTGCAATTATACCGACCAGAAATACGGCTGGAAAGATCTGACCGGGGCTTACATCAAGAATGTGCCAGGCGGATACAGCATCGTATTCCCGAAACCTGTACCTCTGACCTGATAGAAAGGATTGATATTTTATGAAAAAAGAAGAAATGATGCTCAAGGCTTCCCAGATGCTCGCAAAAGGCAAATTCAAGCTCAAGAAGGCAAGTCCCACCATCATGATCGTGACGGCTGCTGTTACTGGTGTAGCCGCTACTGTGCTGGCCTGCAAGGCGACGCTGAAGGCGGAGGAGATCGTCGCAGAGCATAACGCCAAGGTCAAGACCATCCACACGACCAAGCAGCAGGTCGATGACGGCACGCTGGAGCTGAAGGACGGCGAGACCTATACCTCAGAGGAGATGAAAAAGGACATCACCACGACTTATGTCCACACGGCTATGTGGCTGGCGAAGGTCTATGCGCCTGCGATGGCGCTTGGTGCAGTCTCTCTGGGCTGTATGTTTGGCTCTCACCACATCATGTCCAAGCGGAACGCAAGTCTGACTGCGGCATATATCGCGCTGGACAAGGCTTTTACGGAGTACAAAGGCCGCGTAACGGAGCGCTTCGGCGACCGTGTACAGACGGAACTGGAGCAGAACATCAAGGCTGTTGAGGTGGAATCCAAGAAAACCAACGAGGACGGCACAGAGGAGCTCATCAAGGAGTACAAGGACATTGCCATGGGCAGCAATGATATTTACTCTTTTGTCTACGATGAGACCGTGGATACATGGAACCGCGATGCCATGCTGAACCGGAACTATCTCATGATGATGGAGTCGGCTGCAAACCGGCGTCTGCGGAGTCAGGGACATCTTTTCCTGAATGATGTGCTGAACCTGCTGGGGACGCACGGCGGCGAGACACTGAAGATCCCTGCTGGTCAGATCGTGGGCTGGATCTATGATCCCAGCAACGAGAAACTGGCAAACCATGTGGATTTTGGTGTGACATCCTATGTGAAAAACAACGATGCACTGAACAGCTTCATTGACGGCGACGAACCCTCTGTGGTACTGCACTTCAACTGCGACGGCCCCATCATCGATAAGATCTGAGACTGATATTTTGGAGGGATAGCTATGACCGGATTCGTTAAGAAACTCTCTTATGTGTTCGCAGCCATGGCCGGGGTATTCTTTGTCTCCGGTCTGGCCGTTCTCTCGGAGTAAGCGGAGGGCATTGATATTTATGGACAGTCTGGAATCTGTATTTCTCTTCCTTGACTATCTGACCGATACCCAGCGCAAGCGCCATGTCGTGGGAGGCGTTCTGATGAGCGTCTCCCTTTTCTTTGGCGGGCTGGCGTTTACCATGATGACCATAAAAGGAGAACCCAATGAAAAACGCAATACGTGATATTTTGTTCTTTGGTGCTGGTTTTGCAGCAGGTGTTTATTTCATGCACGTCAGGATGCAGCGTGTTTACGATGAAAAGTACAGGAAGGAGGCAGAGGATTTGAAAGCACACTACGCAGAGCGTGAGGCAAACCTCGACGAAGAAATCGAAAAGCAGGCCAAAGAGAAGGGCTACGAACTGGCAATGGGGCCCTACCGCACGGAATCTGACCCGGAAGATATCCGGAAGCCGGAACAGGCCATTGAGATCATCCAGCCGGACGATTTCGGCAGCGAGGATGACTACGAGACCAGCTTCCTGAGCTACTACGCAGATGGGAAACTGGTGTTTGACGGCGAAGAGACTCCTGTGGACGAGACTGATATTCCGAAGGTCATCGGCGAAGAGGCCCTGAACCACATCGGGGAGTTCATGCCGAGCACCATTCACGTCAGAAACCACAACTATCACAAGGACTATGAGATCCTTCAGGTCCAGCAGAACTTCTGCGACCTGCATCCGGACTCGGATGAGGAGGAAGAATGATATTTTCAGACATTACCGGTCGCTATTTTGACTGGCTGTATGAGCGGGTCTGCGGGGATTGGGAGCCAAGAGGGCTTTCATTCCACAGACTGCTCATGTTTCTGTACGATCAGGACTTTGTTCCTGCCTGCGAGATGGATGAATGCCGAGGCGAGGATGGACTGAATCTCAGATATCGGTTTGCGCAGGAAATGAGCATTCCGTACCGTGATATTCAGAAAGCATTCGACGGTGTTCCGTGCAGTATGCTCGAGATGATGGTCGCTTTGGCCATCCGCATCGAGGAGCACATTATGGAGGACGCTTCGGCAGGAAACCGCGTAGGTCAGTGGTTCTGGAACATGGTCGTGAGCCTCGGACTGGTAGCCATGGACGACAGCCGCTTCGATGAGCGGAGGGCTATGGGGGTTATGGAGCGATTCAATGCCCGGGATTATCAGCCCAATGGCGCAGGCGGGCTGTTTACTGTGATGCATCCGAAAGAAGATATGCGCAGGATCGATATTTGGTATCAGCTCATGGCGTATTTGAACGAGAATGATGTATGACAGTGTACGTATCAAAAATATGTATCCCGATGGAAGGTATTGTTGAGCAGATGTTCGATGATACGCATGCAATTCTGCGAATTACGTCATGTCGAGATACGAAAAGTCTTGGTCGGCGCATATTTGCTGACCTGAATTATTGGAGGAAAACAGACAATGGAAATGATGAAAATCATGTACGAACTGGCAAACACCAAGACTGCACTGGAGGCAGCTGAGAAGACCATCCGTCGTCTGAATGGCAAGTGCCTGCGCAAGAACCTCGTTATCTGCGGTCTTGTCTGGTTTGGTATGACCGCCTGCAAGATGCTGAACGAGAGCGACAAGAAGCTCAAGGAAGCCGAGAATGAGGTACTTGACCTCAAGGCAGAACTGGCAGTGACCGAAAAGAATCTCGATGACGTGAACCGCAGCAACGCGGAAGCATTCTGGGCAGCGCAGGACGAACCGGCGCATGAGGCTGATATTTGCTGTGACGGCAAGGCCAGCATTACCAGAAAGCTCGACTAAACCTCACAGAAAGGAGGAAATCGATTCACCATGAGCGATTTCTTCAAAATCGATACCCGTCCGGGGAAACGAGGAGTAACGGAGATTTACCCGAAATTTATCGTCTGCAAGTCGGATGATCTGATGATTCGGGGTTCCGATTTCTATGCGATCTGGATGGAGGAACGGGGTTTATGGAGCACAGATGAGCAGGATGTTATCCGGACCATCGACCGGGAACTGCATCGATTTGCAGATGAGTACAAAGAAACCCATAACGATGGGTTTCGGGTACTTTACATGTGGGATGCAGAGTCTGGCATGATAGACAACTGGCACAAATACTGCCAACGACAGATGCGGGACAACTTTCATACGCTGGACGAGGTATTGATATTTTCCAATACCCCTGTCAAGAAAGAAAGCTATGCCTCCAAGCGCCTGCCGTATCCGCTGGAGAAGGGGAGTATCAGTGCCTACGATGAACTCGTGGGCACTTTATATTCTCCGGAAGAGCGGGAAAAGCTTGAGTGGGCAATCGGCGCTGTTGTGAATGGTGATTCGAAGACCGTGCAGAAGTTTATCGTGCTATACGGTGACCCGGGAAGCGGTAAATCAACCATACTGAATATCATACAGAAGCTGTTCGAAGGATACTGGTCCGTCTTCGACTCAAAAGCTCTGGGCTCGTCCTCTAATGTATTCGCGCTGGAAGCATTCAAAACAAACCCGCTTGTTTCGATTCAGCATGATGGTGACTTGTCCCGCATCGAGGACAATACCCGGCTGAATTCACTTATTTCCCACGAGACAATGCTGGTGAATGAGAAGTTCCGGAGTCAGTATCCCACAAGGTTCAACTGCTTTCTCTTCCTCGGCACAAATAAGGCGGTCAAAATTACGGATGCAAAGTCCGGCTTGATTCGACGTCTCATCGATGTGACACCCTCCGGTAATAAACTGCCGGCTAATAAGTACCTTGACCTTGTGGAAAAGGTGAATTTCGAGCTTGGAGGCATTGCATGGCACTGCAAGGAAGTCTATGAGAAGAATCCTCATCGATACGATGATTATATTCCGACACGAATGCTGGGTGCTTCGAATGACTTCTACAACTTCATGTTGGACTCCTTTTATATTTTCAAGAAAGAAGATGGCGTTTCGCTCAGTCGGGCATGGGCCATGTATAAGGAGTACAACACAGAGACCAACGTGCAGTACCCATACTCGCGCAGAGCGTTCCGGGAGGAACTTATGAACTACTTTTCTGATTATAAGGAGAGGGAGGCTGACGTGAATGGCGAGCGTGTCCGAAGCTACTATAGCGGGTTCAAGGTGGACAAGTTCCCGGAGTTCGCAGAGACCCCCAAGGGGGATACTTCTGAAAATGACCCCCCTCCACCCTCATGGATCGAGTTCAGAGAGCAGCATTCGCTCTTCGATGATATCTGCAAAGATTGCCCTGCGCAGTATGCCAACGAAAACGGTACACCGACCCAGAAATGGGAAAACGTCCGTACTACGCTGGGAGACCTTGAGACATCAAAGCTTCATTATGTCAAAGTGCCAGAAGAGCACATCGTCATAGATTTTGATATTCCGGGTCCGGATGGAAAGAAATGCTTTGAGAAAAACCTCGAGGCAGCGTCTAAATGGCCGAAGACGTATGCAGAACTGAGCAAATCTGGTGCGGGCATCCACCTGCACTATATTTACACAGGTGACACGTCGAAACTGAGCCGCATCTATGAC
>ERZ808240.672-NODE-672-length-43846-cov-33.963440_pt1 | contig 43846 bp, 37 predicted proteins | sample MGYA00521084_ERZ808240 | MGnify/ENA primary metagenome ERZ808240 (study PRJEB31516, sample SAMN03275571) | gut metagenome | biome: mammalia-associated habitat; material: feces | host: Papio cynocephalus | place: Kenya | collected 2012-08-06 ...
CCTAGACCCACTGATTAAGAGTCAGTTGCTCTACCAACTGAGCTAAGGGTGCAACGTTAAGCCTCATTTCTGAATTGCGAGTGCAAAGGTACTGCTTTTATTTTAGTTCTCCAAATTTTTTATTGACTTTTTTAATATATTTTGATTAGATTTTTTGAAAAAAGTACCTAAAGTGTGTTCTATATTCTTGTAATTCACGTAGTTGAGAGAGTATACACCATCCTTCATTTTTTTGATGTTAATTTTCCCATTTTGTGGTTTTGCGATGTATACAACTTGTTCCTGCATGTTTTTTACGATGATGTATTGGCAATCAGTTTCATGTATCGAAGGTGGTAAATTCACATTTTCTCCTGTTGTGGTCAACCAGTATGCTTTACCATATTGAGTTGCAGCCTTAGGCATGGTCTTCAGGTCTTGTTGCCTTGCCAGGCTCTCGTTGCCATATCCATCGGTAGATGTCACGGCATAGTAGGTTGGCGTGTTGCCTGTTCTTGTCGTCAGTTGTTGTTTGACACTTCTTGTCATTATCAAGTTGCGGGCATCATGGATATCTACTGGATATATCTTGCTTGCATATACATTACTATACACATGGGGAGTCGTGATGTTTGTTCCGTCCTCGTAGCGTTGGCTGTTGTTCCATCTCAGAGTGGTGGTGCCGTCTTTCTCTTCTATGCTGAACGTGAGTGGTTGCTGCGGGCGCTTGTTGCTTTCCCAAGTCATGGGGGGCACAAGGGTGGGGTGGCGGTTGAATTGGGTTGTCACGAAGTTGTATACTCCCTGGTGGTTGTCAAGCAGGAACTTGCTGCGGAAGAAGGCGTGTCCTTCGCCTATGTTGCGCAGATGATACAGTTCGCTTGTTATATCGCTGATATTCCATTCTCCTTCCTTGGGGTCGAGAAAGTATATGCCAAGTCCTGGTGCGATGATTCTGCCATAGCTATGCTCTTTCCAATCGATGGCGAAAGGGAAAAACTGGTCGTTTCTAAAGTACATCATCGGGAAGAGCTCGTCCATAAATCCGTCTCGCAGCCATCCTTGGGCATCTTGTGCCACCTTGTCATAAGCGTTCCATCCATGACTCCTGTATCGGCTTAGGTCGTTAAACTTGCCTATAGGGGAGCAACTCATCTTTACCCATGGCTTTTCTTGTTTCACGACTTGATGGATTCTTTCCACGATGTGGGTGATGTTTCTGCGTGCTTGGTCTTTGCTTATCCTGAATTTCCAGGTCTCGGGATAACGTATGTAATCGAGATGGATGCCATCTATATCATATCGCTGCACGATTTCACGGCATATATCTGCTAGGTAACTACCCGTTTGTGGCATTTCTGGATTCATATATCCTTCCTGGCCTATTCGTTTGATGAGTTGCGGGAATCGCTTTCTCAGTTGTCTGCATCCGTAAGAGTTCCATTTTCCAACGGGTATGGTTACTATCCATGCGTGAACCTCCATACCTCTCTTATGACATTCGTCGATGGCGAATTGCAGGGCATCGTATCCAGGTGACTTTCCTGGAAGCCCCGACAGACAGCCGTCCCAAGGCTCGTATTGAGATGGATAGATGGTTGTGGCTCGGATGCGTGTTTGCAGCAGGACGGTGTTGATGTTGGCTTTCTGCAGTCGGTCAAGGATGTGTATTAGTTCCTCTCTCTGTTTCTGTACCGACCGTTCCGTCTGTGCATACGAGTGTGGCCAGTCTATTCCACCTATGGTGGTTAGCCACACAGCTCTTACTTCGTATTTGGGATGAGGGTTGATGGCATAAAAACTTTGGCCATACGAGGTTACTGCAAGGTGAAAAAATATAAATATTATATATAAAATGCGCATAATCTTTCAATTTGGCAACAAAGATACAGATATTTTTTCTTATTCCAAATAAAAATGTTACTTTTGCCAAGAAATTTAGACAAAATAAGAAGAAATGGTTAGCTTTTTACTGAGTTTGGTAGCCCTTGTTTTGGGTTATCTTTTTTATGGAAAGTTTGTGGCTCATGTGTTTGGCCCCGACGACCGTCCTACGCCTGCGGTGACTAAGGCGGATGGGGTAGACTTTATTGTACTGCCCAGTTGGAAAATCTTCATGATTCAGTTTCTCAACATTGCAGGCACTGGGCCTATCTTTGGTGCCATCATGGGTGCCTGGTATGGTCCTGTGGCGTATCTCTGGATTGTTTTGGGCTGTATCTTTGCTGGTGCCATGCACGATTATATGAGCGGAATGCTCAGCCTCCGACATGGTGGAGTCGGCCTCCCGGAGCTGGTAGGCAAGTACTTGGGCGGTACAACCCGCAAGGTGATGCTTGTGTTCTCGGTGCTTTTGCTGATGATGGTGGGCGTGGTTTTCGTTTACAGTCCAGCCATTATCCTCGAGTCGATATGTGGATCCAAAATGCTATGGATTATCGCCATTTTTATTTATTACATCATCGCCACTTTGTTGCCTATCGACAAGATTATAGGAAAGGTGTATCCTCTCTTTGCCATCTCGCTCCTTTTCATGGCAGCAGCCTTGATGATAGGTTTGATTGTCAAGATGCCTGCCATTCCCGAATTGTGGGATAATTTGGCCGAGAGCAATCTCAACACCAATCCTGCATGGTTGGGTACCGAGTCTTTCATGACCAAGAATCCTTTGTTCCCTTGCCTGTTCATAACGATAGCCTGTGGTGCCATTAGTGGTTTCCATGCCACTCAAAGCCCATTGATGGCTCGCTGCATGAAGTCGGAGAATTTGGGTCGCCCCATCTTCTATGGTTCTATGATTACCGAGGGATTCGTGGCGCTTATCTGGGCTACCGTGTCCATGTACTTCTTCTATTATGGAGGCTGGCGAGAGGTGGTTTCTCTAGAGGTGGCGCAGCAGTTTGCAGCCCAGGCGGCGGTTGATGGCGGCAAGACCTTGTTGCAGTATTTTGATGCTCCTACGGTGGTCAAGTTGGTTTGTTCTTCCTGGTTGGGTGTGGCTGGTGGTATTCTTGCTCTCTTGGGAGTAGTGGCGGCACCTATCACAAGTGGCGATACGGCATTTCGTAGTGCGCGTCTTATCATAGCCGAGTCTATAGGGTTGGAACAACGCACCATGCACCGCCGTCTTTATATTAGTATCCCTATGTTTGTTGCCGCCGTCCTTCTTTTGGTATGGCAGATGAACAATCCTGATGGCTTCAATGTCATCTGGCAGTATTTCGGATGGGCGAACCAGACACTCTCTGTCTTTACTCTTTGGACTCTTACTGTTTATTTAGTGCAGAAGCACAAACCCTTCATCGTCAGTCTTGTGCCCGCATTGTTTATGACGGTGGTTTGCTCTACCTTCCTGCTCGTTTCCAAGCAGGCTCTCGGCTTGCGGTCGGTAGTGGCTTACACGGGTAGTGTCATTGTCCTTATATTGTCCTTGGTTTGGTTCTTCGCCTGGTATACAAAGTATCTACGTACGATTCATTCATAATATTTATTATAAACAACGAATAATTCACATGAAAAAATTAGCAATTATGTTGGTAGCTCTGTTGATGACAGTAGTAGCCAATGCGCAGTTCGAGGAAGGGAAAGTATATTGTGGCGCATCGCTCTCGAGCCTCGACTTGAGTTATAGCGGTAGTTCTGAGCTGAAACTCGGCGTCAATGCCCAGGCAGGTTATCTTTTTGCCGACAATCTGATGGCTGTGGGTACCGTGGCTTATAATCACGTGGGTTCATCAGATGTGAGCGACTATGTTTCTTTGGGAGTTCAGGGACGCTATTACATCATCCAGAATGGTCTTTTTCTGGGCTTGGGTGCCAAGTATGTGCATTCTGGTGGCTACAACGATGTAATGCCTGGGCTTGAGGTGGGCTATGCCTTCTTCGTGAGCAAGACGGTAACCATCGAGCCTGCAGTATATTACGATCAGAGTTTTAAGGATCACTCCGATTTCTCAACCATCGGTTTCAAAGTAGGCATTGGTGTGTATCTCTAAAGGTTATGATGCGTCAATATCCTTCAGCCCTGCTTGACAAGGCGGTGGGCGAGTTTGCCAAACTTCCCGGAATCGGACGCAAGACAGCCTTGCGTTTGGTTCTTCACATGCTCCGCCAGACTGATGCCGACGTGATGGCGTTTACCGATGCTGTGGAACGATTGAAGAAAGAGGTGAAATACTGTAAGGTGTGCCACAACATCAGCGATACAGATGTTTGTTCCATTTGCAGCGATCCCCACCGGGATGCTTCTACCATCTGTGTGGTGGAGAATGTGCAGGATGTGATGGCGGTGGAGAATACCCAGCAGTTTCATGGGCTCTATCATGTCTTGGGTGGCATCATATCACCCATGGACGGTATAGGCCCTGCCGACTTGGAGATAGACTCTCTTGTGGAGCGAGTGGCCAAGGGTGGGGTGAATGAGGTTATTCTGGCACTGAGCAGCACCATGGAGGGTGATACCACTAATTTTTTCATCTCGCGCAAGTTGGCTTCCTACCCTGTGAGTCTTTCCGTTATAGCCCGTGGAATCTCTGTGGGTGACGAGTTGGAGTATACTGACGAGGTGACCTTGGGGCGTTCCATCCTTAACCGCACTCCTTTCGCGCAGTAACATGGGGTAGAAACTTTAGTTACCCATCCTGGAAAACTTGGATTTATAAATTTGTTCGACTCAAAGTATGTTAGATTTAAAAAAAGCGCAGCATTACCTCATGCTCAACTTCTTGGTGATGGTAGGCATCTGTCTGCTGATAGTAGTGTTTTATGAGACCGAGGTGCTTCTTCCTTTCGAGGAGTTCGGCAATCCCCAGTTAGTGTTCTTTCTGCAGGTATTCATGGAATTTGTCTCCATTATGGTAATGCCGATAGCCTTGAAGCTCTTCTCCATATCGTCGGTTCGCCGTCGTCTGTTGGATAACAAAGGTTCGGCTTTGATCAATTGGGGCACCGCACGCATACAGATGCTCTGCGTGCCCATGACGATAGATACCTTCATGTATTATCAGACCATGTGGCCTGGTTTTGGCTATTTGGGTATCATTCTTCTGCTTTGTCTCTTCTTCGTCTATCCTTCCATGGGCAGATGTATAGACGAGACAACCGAACCATCTAAAAAAGATTAGGTCGTGAAACTATCTGTAGTAATTGTCAACTATAACGTAAAGCATTATGTAGAGCAATGTCTTCTCTCGCTTCGAAAGGCGTTGGAGGGCATCGAAGCCGAGGTGTTGGTGGTGGACAATCACTCCAGCGACGGTTCGGTAGAGTATCTGCGCGAACATTTCGGCTGGGTACGCATCGTGGCAAGCCAGCATAATTTGGGCTTTTCCCGTGCCAACAACATCGCCATCCGTATGAGCCATGGTGAGTATGTGCTCTTGCTCAATCCCGATACCATTGTGGCAGAGCCAACTCTGCACGAGGCTTTGGCGTGGATGGATGGCCATGCTGATGCTGGTTCCTTGGGGGTGCGCATGCTGAATGCCAGTGGAGAGTCGGCAAGAGAGAGTCGTCGTGGCGTTCCAACGCCGATGGTGGCTTTTTGGAAGATGATGGGACTCTGCGACAGAATGCCTTCCCACCACAGGTTTGGACATTACTATATGGGGTATCTCGACTGGAATGCACCTGCCGCCATTGAGGTGGTGAGTGGTGCTTTTTGTATGCTCAGGCGCAAGGTGCTTGACAAGGTGGGACTGCTCGACGAGGATTTCTTTATGTATGGAGAGGATATCGACCTGTCTTATCGTGTCCTCAAGGGTGGCTATCGCAACTATTATCTGCCTTCGCTCATTCTTCACTATAAGGGAGAGAGTACTCAAAAGTCCAGTTTTCGTTATGTACATGTGTTCTACGAGGCGATGCTCATTTTCTTCCGTAAGCACAATTCGGGCATGTCGCTGTTGCTTACCGTGCCCGTCAGTACTGCTATTTATGTACGTGCCAGCGTGGCTGCTTTTGGTATGCTTTTCTCCAAACTGCGCAAGAGTTTGGGGTTTCCGCCTCACCGTGAGGCTTCGCCACGTTATCTTTTCTTGGGTAGGCAGCAAATGATTGACGATTGCCGCATTATTAGTATGATGAACGGACTCGATGCCAAGTTTGTCTTGGCTGATCCGCAGAGCATGCCCGATGGACATCTGTCGGCTTTGGTTCAGACAATGTTGCGGAATATGGGCAAGTCGGTGGTCTACATCGTTTACGATGCCGATGCTTATGATTACCGGTGTCTCTTCGGTCTTTTTATGCAGAAGCCACAGCTTCAGTGGAAGATAGGAATCTATCATGCCACTACGCATAAGATTGTGACCGATCACGATGTGATAAGTTGACAGGTATCCTTCCTGTCTGGTCTTTCCCCATTAGTCTATGTAGTCTTTTCATATCGATAATATACAATATGGTATCTAACAAAAAAACTACCTCTATCCCTCCAGTTAGTCTGCGTGCCATGGAGCCCGAAGACCTTAACTCGCTCTATGCCTTGGAAAACGATTGGTCGGTATGGGGCGTGAGTACCACTACTGTGCCTTATTCGCGCAGCGTACTGATTGATTACATTACTTCTTCCAAATGTGATATTTATGTCGACGGGCAGGTGCGGCTGATGGTCGATAATGAGGCGGGGGAGGCGGTGGGTACGGTAGACTTGACCAATTTCGACCCTAAGCATCACAGGGCTGAGCTTGGAATGGCCTTGAGAAATGAGTTTCGCGGTCGGGGCTATGGCAAGTCGATTCTTCACGAGATTTGTGAGTATGGCAGAAACGTGATACACCTACATCAAATTTATGCCATTGTGGGTTGCGACAATATTGGGTGTCTTAAGCTTTTGAAATCATTTGGGTTTCAAGGGAATATCTGTTTGAAAGATTGGATCTTTTTTGGAAAAGAGTATGGCGATGCATATTTCTTACAAAAAATTTTGTAAAAAAACAAAGAAAAATTTGGTGGAATCAAATAAAAGCAGTACCTTTGCAACCGCAAATGAGGGATGAATCTCAAGCGGGTAAGATTTAATCATCTTTTGGTGCGTTAGTTCAGTTGGTTAGAATGCCTGCCTGTCACGCAGGAGGTCACGAGTTCGAGTCTCGTACGCACCGCTTAGTTCATCGCATAATTTTAACAATCATTGGTGCGTTAGTTCAGTTGGTTAGAATGCCTGCCTGTCACGCAGGAGGTCACGAGTTCGAGTCTCGTACGCACCGCAAACAAAAAGCTTTCAAGATTTTTCTTGAAAGCTTTTTGTTTGCGTATGCTCCTGTTTTGTCATAAAGCATTTCCTAAAAAATGTGTCAGTGGATATTCCCGGTTGGTGGTAACCGTAGTTTTGAATATTCCAGACACAAAGCTACAACTTTGTTCTTAATTGTAGTTAGTCCTAACCGGGAATATCCACTGACCCAAAAAGTCCGACATCTTGCTAAATAGGCATTTAGTTCGACATCGGACTCTTATGTGTGTGTAGAGTGAATTTTTGATTGCGCTTCGTCAGACGCTTACTTGATCATGCTGACGCTTCTCTTGAGGAATGTGTCGAGGGCTGCACCCTTGAGCATGCCGTTCTGTAGCAGGGCGAGGTCGATGAGCTGGTGTACGATATTGTTACCTTTGGCATAATCGGCAATGATGTTGTCGCGTTTCTGCTTTTCGTCACTAACGGCCTTCTGGGTGTTCTGCAGGTCATCTTTCTCTTCCTTCGTAATTTCCTCTGGCTTCTTCTTGCTCTGAGACTGGTGGAGCGCTGCAAGGCGTGCCTCCTGTCCTCTCAGCTCGGCCAGTATAGGCTTCAAGGCCTCGGCTGTGTGCTGCTCGGCATCGGCGAGAACCTTCTTCACGAGGGCGTGGTCGGAGTTGAGTACGATGCTGTAGCTGTCAGGCATCTGTCCATAGAAGTTCATACCTGTCTGGAACTGGCTCATGGCCTTCATGCGGCGCATGTACTCGTTCTGGGTGATGAGCACAGGCTGGTTGTCCTCGCCCAATGCTTGTACCTCTACGAAGAACTCCGCCTTGTCTATCTTAGGCATCTGCGAGCGGAATACCTGCGACAGATTGTCAGTCTGTTCGTGCGTCAAGTCTGTCTTCTTGGCATCCTCCTTCACGATGAGACGGTCGATGATATCGGCATCCACACGTGTGAAGCGCGACTTCTCCAACTTCTGCTCCAGCATGTTGACCATAGGCGTATCAAGCTGTCCGTCCATCATCAGTACCGAGTACCCCTTGTTCTTGGCAGCCTCGATGTAGGAGTATTGCTCCTCCTTGTTATTGGCGTAGAGATAGATGAGGTTGCCGTCCTTGTCGGTCTGGTTGCCCTTGATGAGGGTCTTGTACTCCTCGAGGGTGAAGTACTTGCCGTCCACGTCCTTGAAGAGGGCAAAGTCCTTGGCGCGATCGTAGAAGTCTTCCTGCGAGAGCATTCCGTAGTTGATGAAGAGCTTCAGGTCGTCCCATTTCTCCTCGTACTCCTTGCGGTTTTCCTTGAAGATGGAGTTCAGCCTGTCTGCTACTTTCTTGGTGATGTAAGTAGCTATCTTCTTCACGTTGCTGTCGCTCTGCAGATAGCTACGGCTCACGTTCAGCGGGATGTCTGGGGAATCGATCACGCCATGCAACAGGGTGAGGAACTCTGGCACGATGCCTTCCACATGGTCGGTTACGAACACCTGGTTGCAGTAGAGCTGTATCTTGTTGCGCTGCATGTCGATGTTGTTCTTGATACGTGGGAAGTAGAGGATACCCGTCAGGTTGAATGGGAAGTCCACGTTGAGGTGAATCCAGAAGAGCGGCTCGTCCTGCATGGGGTAGAGGGTGCGGTAGAACTTCTTGTAGTCCTCATCCTTCAAGGTGCTTGGCGTCTTGGTCCACAGGGGCTCCACCGAGTTGATGATGTTGTCCTCGTCAGTCTCCACGTTCTTGCCGTCCTTCCACTCGGTCTTCTTGCCGAAAGCCACGGGCACGGCCATGAACTTGCAGTACTTGTTGAGCAACTCCTCTATCTTGTTCTTCTGTAGGAACTCCTTGCAGTCGTCGGCTATGTGGAGCACGATGTCGGTACCGCGCTCAGCCTTGTCGGCATCCTCGATTTCGAAGGCTGGAGAGCCGTCGCAGCTCCATTTCACGGCCTTGCTTCCCTCGCGGTAGCTCTTGGTGATGATTTCCACCTTGTTTGCCACCATGAAGGCTGAGTAGAATCCAAGGCCGAAGTGACCGATGATGGCGTTGGCGTTTTCCTTGTATTTGTCGAGGAAATCGGTTACTCCCGAGAATGCTATCTGGTTGATGTATTTATCTATCTCTTCCTCGGTCATGCCTATGCCGTGGTCGCTGATGGTGAGGGTGCCTGCCTTCTCGTCAAGGTTGACGCGCACGGTGGTGTCGCCCATCTCGCCCTTGAAGTCGCCCTCGGCGGCCAGGGTCTTGAGTTTCTGTGTGGCATCCACGGCGTTGGATACCATCTCGCGCAGGAAGATGTCATGGTCTGAATATAAGAATTTCTTGATGACAGGGAAGATGTTCTCTGTCGTTACTCCAATATTACCTTTTTTTGCCATAATTGTGTATTTATTTAGTTTTTTTGTTTGCTATTGTTTTTGCAAAATGTGTGCCAAAATGTCGGGATGCATAGAAGTCTTGTTTTATTTTTAGCTTCTTGTTCGTTTTTTTTTGTCGTGGCAACTATTTTTCTTATCTTTTATCAATACTCTGTTAGTTCTAATCAACTCTCAATCTATTTTAATAAATCTCTTGAAAGAGAGAGTTAATTGATCTTATATAACTGATAAAACTTGGGGTGGAAGGCAGATTCTCTGTCGCTGCTGCCGTTTGATGGAGACTTTCTCAGAGTGGCGCAACCACTCGCCCACCATTTAGAGAACCTGAGCCGTTATTCTAAAATCCTTGATACGAAAAAGAAAAAGCTCAAAAACTTGCATAAGCCAGAAGTATTGTTTAATTTTGCAGAAGATAAGTTGCATCTTCGCAGCGATAATAAGATGAAACATAGACATTACATTAACGCTTAACATTTTAACATTATGACTGAAGAAAAGAAATACAGAGTAGAGTCCGACCTCTTGGGCGAGCTCAAGGTTCCGGTCGACGCACTTTATGGTGTGCAGACACAGCGTGGCATTGACAACTATCACATCTCGCGCAAGACCATGCGCGACAATCCCGACTTCATCATCGCCATCGCTTTCGTGAAGTTGGCTGCCATCGAGGCCAACCACTCCTTGGGGGTCATCAGCGACGAGATCTCCGGGGCCATAGCACAGGCTTGCCGTGAAATCATAGATGGCAAGTGGCACGACAATTTTCCCATAGACATGGTGCAGGGTGGGGCAGGCACATCGGTCAACATGAATGCCAACGAGGTAATCGCTAACCGCGCACTCGAAATTATGGGTCACGAGAAGGGAGAATATCAGTACTGCTCACCCAACGACCATTGCAACTGTGGACAGAGCACCAACGACGTTTATCCCACCAGCATCCGACTGGCTCTCATCCGTATGAACACTCACCTCGTGGGTGCGCTTACGGGCTTGATAAGTGCCTTCCGCCACAAGGCCGACGAGTATGCCGATGCCATCAAGATGGGGCGCACACAGTTGCAGGATGCCGTGCCCATGTCGTTTGGGCAGGAGTTTAACGCCTACGCCAACAACCTTGAGGAGGAAATCCTCAATCTGGAGCGCAATGTGAAGTTGCTGCACGAAATCAACATGGGTGGTACGGCTATCGGCACGGGGCTGAACGCCGTGCCAGGCTTCGCCAAACTCTGCGCCGTTAATCTGAGCAAGCTGACGGGCGAGAATTTTGTGACGGCTACCGACCTCGTGGAGGCTACTCCCGACACGGGTGCCTATGTGAGTTATTCCTCAGCACTGAAACGTCTGGCTGTGAAGCTGTCGAAGATATGCAACGACATGCGACTCATGGCTTCGGGGCCTCGCTGTGGCCTCAACGAGATCAATCTGCCTCCCAAGGCTCCGGGATCTTCCATCATGCCAGGCAAGGTGAACCCTGTCATCCCCGAGGTGACCAACCAGGTTTGCTTCAAAGTAATCGGCAACGACACCACTGTGAGCTTCGCCGCGGAGGCAGGCCAGTTGGAGTTGAACGTGATGGAACCTATCATCACGGAGAGCCTCTTCGAGAGCTTGACGTGGATGAAGAATGCCATCGAAACGCTTACCTCCGAATGCGTCGCTGGCATCACCGTGAACAAGGAGCGTTGCTACGAAATGGTGAAGCACAGCATCGGCATCGTGACTGCTCTCAATCCCATCATCGGCTACAAGAAGAGTAGCAAAGTGGCAAAGGAAGCTCATGCTACGGGACGCTCCGTCTACGACATCGTGATAGAGCAGGGTATCATGAGCAAGGAGGAACTCGACAAGGTGCTCGATCCCAAAGAGATGCTGCATTCGCACAAGTTCACGCTGAAGTAAGGAGCTAAGTTAAGGGAATAAAAGGAGCTACGGGAGTTAAAGATTCCCTTCCCCCATGCTCCTTTTTCTTGTACCTATAGTTAGGTATTTCGTGGAATACCAATATTTGGGGACGTGCGAAATTTGGAGATTTGACGGATAATATCTACTTTTGCACTTGGAAAAGAAATCGTATGGCTGCGATTTGCATCGTGTTTTCGTGCGGTTTTAATATGTTTTATATAATTAAAATGTTGTAAGAGTTATGATTATTGAAAAAGTGCATGCAAGAGAAATCTTAGATTCTCGTGGCAACCCTACAGTAGAGGTCGAAGTGTCTTTGAAGTCGGGCATTGTGGGGCGTGCATCGGTTCCTTCTGGTGCGTCGACGGGCGAGAACGAGGCTTTGGAGCTTCGCGATGGTGACAAGAACCGCTATGGCGGTAAGGGTGTATTGAAAGCTGTGGAGAATGTGAATATGGTGATAGCTCCAGCCTTGGCAGGTTGCTCGGTCTTGGAACAGCGTGCCATCGACTATAAAATGTTGGAGATGGACGGCACGAAGACCAAGTCAAACTTGGGTGCAAATGCCATTTTGGGTGTTTCCTTGGCAGTAGCTCATGCCGCGGCAGAATACCTCCATATTCCTTTGTATCGCTACATCGGTGGTTGCAACACCTACACCCTTCCTGTTCCAATGATGAACATTATCAATGGTGGAGCACACTCTGATGCGCCTATCGCTTTTCAGGAATTCATGATTCGCCCCGTGGGAGCTTCTTCCGAGAAGGAGTCCATCCGTATGGGAGCCGAGGTGTTCCATGCCTTAGCCAAGCTTCTGAAGAGCCGTGGACTTTCTACCGCCGTGGGCGACGAGGGAGGTTTCGCTCCTGCGCTCGATGGCATCGAGGATGCGCTCGACTGCATCTGTCAGGCCATCAAGGATGCTGGTTACGAGCCAGGCAAGGACGTGAATATAGCCATGGACTGTGCTGCCAGCGAGTTTGCCGTGCAGGAGAATGGCGAGTGGTACTATGATTATCGCCAGTTGAAGGATGGCAAGAAGAAAGATCCTAATGGCAAGAAGCTGGCAGCCGAGGAACAGATAAAATTCTTAGAGGAGTTGATTACGAAGTATCCTATCGACTCTATCGAGGATGGTCTCGACGAGAACGACTGGGAAAACTGGGTGAAGTTGACCGCAGCCATTGGCGACCGTTGCCAGTTGGTGGGTGACGACCTCTTTGTTACCAACGTCAAGTTTTTGGAAAAGGGAATCAAGATGGGTGCCGCTAACTCTATTCTCATCAAAGTAAACCAGATAGGCTCTCTTACCGAGACCTTGGACGCTATCGAAATGGCTCATCGTCATGGTTACACTACGGTTACTTCTCATCGCTCGGGTGAAACCGAGGACACTACGATTGCTGATATCGCTGTGGCCACAAATTCGGGGCAGATTAAGACTGGATCTATGAGTCGCACTGACCGCATGGCGAAGTACAACCAGCTTATCCGCATCGAAGAACAATTGGGTAATCGTGCGGTATATGGTTATAAGAAGTTGATATAGAAGTCGTTGTGATAGATTGTTAATCTATTTCTTTCATAAAGAAACACATCTGGTTAGAATAGATTATATATACGAGGCATATGGGCATGGATGGCTGTGAGAGTTGTCCATGCTTTTATATTTGAATTTTCATTGATTATGATAACCGTATTGATTAGTGCTGCGGGACTTTGTGGAGCGACTGTCATGGGCGCCATTTTAGGGTTTTTCGTCAAGGAGCTGCCCCATAAATGGAACGATGCGGTATTGGGGTATTGTGCTGGTATCATGCTGGCGGCTTCTACCTTGGGGTTGATAGTGCCGGCTTTTGAACAGACCGAGCTTTGGTGGCTCGTGGTTGTCGGTGTGATGGGGGGTGCCTTGTTCTTGAATGTGCTCGACTTGGTGACTCCTCATCTTCATCATATCACAGGACTTGACCCAGAGGTGCACCGCAATAATGCGAGAATCAGCCACGTGATGCTTTTCGTGATGGCAATAGCCTTGCACAAGCTTCCCGAAGGAATGGCTGCTGGTGTAAGTGTCTGTTCGGTTGACGGGGCAACAGAATGGGGAGTATCCTTTGGCATTGCCCTGCAGAACATCCCCGAAGGGCATGGTGATTATCGCCCCCCTGATGATGGCTGGTGTTTCCACAGCCCGCACATTCTTCATCTCCATCTTCATCGCCTTGCTCGAGGTGGTGGGCATTCTGTTGGGTTTCGGGGTAGGTTCCGCCTCCGCCTCTTTTCTCCCTGTGATGTTAGGATTTGCTGGTGGATCCATGCTTTATGTGACGAGCGATGAGATGATTCCGGAAACCCATACCCATGGTTTCCAGAAGCAAGCCACCTATGCTCTTCTCCTTGGCTTCGTCACCTTTGTGCTGATGGAGGTTATCGTCGGTAAGCAATCGTAGTTTTTTTACCCTCCATTCTTTTCTCTTCCATTCTCCTGAGTTCTTTCTCGAAGCGGTGCCAATAGAGGGTGCCGGCGATGGTGAGCCCGAAAGGAAACGCTATCCAAATGCCCAAGATGCCCATGCCGAGAGGGAAGCCAAGGGTGTAGCCCATGGGCAGAGAGATGACGAAGTAGGCGATGAAGGCATAGAGCACCATCGGACGAACGCAGGCGATGCCTCGGAGGGCGTTGGCGAAACTGTACTGCAGCCCGTCGCCGAACTGATAGACCATCATTAGGATGATGAGCTGCGCCACGTACTGCTGTACCTCCACGTTGTCGTTGAACCATCCGCCAATCTGGTGGCGAAGAAGCAACACGGGCAGACCCATACAGAAGGAAAACATCAAGTTGAGGCGCCAGCCGTCGTAGGCGTTGTGGCGAACCGCCTGATAGTCTTTCTGCCCTACGAAGTGGCTCACACGGATGGCCATCGCTGCTGCCATGCCCGAGAGTACGAGGTAGAAGAGCTGGGAGAGCGTTATCATCACCTGGTGGGCAGCCAAAGGTATTGTGCCGAGCCATCCCACCATGACGCAGCTCAGAGTGAAAGCCGATGACTCCATGCCTAACTGCAAGGCCACAGGCCATCCTAAGCGGTTCATCTCGCGGAAGTCGATCTTGTTGATGTTGCTATGAATAATGTCATGTCGATACTGGGTGAATTTCTTTCTGCAGACGACGATAGTCACCATGGCCATCGCCATGAGCACACGGCTCAGCAAGGTGGAGATGCCGGCTCCGAGCAGTCCCAGCTCGGGGAATCCTGCCACACCATAGATGAGCAGCCAGTTGCCGATGATGTTGACCACGTTGCCAGCTATCATCACCCACATCGCCACACGAGTCTCGGCAATGCCATCAAGAAACTGCTTCATGGTGTAGAACACCCCCATGAAGAGTACCGAGATGAGGTTGACGATGAAGTAGGGGTGTATGAGTGAGAGCAGCTCTTCGGGCTGCCCAATGTGCGAGAGGTTGAGATAGAGCACGACGAGTCCTATGGAGAGGAGTGTTCCCGTTAGCATGTTGGCAAAGAGAGAGTTACGGACCTTCTGCCCGATGCTGTCGATGCGCCCTTCGCCGTAGAGCCGCCCGATGATGGGAGTAAGTCCATAGGTGAAGCCCATGTACATGATGAACACGAGGGCATAGATATTGTTGACAAGTCCTGCCGCAGCCAGTTCTTCTGTGCTGTGGTGACCTATCATGATAGTGTCGGCAAAGCCCAAGACGATGGTTCCCAACTGCCCGATGACAATGGGAATGCCTATGCTTAATAAATTCTTGTAATAATGTCTTTGTGTTGCTGTATTTTTATTGCTCATATATAGCTTCTTGTCTGTCTTGATTGTGCAAAGGTACGATTTTTTCTTGTGAAACAGGCAAATACAGGACGAAAATATAAATATTGGGGGCTTCTCCATCATTTTTCCTTTCTTTTCATCGTTATTGGCTGCTTCTTGAAGTTCGGGCATGGAAAGCAAGGATTAGTGTAAAAATACGTGTATGTAGGGGAAGAAAACAAGAAGAAGTTCTTCTGAAAATTAAAATCATGTGGGGACGCACAAAAAAAGCCGGGAGGAAAAATCCTCCCAGCTTGCATATAGTTACTGATATTTCTTAGAATCAGATTAAATCTGCTCGCTCCAGTCTTCCTGGCTCTTACGAACGTAAGTCTGGTAGCGGAGCTTAGCCATCTTCTCTGCCTCTGTGAAGAGCTCGTCAGCCTCCTTAGGATAAGCCTTTTGTACAGAGAGGTAACGAACCTCGCCGAGCAAGAAGTCGCGGAAGTTCTCCCACTTAGGAGCCTTTGAGTCGAGAGAGAATGGGTTCTTGCCCTCGTTAGCCAACTGTGGGTTGTAACGCCACAAGTGCCAGTAACCACACTCTACAGCCAAAGCTTCCTCGTGCTGAGAACGACCCATGCCACCCTTGCGCTTCAAACCGTGGTTGATACATGGTGCGTAAGCGATGATGAGTGATGGCCCTGGATAAGCCTCTGCCTCACGGATGGCCTTCAAGGTCTGAGCATTATCAGCACCCATGGCTACCTGAGCTACGTAGATGTAGCCATATGTGGTCTGCATCAAGCCGAGGTCCTTCTTGCGGATACGCTTGCCCTGTGCGGCGAACTGTGCGATGGCCCCCAGAGGAGTAGCCTTGGAAGACTGACCACCGGTGTTGGAGTAAACCTCAGTATCAAGTACCAAGATGTTGATGTCCTCGCCTGTTGACAATACGTGGTCGAGACCGCCGTAGCCAATGTCGTAAGATGCACCATCACCACCGATGATCCACTGTGAACGCTTAACGAGGTAGTGCTCCAATGTCTGGAGTTCCTTGCAGATTGGGCAACCCTTCTCAGCGCCAGCTGCGATGATAGGCTTCAACTCTTCTGCTGCCTCCTTGGAGCCGTCAGCGTCATCCTTGTTGGCAATCCACTTGTCGGCTGCTGCAACAAACTCTGCTGGGATGTGCTCCTGAGCCTTGCCCTCTTCGAGCAAGTGAACGATGCGCTCCTTCATCTTCTTGTTGCCCAATACCATACCGAGGCCGAACTCGCAGAAGTCCTCGAACAAGGAGTTGTCGAATGCAGGACCCTGACCCTTGGCGTTCTTGGTATATGGAGTAGCTGGGATAGAAGCTGAGTAGATAGAAGAGCAACCCGTAGCGTTGGCGATCATCTCACGGTCACCAAAGAGCTGGGAAATCAACTTAACGTATGGAGTCTCACCACAACCAGAGCAAGCACCAGAGAACTCGAACAATGGCTGAGCGAACTGAGAGTTCTTAGGACTCTGCTTGATGTCGACGAGATTCTGCTTGGAAGTTACATGGTGTACGAGGTATTCCCAGTTCTTGGCCTCTTTCTGCATGTCCTCGGCATCGATGTTGAATGGAACCATGGTCAATGCCTTCTCACCCTTCTTACCTGGGCAGACGTCAGCACAGTTGCCACAACCAAGGCAGTCGAGAACTGAAGTCTCAATGCGGAAATGCATGCCAGCCATAGCCTTAGGTGCCTTCATCTCAACAGTCTGCAAGTCGCTGATGCCAGCGAGCTCTTCATCGGTCAATACGAATGGACGGATGGCTGCGTGAGGACAAGCGAAGGAACATTTGTTACACTGGATACAGTTCTCTGGATTCCATACTGGAACAAAAGCCTCTACACCGCGCTTCTCGAACGCAGCTGTGCCATTCTGCCATGTACCATCCACTGTGTCGTGCTTAACGAAGTCGGATACCTTCAAGAGGTCTCCTGCCTGAGCGTTGATAGGACGAACAAGTTCCTTTACGAATGCTGGAGCGTCGTCTTCCTTCTGAGCCTCGTCAGCGAGGTTAGCCCATGCTGGATCTACAGCTAACTCCTTGTACTCACCACCACGGTCTACGGCAGCGAAGTTCTTGTCAACGACATCCTGACCCTTCTTAGAGTAAGACTTCACGATGAATGCCTTCATCTGCTCTACGGCGAGATCCAAAGGAATCACCTCTGTGATGCGGAAGAATGCAGACTGGAGGATGGTGTTGGTGCGGTTGCCCAAACCAATCTCCTGGGCAATCTTGGTAGCGTTGATGTAATATACCTTGATGTTGTTCTGAGCGAAGTAACGCTTTACCTTGTTAGGGATGAAGTTTACGAGCTCCCCGCCGTCGAAGATGGTGTTCAACAAGAACGTACCGTTCTTACGGAGACCACGAGTTACATCATACATGTGGAGGTAAGCTTGTACGTGGCAAGCTACGAAGTTTGGAGTATTTACCTGGTATGCGCTGTGGATAGGGCTGTCGCCGAAACGCAAGTGAGAGCAGGTGAAACCACCAGACTTCTTAGAGTCGTAAGAGAAGTATGCCTGGCAATACTTGTTGGTATTGTTACCGATAATCTGAACTGAGTTCTTGTTAGCACCAACGGTACCATCGGCACCCAAGCCATAGAACTTAGCCTCGAACAAGTCGTCGCCACCCATTGGGATTTCCTCTTCCTCTGGGAGAGAAGTGAATGTAACGTCATCTACGATACCCACTGTGAAGTGGTTCTTAGGCTGTGGTAACTCAAGGTTCTTGAACACAGCAACAATCTTAGCTGGAGTTGTGTCTGAAGATCCGAGGCCATAACGACCGCCTACGATCAATGGCTTGCGCTCGTCGTCGTAGAGAGCAGACTTCACGTCGAGGTACAAAGGCTCGCCCTCTGCGCCAGGCTCCTTGGTACGGTCGAGCACAGCGATGCGCTTAACAGTAGCAGGAAGAGTCTTCTTCAAGAAATCTACAGAGAATGGACGGAAGAGGTGTACGGAAACCATACCCACCTTCTTGCCATGCTTGTTCAAGTAGTCGATGGCCTCACGAGCAGCCTCCTGTGCAGAACCCATCAAGATGATGACGTTTTCGGCATCATCGGCGCCATAGTAGTTGAAGAGATGATACTCACGACCCGTGATCTTGGTCATTTCCTGGCAGTACTTCTCTACCACCTCAGGAATCTTGTCGTAGTATTCGTTGCAAGCCTCACGGTGTGTGAAGAAGGTCTCTGGGTTCTCGGCAGTACCACGAGTTACAGGGCGCTCTGGAGTCAAGGCGCGGTCGCGGAACTTCTTGATGTACTCAGGATTAACGAGTGGACGGATGTCTTCCATATCCATCTCCTCGATCTTATGATATTCGTGAGAGGTACGGAAACCATCGAAGAAGTTGATGAAAGGAACAGAAGTCTCCAATGTTGCCAAGTGAGGAACTGCAGAGAGATCCATAACCTCCTGTACAGAACCAGAGCAGAACATAGCGAAACCTGTCTGGCGGCAAGCCATTACGTCCTGATGGTCGCCGAAGATACAAAGTGAATGAGAAGCCAATGTACGGGCTGATACGTTGAACACGCAAGGGAGCAACTCACCAGCGATTTTGTACATGTTAGGAATCATCAACAACAAGCCCTGGGATGCAGTGTAAGTTGAAGTCAAGGCACCAGCCTGGAGAGAACCGTGAACAGCACCAGCTGCACCGCCCTCAGACTCCATTTCCTGGATAGAAACTTTCTGGCCGAAAAGGTTCTTACGACCCTTAGCAGCCCATTCATCTACATGCTCCGCCATTGGTGATGATGGAGTGATAGGGTAGATGGCAGCAACCTCTGTAAACATATAGCTTACATGAGCGGCAGCTGTGTTACCATCACAAGTGATAAATTTTTTTTCTTTAGCCATTTTACTTTTAGATAAAATATTAAAAATGTTTTGTATACTTGTTTTTTGTCCTTATTATTTTGTCTTTTTTCTGCGAGAATTCCCTTGGGGCATCGAGCCAACCCGCTTAGACCTTTTAGGTAAATCGAGTGTTTTTTCCATTTGCTTTTAAGAGGCGTAGGAAACTTCGCTTTTCGTTTAATAAAGGAATCCCAAGAGCCAAAGAGGTATTCTGTTGTCTTTGCCCACTTCGGTATTGTACCGGGCGTAGATGGTGTCGGGATTGTACCTTAATTTGTTTGTGGCCTGGGCATCGCAGATGCGGAACTTTTTGTTGCCATCCACAGTGTAGAAGTGGTCGTGGCCGCCCTGATGCACCTTATGATCTTTCCAAAGCGAGTTCACAAAGAATGTTTCCATTACTTCCTGCTCGTTTATCTGCAGTGGGAAGATGGCGTACATCAAGTTGGGGTTGTGCATCATCACTTTGGAAGGCTTCTTTGGAAACTCCTGGTTGCCAGGGTAAATCATATTGATGAGCCGGGCATCAGCGAGATACTTGATGTAGTTCATTACCGTGGCGCGGCTTGTCTCTATGCCTTCCGCCAGTTGACTGACATTTGGTGCCTTTGCTCCCTCGACGGCCAGCTGATAGAAGAGACGCTTTATCTTTGTGAGATACTTCAACTCTATCTGCTTGATGAGCAGGATGTCGACCTCGGTCATCATGTTCATGGTTTTGAGCAGATTCTCGGTAAAGTTTCGCTGCTCCAGAAAGAATGGGTAAAAACCGTGGTGCAAATAGTCCTTAAAATACTTCATCGGACTCACCTTGGGCAAAATCCGCTTGATGATATGCTCGTGGTTCTGCAGAATGTCCTCCAACTCGTAGGGTTGGAAGTTGTTGTTAGTCTGCAGATTGATATACTCACGCAAGGAAAAGCCTCGTAGGTTATAGCTTTTCACAATGCCGTTGAGCTCCGGATTCTCCTCTTTTAGCCGCATCACGCTCGATCCTGTAAAAACGATCTTTAGTTCTGGATAGAGATCGTAGCACCGGCGAAGTTCCTTGCTCCAGTTGGGCTGCTTGAATACTTGGTCAATGAGAAGCGTCCGTCCGCCTTGTCTTACGAAGTCGCCTGCGAAGTCGGCAATACCCTGCCCCTGGAAGTAAAAATTATTCATATTCACGAAAAGGCATTTGCGGTCGTTGGCACCAAACATTTCCTTTGCATATTGCAAAAGAAATGTGGTCTTTCCGACACCTCGTGTGCCCTTGATACCTATCATACGGTCGTTCCAATCTATCTCATCCATGAGAATGCGACGAACTGGAGCATTGATGTGCTCGACCAGATATCGATGTGTTCTGAAGAAAGCCTCTTCCATGAGTTTAGTTCTTTCGTATTGTTTTTAATAGTGCAAAGATAATATTTATTTTCTAAATTGCAAACTCAAGATAGCAAAAAACAACTTTTTTTTCATTATTTAGCACTAATCTAAGTAAAAGAAGATGAAATATGGCGAGATTTTAGTAACTTTGCACTCATGAAGTTGCACATTTTCAATCCTGACCACGATTTGGCGTTGGCTGCCAATCAAAAGATATTTACCGCACCACATGCCGGTCGCCTTCTTCGGGGCGACTTGTCTTTCATTCCATCCTTATGGGCTGACGATGGAGATTTGGTGTTGGTGGACGACATAGACAGCGCACGCGACAAGATGCGCCATCTCTGCGGTTATGAGAACCATGAGAGGGTAGAGTTTGTCACTAAGTTGCAGTTGCAGAAGATTTTTGCCGACACGATGTTGGTAGATAGCATTCATCCTTGGGGGTGGAATCTTTCGCTCAAGGAGGAGCTGCGCAGGATTGGTTGCCCCGACATCATGCTTCCCACCGATGAAACCATGCAAAATATAAGAGCGCTGAGCTCGCGCCAATGGGCAGCCACTCATCTGCAGAACGGTGTGAAGTATGTGACCAGTCTGCATGAGTTGCAGCTTTTGGCGCAGGATATGCGCCGGGTTGTGGTAAAGGCTCCTTGGAGTAGCAGTGGCAGGGGTGTGCGTTATCTTACAGCCCAGACACTGCAAGCCCCAGGCTTCTCGCGCTGGGCTGAACACATTATGGAGAAGCAGGGTGGAGTGACTGTTGAACCCTATTATAATAAGGTGAAAGATTTCGGCATGGAGTTTGAGGCTGTCGACGGGCAGATTGTGTATCGTGGACTGTCGCTTTTTCAGGTCATGAAAAATGCCTATGTGGGCAACGTGTTGGCATCGGAAGAAGAGAAGGAAGAAATGTTGCGAGGGGTTGTCAGCCACGAGCAATTGGTGGCTGTCAGCGAACATGTAAAAAAGGTAATGCAGCCTGCCCTGAGAGGAGTTTACAATGGTCCGTTTGGAGTCGACATGATGGTGTGTGCCAAACAGCCTGGTAGCAAGGATGTTTTTGTGAACCCTTGTATCGAACTGAATCTCCGTCGCACGATGGGGCATGTGGCTTTGGCTCTGAGTGGTCATGGAGAGCAACCTTTGCGTATGATGCAGGTGCTTTTTTGTGGAAATCGCTATCGCTTGATAATCAGAAAAATAGAGCAAAATACTAAATCAATTATTTAGACAAACGAATTTTTTAACAAGTCAAATTATTTTATAAACCTATGAAGAAAAAGCTAATCGTACTATTTTTTGCAATGGCATCCTTAGGAGCCTTTGCCCAGACAGCCAAGCCTTATGTATCTCAGGTTTGGAATCCTGACAATGGCAACGGAACTTATACCAATCCTGTTATCAATGCCGACTATAGCGACCCTGATGTGGTGGCTGTGGGAGATGATTATTATCTCACGGCAAGCAGTTTCAACTGTATTCCCGGTCTGCCTATCCTTCACAGCAAGGATTTGGTCAACTGGGAGTTGATAGGTCATGCTGTCACCAAGTTGCAGCCAGAGAGCGAGTTTAATAAACCATCTCACGGTAATGGTGTATGGGCTCCTTGCATCAGCTATCATAATGGCGAGTTCTATATTTATTGGGGCGACCCAGACTATGGCGTGTTTATGGTGAAGACTAAGAATCCTGCAGGCAAGTGGGGCGACCCTGTGTGTGTGATTCCTGGAAAGGGAATGATTGACACCTCTCCCTTGTGGGACGAGGATGGACGAGTGTACTTGGTGAATGGATGGGCCAACTCTCGCAATCGTTTTGCTTCTGTCATCACAGTTCGAGAGCTGAATGCAGAAGGAACGAAAGCCATAGGCGACCCTGTGATTGTGTTTGACGGCAACGGAACGGAGAACCGCACTTGCGAAGGACCAAAGTTTTATAAGCGCAATGGTTGGTATTGGATTATGTTCCCTGCCGGAGGCGTGCCTACAGGCCACCAGATGGCGATGCGATCCAGGTCGCCTTTTGGTCCTTACGAGGCAAAAATGGTGCTGGCTCAAGGCAAGAGCAAGATAAATGGGCCTCACCAAGGTGGGTGGGTTCATACCCAATATGGCGAGGATTGGTTCTTGCATTTTCAAGACAAGGAAGCCTATGGACGTGTGGTGCACTTGCAGCCCGTCACCTGGAAGAACAACTGGCCTGTCATGGGCAAGGTGCCTGCCAAGGGTTATTGCGGCGAACCTTACGAAACTTATAAAATGCCCAAGGCTTCCGTTCATGTGAACGTAAACCCCGAGGAAAGCGACGAATTCAACGACACCAAGTTGGGGCTGCAATGGCAATGGCACGCCAACTACCAGCAATGGTACGGAATGCCCACCTCGATGGGCGTGATGCGCATCTATACCGACAAGAACGACGGCACCATTTGGCATACTCCCAACCTCTTGTTGCAGAAGACACCTGCCGACAACTTCACGGCAACAGCCAAACTACAGCTCACAGCCAAGGACCAGAACCAGATGGGCGGCATCATCATGATGGGACTCGACTATACGGCATTGGTGGTAAAGCGAGTGGGCGATGAATTCCAGTTGCAGCAGATAACCTGCAAGAGCGCCGACAAGGGAGGGGCTGAGACAGTGAATGTGCTCAGCACACTGAAACCAACCTTGGTGGATAAGACCGACTATCAGCCAGCCATTCACGAGCAGGCGTATATGCGGATGGTGGTACGTGAGGGCAAAATGCAGTTCTACTTCTCCAAGGACGGCAAGTCATTCAAGAAAGTGGGCGACGAGTTCAAGATGAAAGAAGGCAAGTGGATTGGTGCCAAGGTAGGACTTATGGCCAAGGAGCCAGAAGGCAAGACCAACCGTGGATGGATAGACGTGGACTGGTTCCGTATCACCAAATAAGAGGCAATAAAAAAGAAGAAGTTGAAACTATATAGAATATCCATACTGTTTATCCCCATGATTTTGGGCGCGTGCTCTGTTGGCAAGCATGTTCCCGAAGGCGAATACATTCTCGACAAGGTGGATGTGAAGAGCGACGATAAGACTTACGATGCTTCGTCGCTCAAGCCTTATATCCGTCAGAAGGAAGCCCCTAAGCTTTTTTCGCTCTTTAGAAATCCTTTCAGTCGCAAGCCCGTTGTCTTCGACACGCTGCAGGCGCGTTTGTCGTGCCAAGACCTGAAGGTGGCTATGCAGAACCAAGGATTCCTGCAGGCGGGAGTCTCACTCTATACCACCACGAAGGGAAAGAAACTCGATGCGCAGTATCTGTTGCATCCTGGTGAGCCTTTCAAGATAGGCAAGGTGGTCTACGAAGTTAACGACGACGAGGTACGCAAGATACTGAGTCTGGGCGATGGGAATCAGAGGCTGCTGAAACCAGGCATGCGTTTCAGCGTGGAGACTCTCGATGCCGAGCGCAAACGCATAGCAAAACTTTTGGCAGACAGTGGATATTTTCGTTTTAACAAAGACTTTATCCAGTATGAGGCCGACACCATAGCAGGCGATAAGAACATCGACTTACGACTTCACCTATTGAAGTACAAGGCAAGCAACAACCAACCTGCCACCGACCACCCACGCTACTGGATTCGTCAGGTCAACTTTCTGGGCAACGACAGTCTGCCCATCCATCTGCGCCAGCAGGTGTTGCTCAACGCCACGGCCGTGAAGGAAGGGCAGCCCTATAGTGCGTCGGACTTGCAGCGAACCTACAACAACTTTGCCAGGTTGCAGGCTGTGAAGTACACGAGCATACGCTTTGTGGAAGTCCCTGACACCAACTTGTTGGATTGCAACATTCAGATAAGTATCAACAAACCCCATACCCTGTCGTTCCAGCCCGAGGGCACCAATACGGCGGGCAACCTTGGCGCGGCAGCCTCGCTCACCTATACCAACCGCAACCTGTTCCGGGGAAGCGAGCAACTCAGCATAGAGCTGCGTGGAGCCTACGAGGCCATCAAGGGGCTGGAAGGTTACAACGACCAGAACTACACAGAATACTCAGCGGAAGCCAAGTTGATGTTTCCTCGGTTCTTGGCTCCGTTTCTGTCGAAGAGCTTCCGCAGGAGGCAGACGGCAAGTTCAGAGCTGTCGGTAAGTTGGAACATGCAGAACCGCCCCGAGTTCTATCGCAGGGTGTTTTCCACGGCATGGCGTTATCGATGGGCAGAACCCAAGCATCATCTCAATTGGCGTATCGACTTGCTCGACCTCAACTATGTGTACATGCCTTGGATTTCCGCCACCTTTAAGAAAGACTATCTCGACGACGTGGACAACCGTAATGCCATCTTGCGTTACAACTACGAGGATCTTTTCATCATGAAGATAGGCTTCGGAATCACTTATAACGATGGGGTAGATGCCGTGAGGGCAAATATCGAGACTGCCGGTAACCTACTCAATGGAGCGGCCAAAGCTTTCAGATTGAAGAAGAATGACGAGGGGCAGTACACCTTGTTCAATATAGCCTATGCGCAGTACGCCAAGTTTGATTTCGACTATACCCATCTGGTGCAGTTCGACCAGCGCAACGCCCTGGCACTGCATACAGGTTTTGGAATAGCCTATCCCTATGGCAACAGCCTCGTGTTGCCTTTCGAAAAACGATATTTCTCGGGGGGAGCCAACTCCGTACGAGGATGGGGAGTGAGAGAATTGGGACCAGGAAGGTTCAGAGGCACCGACGGGCGTATCGATTTCATTAACCAGACAGGCGACCTGAAGCTCGACCTGAATGCAGAATACCGCACGTCATTGTTTTGGAAATTACAAGGAGCACTCTTTGTGGATGCCGGCAATATTTGGACCCTTCGCTCTTACGAAGAGCAACCCGGCGGACAGTTCCGATTGGATGAGTTCTACAAGCAGATAGCTGTGGCATATGGATTGGGAATCCGCCTTAACTTCGACTACTTCATCCTGCGCTTTGACATGGGAATGAAAGCCATCAATCCAGCCTACGAGACCGAACGGGAGCATTGGGCAATCTTCCATCCACGACTCAGTCGCGACTTTGCTTTTCACTTCGCAGTGGGCCTCCCATTTTAACCATCCATTTCCCGTTTCTCATTACCATGGAGAGGTGGAAGCGGGCTTCTGGAATCAGATGGGCAGCCTTCCCTATGCTATCCATCTGCAGGAAGTCGGAAACCTTAATTTCTATCGTGGCAAGCGTATCATTGTCTTGCCAGCTTATGTCGCCCAGTTCTATCTTGGCATCTTCATTTTTGGCACGTAGCAAGTCCACATCCGCCTTGTGCACGTTGCTGGCTGCGAATCTAAGCCATTTCTCAGATTCGGGCGTGCAGTAACTCAGTGCTTTCTTGAAATGCCAGTTGTAGTAGTTTGTGGCAAAGGAGTCTGCCTCCTCGCGTAGCTGTTCCGCGCTTCCAGCCCCATGCCTGCAAGAAGATTCTGTAACCATCATTAGGGCAGGAACGGTTGCCAGTAGGATGAATCGAAGGCAAAATTTTCTTCTTCCTCTCATGTCAGTATCTTTTTAAATTAGCTTAAAAACACCACAAAGGTAAGAAAAAACTTTGTAATTAGAATCTTTTTAGCTAACTTTGCATGAAAATAAAAATTAAGATGCTAAGATTCATTTCCTTCGGTAGCGGAAGTAGCGGCAATTGCTACTATCTTTTTACCGATACGGATTCACTATTAATAGATGTGGGAGTTGGGATAAGAACGCTGAAGAAGCAATTTAATAATTATGGATTGCGTTTCGAGGATGTGCACAATATTCTCGTTACCCACGACCATGCCGACCACGTCAAGTCGGTGGGAAGTCTGAGCAACGATTATCATTTGCCAGTCTATACAACTCGCAAGGTACATAGCGGTATCGAGAGCAATTATTGTGTCCGCAAGAAAATCAATGGAGCCAATGTGCATTTTGTGGAGAAAGGCATTCCGTTTGTTTTGGGCGAGTTTCGTATCACTCCTTTTGGTGTTCCGCACGATAGTACCGACAATGTGGGCTATCAGGTGGAGTGTAGCGGCGTGACCTTCTGTCTCATCACGGATGCGGGGATTGTCACCGATGAGATGAAAGGTTTCATTGGTCGTGCCAATTATCTGGTCTTGGAGGCTAACCACGACGAGGAGATGCTCATGCAGGGATCTTATCCCCAGTATCTCAAGGAGCGTATCCTCAGTCCCAGTGGCCATCTGAGCAACTCTTCCTGTGGCAAGGCCTTGGCTGAAAATGCCACCGATGCGCTGCGGCATGTCTGGCTCTGTCATCTTAGCGAAGAGAACAATCATCCCGAGCTTGCCCGCAAGACGATAGAGCAGATACTTCGCAGTTATGGCATTGTGGCAGGCAAGGATTTCGTGCTCGAAGTACTCAAGCGCAAGACCCCCAGCGAAATCTATGCATTGGAGTAGAGGAGGCAAATATACCCTACAATTGTCGTTTGCCTCCTATTCGATAGTTTAGTTTTCCTCAGAACTTCTTTCCAAAAACAATATTGCAGAAAGTCTTCGTCAATATCTTGGCATCAAACCACCACGACCTATGCTCCAGGTAGTAAAGGTCGAGTTCCAGACGGCGCAACATCTTTTCCATCGTATCAGTATAGCCATTATATAAGGTAGCATACGAAGTAACCCCTGGTCTTATCTGATAAAGATATTGGTATCGTGCGTCATGCTCCATGATCTGGTCGATATAGAACTTCCTCTCTGGTCTTGGACCGATGAAAGCCATATCTCCCTTTAGCACATTCCATAACTGAGGAAGTTCATCGAGGTGATGAGCCCTGAGGAATCGTCCCACTTTCGTAAGTCTTGGGTCTCCTTTCACTTCCAGCAAGTCGGGGCCATCCTTTTCGGCGTCAATCTTCATCGACCGAAACTTGTATATATAGAAAGGCTTGCCATGAAGCCCAATGCGCTCCTGTCGGTAGATGACGGGGAGACCATCTTCTTGTCGGATGGCAATGGCACAAGCCAAGGCCAAGGGAGAGAATACCAGAAGGCAACATGAGGCTATGATGAAATCGACGGAGCGTTTCAGAGCTTGCTCCGTCTTGCTCATGTTGTCCTTATATGCTTCTTGTCTCATTATTTCATTTTTTCAAGGCAATTCATCTATTTGTCTAGTTGCTCATAAATAGAGTTGTTACTCTTGTATTCAGGTACGATTTCCTTCATTTTCTTGACGGTAAGCATTTCGTCGTATGACCTGCTCTTGTCAATCAAGTCTTCAATCTGCTTGCATACTTCCGTATAAGCGTATTCTCTCACTTGAGCGATTCTGATTTTCTCATTGAAGGAAGGTTTGGTTAATTCTTTGTCGTTCAACACTTCCTCATAGAGTTTCTCTCCAGCTCTCAATCCTGTATATTTGATTTCTATGTTCTTTGCACCGCTTAGATTAATCATTCTCTTGGCCAAGTCGGCTATCTTGACAGGCTTGCCCATATCGAAGACGAATATTTCTCCGCCTTTGCCCTTGGTACCAGCCTCCAATACTAATTCGCATGCCTCGGGAATGAGCATGAAGAAGCGGATGATGTTAGGGTCGGTAACGGTGACAGGACCACCATTTCTAATTTGCTTTTTGAAAAGTGGAATGACGGAGCCGTTTGAGCCTAGGACATTGCCGAATCGAGTGGTTACGAATTGGGTTTTACCTTCAACGATACCTTCGTTGATGGCTTTGTTGAGACTTTGCACGTAAATCTCACAGATTCGTTTCGAGCATCCCATCACATTGGTAGGATTGACAGCCTTGTCTGTAGAAATCATGACAAACTTTTTAACTCCATATTTTACAGATAAGTCTGCTAGGATCTTAGTGCCATATACGTTGTTTTGAATACTCTCGCAAGGATTGTTCTCCATCATTGGCACATGCTTGTAGGCAGCAGCGTGGAAAACGTAGTCAGGACGGTAAGTCTTGAAGATATGTTCCATTCTCGATTTACTGCAAATAGTGGTGACAATAGTCTCTGCCTTGATTTTTGGAAATTGCTTAGCCATCATGAGACGGATGTCATGCTGTGGGGTCTCTGCACTGTCTATAAGTATCAATTGAGCTGGTTTGTATTTGGAAATTTGTCTTACCATCTCGCTACCGATACTTCCTGCGGAACCAGTAACCATGATGCGCTTATCACGTAGCATGATGCCTACGCTCTCCATGTCGATGGAAATCTCGTCACGGGGGAGAAGGTCTTCTATGCTTACTTCCTTGAGCTGTTGTACTTGAGGAGGCTGTGATGCATTCCATTCCTGGGTTGTAGGCATATAAATATGTATGCCTGTAGCGAGAAGTTCATCCTGCAAAGCCTTGTTCTCCCTAAAATGATTGATAGCACCTGCTGACACCAACAGAATTTTTGAATTATTGTCAATCATGTTTTTGACGATGTTCCTGTCAAATGGATAAACCTTGGTACCCATCAGGTGATGGTGCTTGATTTCCTGGTCGTCGGAAATGAACCCCATGAGCTTGAATTTCATGGGCTTATCGTTCTTGATTTGCTTGGCAAGTCCGATTCCGCCCTCTCTCACGCCGTAGATATAGACGTTCTTGATGTTGTAATCTGCCAGAGATACATCGAAGACGGTCTTGGCTATGATACGGATGGCCCAAAGGATGAAAGTGGATATTAGCGACCCCAGGAAAATGTTGCGGTATTCGATTTCTGCCCTTGGAAATAATCTTGTATCCAACAGAGCGTTCTTGCTCAGTGCCGATAGAACTGCACCTATTATCACAGCATATAGGACTCGTTGCAAATCTACAAACGAAGAGTATCTAAGAATACCATCGTATGTGTGGAAAATCCGAAACCCTATCGCATGGAATAGAGTGAATATGGCCAAAAGTAAGGAGAGTTGACCGAATATTCCTAATGCTTGTGCGCCACTGTTGATTTGCTGGTAAATGAACAAATATGAACAAAACACTATGATGCAATCTATGAAGAAGATGCACCAATAGGGTAAAGATTTTTTGTTGAAGTACCAGTTTGATAATTTATTGAGAAACCTCATGTTGTCAGTCTTTTATGATGGGGCGAGTTATTTGATGATGTTAGCTTTTACGGTGTCAACTATATATTTTACATCTTCATCTGTGACACATGGACCGCTTGGCAAACATAAGCCTTTGAGGAATAAACTTTCGCTTACTCCATTGGTGTAATATGTGCAGTCTGCATAAACAGGTTGGCAGTGCATCGGCTTCCATAAAGGACGTGCCTCGATGCTTGCTTGGTCAAGAGCAATTCGCATTGCTTCTACGTTGTTATTTGGCTCCAATGACGTATGCGCATTTTTTGCTATGTGGGTTACGCCCGCAGCACCTCCCACTGCGCCTGTTACCACATGGTCATAGGCTTTTTCTTCGCCCTTGACATGCAGATTCTCATCAAGTATAATGGTGTTTAGCCAATAATTAGAGTCGAAGTCAGTCGAAGGGTTGCCATGTACGGTTATCCCTTCTACTTCTGCAAACAACTTTTCGTATAAGTCGTGTATATGCTTGTGATGGGCAATATGCTCGTTGAGAACGGTCATTTGCCCCCGGCCTATTCCTGCACATACATTACTTAGGCGATAGTTGTATCCGATGTGCTCATGCTGATAGTAAGGATATGACTCACGTGCTTGTGTAGCGTAGTACATGATACGAGCCTGTGTTTCTGCGTCTGGGCAAATCAAGGCACCACCACCACTTGTGGTAATCATTTTGTTTCCATTGAAACTTAGTACTCCATATTTTCCGAAAGTACCGCACACTTGATTCTTGTATCTTGAACCGAGTCCTTCGGCTGCATCTTCAATGAGAGGAATTTCGTATTTGTTGGCAACTTCCATAATCTCTTGTATTTTGGCAGGCATGCCATAAAGATATACTACGATAATAGCTTTTGGCTTTTTGCCAGTCTTTTCTATCCTGTCTGCGATGGCCTTGTCTAGTAATTGTGGATCCATGTTCCATGTATCTTTTTCGCTATCAATAAAAACAGGTCTTGCGCCTAAATATTTGATGGGGTTGCTGGAAGCGCAGAATGTGAACGACTGTACCATTACTTCATCGCCAGCATTCACACCACAGTCGATGAGAGATAGGTGTACGGCTGCAGTACCAGCGCAGAGTGCCACCACCTCTTTGTTTTGTCCTACGAATTTCTCCAAGTCTTCCTCGAATCCATTAACATTCGGCCCCAGAGGAACTACCCAATTTGTGTCAAAGGCATCTTGTACAAATTTCATTTCGTTACCGCTCATGTGAGCGAGGCACAGATAAATTCTATTTCTTTTCATCTTAGATCTGTTCATTGTTATATATTATTCTCTTTCCTGTGACTGTAGCTATAATCATTTTTATGTCCATGATGAAGCTATAGTGTGTGAGATAATAGAGATTAATTCTTACTTTGTCAGGATATATAATATTGTCATTATATTCTTGTGGGTTGGCTTGTTTGGCAAGCAGTTCTTCCTCGTCTCTATACTTGAGACTTGCAGGACCAGTGATACCTGGACGCAACTTCAGAATGTTACGGTCTTGGCCTTCTAACTTGTCTGCGTAGCCAGGAACATCAGGTCGTGGTCCTACAAAACTCATGTCTCCGATGAGTACATTCCAAAGTTCTGGTAGTTCGTCTATTTTGTATCTTCTAAGTTTTGCCCCCAATGGGGTGATTCTGCTTTCTCCTGCTACAGACACAGAGGACCCACCGTGATGCTGAGACATGGAGCGGAACTTGTACATTGTAAACAATTTCCCGTCTTTTCCCACTCTTCGCTGCGTGAAGATAGCTGGACCGTCAGGCATCTTGATGCGGATGAGTATCCATGTGATGAGCAGTACAGGACTCAGGATTATCAGCCCTATTGACGCCATGATTCTATCGAAAATGTATTTTATAAATAATTGCATTGTTCCATGTTTTTATTTATAAACGTTTGATGATGGCATTTATTGCATATCCCATGAAGCATATAGCTGAATAAAAAGGGTTGATGTGCTCGATTTCTCTATAGACTTTCCAAACGTCTTTGGCTGCTTTCCATTTTTTTGCAGTGTTTGAAGTTGATACCAATCTGTAGTGAGCAAGTGTGGTTTGCAAACCATATGCCTTAAAGCCTCTTTTCATGATGAGAAGCCACAATGCCATGTCTTGCGAACTCTTGATGTTTGGCATTTCGAAATAACCTGTTTTTTCCTTGTCAATAATGACTGTGAGACAGCCAATGATAGTGTTTCTTAGATAGCCATGGTAGCCAATAGCTTTTGGAGCTTTAATTGTCTTTTCTAAAGCTGTTCCATCTTCTTTCATGATGGCATAGTTGCTAAAAGAAAAAGCGATGTTGTTGTCTTCCATAAACTTAATCTGTGTCTCCAATTTGTTAGGCTCCCATGTGTCGTCACTGTCAAGGAATGCAATATACTTGCCTTGAGCATGTCTTATGGATATATTTCGTGTAATAGCAGCTCCGCTGTTTTTCTTTGTGGAAAAAACTTTTATTCGAGGGTCTGTTTGCGCGAAGTCTTTGGCGATAGTCATAGAGTTGTCTTTAGAGCAATCATCTGTGATGAGCAACTCCCAATTAGTGTATGTTTGTACTATGACTGACTGTATTGCTGCTGCGATAAACTTTGCAGCATTGTATGATGGCATAATGATGCTTATTTTATTCATAAATGTTTAATTCTAAGATTTCTTGCAAAAGTACTGCTTCTTATTGATTTGACCAAATTTTATTTGTTGGTTTCAAATAAAAGTCGTATTTTTGCAGTGTTTTTATAAAAATGATTATCTTTGGAAGATAAGAGTAGCAAAAATGAGCATATTCAATATGCTTTTAGAATACTTCATATTGACAACATTCCGCATGTCTTGAAATATGGCCTTGTGCATAAGGACTCGCCTTGTGCAAGTTCTATTTATGTGCTACATCATTTGAATGGAAGTTATCTTAGTGGAGTTGGACAGATGGAGCAAAAGCCTTTTGATTGTATTTGGTTAACTCCTGACACTGTAAATGCGGTAAAAGAATTCTTCTCCAAGGATGAAAATAAACAATATGAGAAGATTTGCACGGACACTGCAAGTTTCCTTTCTGGTTACTATAATTATATGTTGGAGTTGCTATCGACCATTGATTTCATCTTGCACAATAATGCAGATTTGGCCAAGTGGTTGGAGATGGATTCGCAAACAGTCTATAACCTTGTGGTGCAACGTATTAATCAATGGAGTGAGCGCAAGAAATATTTATTCAACAATGAGGAGTATATTCGGTTAGTATTGAATCCTTTTTATAAGGTGGAAAAACAAAAACTTGACTATAGTTATGTTTGATATACAAAATTTAGAATTGTGAGCAATATGAAATATCCTATAGGAATACAGACATTCGACAAAATAATCGAAGGTGGTTATGTCTATGTTGATAAGACTGATTTGATATATCAGTTAGTACAGGGGAGTATTTATTTTCTGGGTCGCCCTCGACGGTTCGGAAAGAGTCTTCTCGTATCTACGCTGGAACAGTATTTCCGTGGAAACAAGGAACTGTTCAAAGGTCTTGCCATCGAAAAACTGGAGACTGAGTGGAAGCAATATCCTGTGTTCCATATAGATTTCAGTACGGGCAACTACCTCAATGATGGTGTCTTGGAGGATGTCTTGTCGGGTAATCTCACCGAATGGGAAACTCAATATGAAGTTGCGAAGACCAGTGATGACTTGGGGCTGCGCTTTCAAAATGTGCTTCGTGCTGCTCATCAGAAGAAAGGGCTTGGCGCCGTCGTGCTCATCGATGAATATGACAAGCCAATCCTGGATGTGCTGGACCTCGACTATCAAGTGGAGCATCTTGGCAAAATGATAACGCTTGAAGAGAAGCATCGCAACATCATGAAGTCGTTCTATACAACATTTAAGGGTGCTGATGCCGACCTTCGCTTTGTGTTCCTCACCGGTGTAACGAAATTCTCGCAAATCAGCATGTTCAGTGGGTTCAATCAGCCTGATGACATCAGTTTGAGCCGAAACTACGAGTCTATATGTGGTATTACCAAGGATGAGCTGGTTCGAGATTTCGCCGATCCTATAGCGGAAATAGCCCAGATATATCATTGTTCGGAAGAGGAGATGTTGCAAAAGTTGAAAACGAAATATGACGGCTATCACTTCAGTGAGAACATGGTCGATATTTTCAATCCATTCAGTTTGCTCAATGCATTCTCCAATAAAAAACTCATCGGATATTGGTTCAAGAGCGGCACTCCGACTTATTTGGTTCGGTTGCTTTCGCATTTCGATGAGAATTTGAACGAGTTGGTGGGCAAGTATTATGGCGTACCTCAGTTCGACGATTACAAGGCTGATGTGGAGAAACCATTGCCTATGATTTACCAAAGCGGCTATCTCACGATTAAAGGGTATGACCAAGACACGGAATCCTTCTTGCTCGACATCCCGAACAATGAAGTGAGAGAAGGACTCCTTACGATTCTTGCCAACAATTACTTGAAGACAAAGGAGGACTCCGCCAGCTGGCTCATCAGTTCGGTACATCAGTTGAAGCAAGGTAAGCTACAGGAGTTCATGGATTCGCTAACCGCTTTCCTCGCCAGCATCCCATATAGCGTGCGTCGCAGGAACGACGAGCGAGAGTATGAGCGATATTTTGGCTATACTTTCTATTTGCTACTCCGTATGTTGAGTTGCTACTTGCTCTTTCGAGAGAAGGAGACAAGCAAGGGTAGGGCGGACTGCGTCTATGAAACCCCCAATGATGTCTATATATTCGAGTTCAAGCTGGACGGCTCGGCTGATGAAGCCTTGCAGCAGATAGAGGACAAGGGGTATGCCCGAGAATACGCTACGGACTCACGTTGTATCCATCAGATAGGTGTCAACTTCTCGTCGAAGGAAGGTACGATAGAAGAGTGGAAGGAAAAGTGAAAGAAAGTAGTAATGCATAAGCCTTTGAATAAGGAGTTCCCATGTTAAAAAAATGCTTGTGTTTTTAGTATGTTTGTCAAATCTATTTGAGCTATGTTTGATATACAAAATTTTGAACTGTATAAACACGCTTGGGTTGACAAGCGTGCTCCACATCATGGAGAAAAACTCAGACAAGACGAGCTTCGTCTTTTGTTGTCAAATGGTGGGATATTAGTACGAAATACTTATGATTTTGATTGTAAGGAAGAGACTTCATTTTGGTTTGTAATAAAGGACACTTTTGGCGGTATGGAAGAACTATCGTCCAAAAAACGAAATCAAGTACGGAAGAGTTTGAAAACTTATGATGTGAGGCGGGTTTCTGCAGAAGAACTATTATCCGTAGGTTTGCCCATATATCAAGAAGCTTGTGAATCATATAGGGTGAAAACTTCTGTGGTTACAGATGAAGATTTTAGAGCCAGAATTTTGGCTTGCGAGAAAGAAGGCAGTTCTGATTACTGGTGTGTGTATAGAAAGGACACAGCTGAAGCTGTAGCCTTGGCAATAAATACACGATATACAGATTGTTGTGAATATAATTCGATGAAGTGTAAACCTTCGGTTATGCATAATTCTACTTATCCTTATTATGGACTAATTTATGAGATGAATCGTTATTACTTGGATGAGTTGAAGTTGAAATATGTTAATGATGGGGCAAGAAGTATTACAGAACATTCAAATATTCAACCTTTTTTGATTGATACGTTTCATTTCCGAAAGGCCTATTGCAAGTTGCAGATAGTATATAAATGGTGGATGAAAATTATTGTTGATACGCTTTATCCATTAAGGAGCGTTGTGCCAATTTTGCCTGTTAAGGCTATATTAAGAATGGAGTCTTTTGTACGGGAATTTCAAACTATTATTGAATAGGCTAAGCCTATTCAATAATAGTTTTTGATAATATATGTCAGACCCTCAATGTTGCATTTACAATAAAAATTACTTGATAGTTTACTCGTTGAAACATTCTCGCAATCGAATACTTTCAAAGATGGGATATATATAACTTTTAGTCCATTCCTCTTGCATTCTTCTCCTAAGTATAATTCTTCATCATATAAAAAAACAGGGTAATTAATAATTCCACATTTTTTAAAATATTCTTTTGTTAGGATTATGAATGAGCCATGTCCTGCATATATATTCATCCTAGGGTATGAAACGAAGTGGCTTTTTTTATTTCTATATAATACATTTTTGTATAGTTGTAATATTCTGGGATGCCTATATGAAAATTTTAGTATTTTAAGTTTGAATGGAGAATACCTATTGATTATGGCAGGATTTAAATCTCTCTCCTCCTTTAATGAAAAAATCTGAGGAGCAATCCAGCCGATTTTTTCGGTTATAGTTATTCCAGTTAAACTCTTAAAAATATTTTCATCTAAAAATAGATCTACATTGCTTATGATTGAATAATCATATAATGTTGGATCATTTTTTATCATCATTTTTCTAATAGCTCCAAAATATCCAACATTGTTGAATTTGTAGACAACAAGTTTGAATTTCTCAGTTTTATATTTTATATCAATAGATTTCTTTGTTGTGTTGTCTGCCAGAAAGACTGTTAATGTTACTTTTTCTGCATCAATAGTTTTATCTATAGATGAGAGATAATTCATCGCTGCATTGTATGAATTATATGTGACACAATATATAGCAATGTTCATCATTGTTTAGTTTCTTTGACATTTTGTTGATATACACGGTTTCTCGTCTTAATTGATTCTTGTAAAGAATATTCTTTTATATATTTTTTTTGGGCATTGTTAGCCAATTTTTTACGTTCTTCTTCATGATGTGTAAGTTTGATTAATGCCTTTATCCAATCTTCTGGTTTGTTCTTTATTAAACAGCTCTCTTCATTAGTGAAGTTAAGACCTTCTACACCGACTTTGGTTGTAATGAAAGGTATTCCCATAGCTGCTGCTTCTAATATTTTCATTCTCATTCCGCTACCTGTAAGTATAGGAATAACCATGATACTGCCTTTTGCGACGCTATATAAATTTTCAACGAATCCGTGGATTATAATCTTTATAGGGGATTTTTTGTTATAGTTTGCAATTAAAGACTCTGGCCAACCTTTACCAATTATGTGGATACATGAATTGTTTAAATCTGTAGTCGACATCTTGGAGATAATATTGCCAATGAACCAATTGAATCCTTCGATGTTAGGTATATGACCATAACCGCCTAGAAATATAATTTTATGATTCCAGGTTTTGTATGGATGAATATTTGTCTTGATAGCTGCAGGAGATACAATTATCTTAGTTTTGACATTATTTTCTCTTAAAATATCTTTATCCTTATTTGTAAGGGTTATTATTGTGTCGTATTTATTTAAGTCGTTAATTTCTTTTGTCTTTATTTTGTTGAATAGTTCTTTTTCTTTTTCTGATAGTTGAAAAGAAGCCAAGTATCTTTTATTTCGAACAAATCTTATCTCATGGTGTACAAATATCTTTTGAACTTTTACGTTTATGTAATTTATCAAATCTAAGCATGGATAAAATTCAACTTGTATTGTATCAATATTTTCTTTTGTAATTATATTGTTAATAAAGTTAATAAAACGTGGGGGAAAATAAATGCCATAAGGTTTTATGATTCTTTCAATTATAAATTTTTTTTTTCTTTTTTTAGTTAAAATTTGGAATGCTCTTTTCCCTTTTTCATATATATACTTCCAATAAGTCAATTGCGCCCATATTGAATATGTATGGAATTTCACGTTAGGCCATAACTCTTTTAACGTGTTTATGGCTTCTTTTTCCCCATATCTGTTCTCTATGTAGACGATGGTGATATTGTGTTTTTCTCTCAATTGGTCAATCATATTAAATTGAGCTTGCGCTCCTCCAGAATTTAGAGGGTATATTGGTGTTGGTGTTATTATTAATAAATTCATATGTTAATTTTTAAAAAACCTGTTGTGTATGTATAATCTTTCTTCATATGATTTTGCTCCAAAGAGAATATTATCATATTGTGATGTAATCATATTGGTAGTTCCTATCATCTTGAGAACACAATATATAGCTACAAACGAAAGAAATAAGTATTTATTGCTTTTAATGTAAAAACATTTAATTAAGTCTGTCCATATTATCCAATAAGAAAAGATAAATAAATTAGACATTCTTAAGCTAATCTCGCTAAATTCACTTAGCAAAAAAGCAAACAAAATATATACTAAAAAAGAATTTATAAACAACATATTTCCTTTGCGTATATTTTGTAGTTTATGGTAATAACAAAAAATTAGAATCCCTGTCATGCCCCTTTCTATGTATCCGATAGATAAAGATTTTGCTTCATTGAGACCTTCTGTGTACGATTGTACTTTCATTTCAAGAAACCCTCCAGTATCACCTAAAAATAGGCTGACAATTTTTAGAAATATGGGTATGTGTAAAATAAAAATGATATTCGCTATAACAAATATAGTTAGATACACCCACTTATTTATTTTTAGATGTAAAATGAAATACATGGGTATGTAGCAAATAGCAGAGATATGAAAGGTTACTGCTAAAAGGCACATAGTCATGTAGGGGATAAATTGGCGATCTTCTAAGTATTTTAAAGCATTAATAAAAATAAGAATTGCAATGGAATTTCTCATTAAATTAGTACTCATAATAAAACCACCAAAACTGATAAATAACAAAAAACCTAGTGGAAAATTAGGGATTCTTCTTTTGAAAAATGTGTATAATAATATTGTGTTAATGCATGTGCAGATAAAAACAAAAAAGTTGAAATTATTTACAATATTTTTGCAAATTAGCATGAGCAATGTAAATCCCGGTTCAAATCCCCATTTTATGTTATACTTGAAAATGTTAAAATCAACATTGTCAATAGTGCATTTTTGGAATGCTGGGTAATATGATTGCCAATCATCGCAAACGTAACCTCTGCACCCGAAGAATATAATAAAGGTGAAAAAACTTAAATATGTTATATTGTTTTTTATGGTGTTTTTTGCTGTTTGTTGAAAGACTACAGCTAAGACTCCATAAAAAACAATCAGTAAAATATATGGAATCGTATATATCATTTATTTTTAAACTTATCTTTTACAAAAACAATCCATAAAACATCACAGAAAATAGCGATGAAAATGTAAATGATCACTATAAAACTCCTAGGAGTACTCGATGCTTTTAAAGGTACACTTGCCTTTTGAATAGTAGAGAAGGCGGGCGTCTTTTCTTGAACTTTTGCAAGTGCAGCTTGTAATTGTTGAGCGATTTGGTTATATATATTATATTTCAACTGCATTTCATTTTCAAGTTCATCTCTTTTTGCTTTGTAAGACTCTAAAATTATATCATTGTTTGCGTCTGAATATGAACTATATATTTCTTGCGCTTTGATGTATTGCATTTTAGCTTCTTTATATAGCTTTTTTGTATATTCAACATCATTTCGAGCTTTTTGTGTTCTATATAAAATGATATATTGTTGAAGCTGACGTTGTATGGTATCTGCCATGGTCGCAGAAACAACAGGGTCATTATCTGTCACAGAGATGGAAATAACATTTGTATTTTTGTCAACAACACATGAAATATTTGCTCTAATTGCATTTAATGTGTTGTCTTGCTGTTTTGTAAGTTGAAATGGATTTATTTTTTTTGTATTCTTATCTTTGTTGTTATTTTCAAATATTTTTTTAAAATATATACCAGGATAGCTCCAAAAAGGAATAAGATTATCGTTATTAATGTGTTGATAATATGATTTCCTAATGGAATCCCCTTCTGTTTTAACTTGTATATCAAATAATTTTATAATAAAATCAGATGAGGTTAAAACGTCGGGATAGATCTGTGGATAGATAGCATCTATACCACTTCCACCAGAATTTCCAATATTGACTCCTACCATGGAAGCTATATTCGATAGGCCTTCAGGGAGAGAACCACCATTAGATATTTCTGGTGCAAGGATAACAGTTGTTGTATATCTTTTTTGAGTGTTTAGAGCAACAACTATTCCCACAAGGCTAAAGCATATCATAAAAATGCAAAGAGTTTTCCATTCTTTTAGCACTTTTAGTACTACACCAATAATGTCTATTTCTTTATTATTTTTATTTTGTTCCATTTTGTTTATGTTTTTATGTAAAGGGTACATCCCATTTACAATTATAATTTAATTCATTTGTCCTTATTCCAATTTTTTTTGCAGGAATGCCTGCGACAATAGCATAATCTTCTATATCTTTTGTGACAACAGCTCCCGCACATACAACAGCTCCTTTTCCAATAGTTACTCCTTGTAAGATTGTAGCTCCGATTCCAATCCACGCATATTCTTTGATATGTATAGGTTTGAATATGCCCCTAAAAGATTGAGTTCTTAGGTCATGAGAACCTGTGATTAAAGATACTTTATGCGAGATAGAAACATTGTCTTCTATTGTGATATGTCCTCTTCCATCTATAATGCAGAAATTATTAATGTGACAGAATTTTCCTATAGAAATTAAGTTGCAGTTTATTATATAATTTCTTTTCATAATATAGGTTCCTTTACCAATTTTCATTTTTAGAACTGTTAGATACCAATTTCTTAATTTCCAAAAGCAAATATGAGGCAATATGTCGTTCACGATGTATTCTATCATAAATGCTCTTGTCCATTTGTACAAACAGGTATTAAATAAAAATGTAAAGAAAATTACTTTTGTTAAAAATAATGCTTTTTTTAAGCTAAATTTTCCTTTTGATGTAATAAGGTAATTATACCAAAAATTTTTATATTGATGATTTGAAATTCCCTCTTGTTTATAGCATTCTATTGTAACATCTACTTTGGTAAACTTTAGGCTCTCTTTAAACAATTGGTATAGCATTTCCCAATCTAATGCGTATCCTAATTTCTTTTGTTTGTTTATATCAAAAAGATGTTTCTTTTGTACATCTGCCCTTACAAGGCATGAACCATGTCTAAATATTGGACTATATTCTAAAAGACTAGTGTCAGAAGACGCAATAATTTGTCTTTGGCATGTATCGTCTATACATATGCTATTTCCGTAGATTACACTGGTCTTTTCAATGTCTGTTGTTGAAGTAATTGTTTCTTCTAATGCTTCTATTGAGGCATAATAGTCTCCACTGTTAAGAATATTTATCCAATCGCCTGTTGCATGTATGATACCCTTGTTCATGGCATCATAGATGCCATTATCTTTTTCGGAGCACCAGTAAGCTAATCGATCCGAATATTCCTTGATAATGTCAGCCGTGCCATCCGTGCTACCTCCATCAATAACAATATATTCCTTGTCTTTCCACGTTTGTGAGAAGAAACTTTCCATGGTGGCGCGAATGTGTGCGACATCATTGAATACTACTGTTATGACGCTGATTTTGTTACTCATTAGTTATTTATTTCTTGTTAACAATCAAGTCTAACCCTTGCTTCTTGTAAACCTAAATTCCGCAACACTATAATTTGATGTTTTTTATAAGTACCTGGACAAATTTTTGTTGTCCAGGATTTTGCCATGTCAGAAATTTCACTTATTTTAGTGCTGCATTTAAAAGCAAGCAAAAATCTGAATGACATGGCAAAAGTACAAATAAAATCCGAGAAACTCACTCCCTTTGGAGGAATATTTGCAATAATGGAGCAATTTAATGCCCTTTTGTCCCAAACGATAGACTCAACCTTGGGGCTGCGCAGTAAATTCTATGGTTACCAGTACAGCGAGATTTTCCGCTCTTTGATGTGTGTATACTTCTGTGGTGGCTCATGTGTCGAAGATGTGACAACTCACTTGATGAAGCACCTGTTGTGTTCTTTTGTGTGGTATGTGAATATTCGCTCATGCCACGTTCATAATTGTTCATAATTGTTCACTGTACATTCAGTTTTTGAATAAAAGCCAACAAGAAAAAGAGTCCTCGAAGTTTGTCTGAAGTCATGTCGTACGACTATGCATCCCCATGTCGTACGACTATACGACCTCATGTCGTACGTTCATAGCAACTATAGTCGTACGACATGACAACCTCATAAAAACAACACTCGGAAAGGCATATATTTGCTGTTTTGGACGATTGCGGATATTCATATTATTTATTCCATATTCCTTTTGCTTTGTTCTTGATGAGTAGTCTGCATTGATAAAGGTGTATCAATGCCATGCAAGCATAGCTACCCGCCATGCAGTAAACGACCCCTTCGATTCCTAATCGATCACCTATTGCTAATACTGCAACGATGTACAAAGCTGTGAATACTAATGAGGTAATTATCTGTATTCTAATTTTGTTGAGCCCATTGATGAGGTATGTAACGCAATTGTTTAAATTGAAAAAACATACGTAAACTATTGTGCAAAGGGATACCGAAAACGGGACTTCTACTTTATCGCCTATCCATAGGTGATAGAAAATCTGACAGCCTGCCAACATAATGACTCCTCCTATGACAGACAATCCCCAAAGTTTTAATGCCCGATTGAACGTCTTGTCTATCCATACCATATCGTCTTTAACGTATGCATCCGTGTATGCGTTCCACATAGGGGAGAGGATGATGGTGTATGCAATTACCAATAGGTTGAAAAACTTATATGCAATGTTGTATGTGGTAACTGCGGAAGGGCCACAGAACTGCGTGATGAAAATGTTGGCAGCACCAAAGATAATCAAACAACTTGTTATCTGTATGACAAAGAATCCCAATCCTTTACCTACGATTTTGTTTCCTATATTCTTGTCAAAGTACTTTGTAGAAGGGCTTAATTCTGGATGTTTTTTGAATAGTGGTATGGCTGCTAACAAGAACATTATGCAGTTTGTTGCAGTATAAGCAAAAACAACATAAATAAGATGCCCTGTCGTGAATTTTGTTAGCAAATATATAATACCTAAAGATATTAAGTTGCCTGATACGTTGAGGAAATCATTGATGGCATATTTTTGCATAGCCACAAAAATGAAACCTATGTTCTTCAATACAAAATTGCCTAAAGTAAATGTTATTGCTACAATTAAGGCATTGCGAAGGTCAAAATTACTTATAGCATTGGTGTTAAAGAATTTATTAAAGTCCATAGTCAGTAAGGGTATAAGTACAATCAGTCCTATCACTACGGCAATGATGGTTAGTAGCGATAGGGTGGTACTTATGTATTTTTTGCCTAATATATAATCTTTTTGTGATATGGCTTCTGTGAGGTAATTGCGCATTCCATTACCTAATCCTATATCAAATGTTCCTATCCAGAAAAGGATAGATGTGATAGTCATCCAAATGCCATAGACTTCATTGTTTAAATATCCGATTGTTATAGGTACTATTAGCAAAGAAGTAGAAAGGCTTATGATTTTTAAAATGGCAGAATATAGAATGTTCGTTGTGAGCATTCTATTTCTATTGGTACTTATTGTTAATTTTCCAAATTCCATTTTGTCAGAACCGAGTCTGTGTATAATCTCTTTTTCTTGTAATCTTTTTATTGTCATAGCAATAGTCGCTCTTGATACCTACGAGCACACCTCCCATGGTCGCTTCCAATGTCGGTACAGGGAATCCTGCCTTCTTGAATTCTGTTATTATACTCCCAATACTATATTTGCATCAACACCTAACTGGCGACTGATTTGCCTACCGATTTTAAGGGTAGGTTCTTTGTTGCCTGAAAGATAGTCTTTCATCCTTGATGGTGATACTCCTATAAGGCGTGCAATGTTGGATATTGTCAACCCCATTTCTTCCATACGAAGTTTTAACACGTCTGAAAGCGATGGCCCTCCTATAGCATAATGTTTGTCTGAGTAGTCTGCAACCATGTTGGATAGTAACTCCAATTCTATGCTGTTTGGGTCATTTTTAGGAGTATTGTCATTAACAAGCGGAAGTAATTCTTCTACTCGTTTTACAGCCCAGTCGTATTGCTCTTTATTTTCTATTGCTGCCATAATTTTAATAGTTTAAATTGTTCGACAATCTATTTTGTCATATTCAGAATGATTCCCAATAAAGCGTATGTAAACGAACTTTATGGTGAATTTTATCACAACAACCAAGCGATATGTATTTCCTTTTATGTTAAAAACATAATGTTGGTTACCGACATTGTCAACGCTATTAAACGTCGCTTTGACATCTGCAAAGCATTCCCATTTACTCTTTTTGACTATGGTAGCCCATTCTTGTAGAGCAACTTTGGATTTGGGATTTTTTGATTATTACCTTATGAGGATTTGTAATTTAATCCCTTGATTTGTTCTTCTGTCAAGCCTGTGCAGTGCATGATCTTCTCGAT
>ERZ808240.673-NODE-673-length-43810-cov-5.264587_pt1 | contig 43810 bp, 41 predicted proteins | sample MGYA00521084_ERZ808240 | MGnify/ENA primary metagenome ERZ808240 (study PRJEB31516, sample SAMN03275571) | gut metagenome | biome: mammalia-associated habitat; material: feces | host: Papio cynocephalus | place: Kenya | collected 2012-08-06 ...
TATAAAGTAATATGCTCCAACAGCTGCTATTACAACAACTATTATTATTGCCACTCTTGCAGCTTCACTCATTCCGCTAAAAAGAACTTTCTGACCTATTTTATGTTCTGATCTTCTGGATGTTTCCGCATTATCATTAACACCTTCTATAAGTTCCCCGGATGATACTGATGAATCTATATTGATATTAGTATCGGTCTTATTATCTGATGAACTTTCTTCATATGGATTGTCGACAGTATATAGTTTTCTTTCATAATTCTGTGGCTTAAGTGTCTGTGTATAATCACTTACTTCATTTCTTGTAAAATTATCTATGTTCTCTCTTGATGTTGTATATGCATTCATACGCTCACCAGCAATAACTCTGCAATACGCTCTTCTATCTGTATTATCCTCAAAAAATGTAATCATTCCATTAATGGTATTGCCTGCTATATCTGCAACATAGCTTCCTGATACAGGATATAATATGTAAAGACCTGCAATTCCACCTGAATGCACATATCCTCTCTCAGATATATATCCATCTATTGTTACTGTACAATCTTTAACATCTATATATCCATCTGCATATATACCGCCCATAAACTGCTCATCTCTGTCTGTATCATCCGGATCTGCATCTATACACACCTGTGTAACTTCTGCTTTAGTGTTTTCTATAAGACCATTACCAAAACCTGCTACTCCTCCTGTACCCCATATCTGCGAAGTAGAAGTAAGACTTACATAGGAAGAATCTATATTGCAGTTATCTATTGTCGTGTTATTCATATAGCCTACAAGAACAGCTGCAAATGTATTTCTCTTTGCTGCATCTGATGTCATCCCAAGCTCTATATATGCCCCTGAAATATTAAGATTACTAATAACTGCTCCATCTGTTATTCCAAAAAATCCTGCAAAATATGTGTCATACTCCTTAAGATTACCATCATAACTCTTAGCTGTTATATCTGTAACCGCCTTTATATCCATGTTATATAATGTATGTCCGTTACCATCAAACTTACCATTAAAATCCCATGGCTTCCAGCCGTCATCTCCTGCCTTTGACATATCTATATCTGCCATAAGAATATAATTACCATCTGTATGTTTAGCTGCACTGGCAAGTTCACTATATGTCTTTATCTGTATAGCCTCCCCCTGTGTATCTATTGTATCTGATGCATATACTTTTTTCGTTGTTAGAGCCTGTAATTTATCCATCTTATCTGCTGATATGGCTATGCCCGATATACATAATATCATCAGTGCTATAATCATGTATGATATTGCTTTCTTTATCAGATTCTCTGTCCTTATCCTCATTTTTCTTTATTTTCCTTCCTATTTTATTGCTATTGTTTTACAACTACTATTTCACTATAAAAGCAGAAAATGCATTGATTTACAGCTTAGCTTTACTGCCACATATTTATATAGCACAAAAGAAGTGTTTTGCATAGGCTAAACACTCCTTTTGTTTTATACTCATACTTATTCGATTTAAATAGTAAATTGCGTTTCTAAATTGCAATTAATAAATTTAATTTATTGCGCTGGTCATTAATTCAGTGTCATATGATTTATTCCTGTTTGTTAATTTTATCAAGACCATATTTTTCTTCAAACGTCTCTACAGATACAGGCTTTGAAAAATAGTAACCCTGGAACATCTTACATCCCATCATTGAAAGCATATTAAGCTGACTTTCCTTTTCTACACCTTCCGTTATTACCTTCATTCCCAGCTTGCCAGCGAGTTCTATAATGCTTTCAAGTATATCCTGGCCCTTTATCTCGTTTTCCGAGGCACGTAAGAATCCCATGTCTATCTTCAGGACATCTGCGCTTATATCCTTTAACATATTAAGTGAAGAATAACCGCTTCCAAAATCATCTATTTCTATATCAAATCCATAGTTCTGAAGTTTTCTGATTATACGTGTGTTCTTATCAAAATCTGACATAAGAGCTGTTTCAGTAATCTCAAGCTTAAGAAGCTTCGGATTAATATCATACTTTTCTACAAGTCCTGTAAATGTTTCATATACATCTACCAGATAAAAGTCCTTTGTTGATATATTAACTGATATATGATAATTATTAATTCCACGCTTCTTCCAGTTGCTAAGCTGCTCTGCAGCCTTATTCCACATATATCTGTCCAGCCTGTATACAAAGCCAGTTCTTTCTAATACATCTATAAATACACCTGGTGATAATAATCCTTTCTCTGGATGCTGCCATCTGACAAGTGCTTCAGCACCATATGGATGTCCATACTTATCAACCTGTGGCTGCAAAAACATAACAAATTCTTCATTATCAAGTGCTCTGTCAAACTCACCAATTATCTTTCTTTCCTCTATAGACTTCTCAAGAAGATGCTCCGTATAATATGCAATATTAATCTTGTATTCATTTCTTATGGTTTCGCTTGCAAGATTAGCTTTATCACACATGATACTCACACGTTCATTTACATCGGCTATATCATATACACCTGAAAAAATATGCATATGGAATGAACTGTTCTTAAAAGCTTGCTGCATTCCGCTTATAGCTTTGTTAATTAGCTCTTCGTCAAACTTAATACGTGGCACGCACACAGCAAAACGATCGGCATGAAGTCTTGCTGCAACAGAATCATCCCCTATAAATTCTTTAATATACTCTGCCTCTTTTTTAAGTATTTCATTACCTTTTTCCACACCAAACAGCTCGTTAACAAACTTAAAATCTTTTATGTTGCTGCATATGATGCAATACTTAACATCCTGATGCTCTTTGATAAGTCTTGCTGTATCTATATAGAATTGTTCCTTGTTAAGAAGTCCTGTAAGCAGGTCATGAGATGCCCTGTATTTTTCATATTCAAGTGATTCCATCTCTTCGGTTCTGTCATTAAATATGAAGTAATCACACACATGGCTTTTCTTGTCATCATACGTCCTTTTATATGCAATCTCATAATACTTCTTAACACCTTTATCATAAATAGACGTTTCAAGCTTCATGCTGTCTTTTCTGTCATCTCCCATATCCTTAAGCCACTGCCTGTATTCGTCTTCCACATCTTCATAATCATGTCCAAAATTATAAAGCTCTCTTAAAATATCATTACAATATATACATTTGCCATGAATATCAAAGCATGCAATACCACTATTCATATCTTTAATAATAAGTGATAATGTGTTCTCTATAAGCTCGTTAGGAATATAGCTTAATGTAAGATAATATATAATCATCGACATAAAACCATATATTGGCGTTGAAATGTCATATATAGACTGTGACCTGACCGTTGCGAGGTCAAGTACAAAGCCTGTAAATAGCGCAATAAATATAATCTCATATCTGAAACTGTAAAACTTCGATGACTTGGCTATCATAAATATAAATGAAATAAGAATAACTATTATTACTACATAATTATATATATAATGCGCCTGATAGAAAAAGCTGTTTTTTACGTAATCTATTATTATTTCACTGTCCGTTATTTCTGATATAGTAAATACTTTATGTGTCCATACGTTAGCAATCATAGCAAATGAATCTATGGATGAATACAGAATCATCGCCAGCTTTACCGCACGTACTCCCTTAAACAAGCCAGTATAATACTGTGTATAATACATAAGTAGAATCACAAGCCAGTCATAACATGCAAGTTCTGCACCCTTACAGAAGGTTGTCACTCTAATGTCAGGAACATAAGTATATATCCAGAAAAATATACCACATATAAAAGCAACCATTTCATAATACAGTACAATCTCTGCAAGCTTGCCTTTCTTGCCAAATGACTTAACCGCGCATATTCCCATAAGAACAATTTCTACTATAATCAGCAGACTATACATCAATTTCATAATGTTCTTCTCCCATTTGTAAATATTAAGCACGTATTTAATAATAATTATTATACATATTTATTGTTTTTTTTGCAATTTATAATTTATAAACTGTGGTTTCAGCTAAAATTCCAGCTGAAATTTTCAAATATATATTAAATTCTTATATACTTTTCCTAATATTTGTATGGAATGTTAACAATAATTATCGACCGAACGCTGCCAGTTTTTCTGCGCAATACAGCTTGCTTTGTCTGAATCCTTATTCTTAATTGCCTCTATGATGTCTTTATGTTCCGTAACTGATTCAGCTGATAATATAATCTCATTCTTAAAAAACAATCTCCTTACATGTGCCTGAAGCACATTGATTGATGATTCAAGATACGTATTATCGCATATTTTTACTATTTTTCCATGAAAATGTTCATCATGTTTTAAAGCTGAGAAATAATCCTTAGATGCAATCGCTTCTTTAAAATTCCTGTTATACAGCTCAAGTTCCTTTATGTCATCCTCATCAGCCATATTGGCTGCTGTTCTGGCTGCAAGTGCCTGCAGCACACTAAGTGGCGGAAGTATCTTTCCTAATGCTCCTTCTTCCAACTCCGTTACATATGTTGATACACCTGGTTTCATTGCAACAAGCCCCTGCAGTGCCAGAAGCTGCAATGCCTCCCTTACAGGTGTACGGCTTATGCCAAGAGCATTGGCAAGCTGTGCATCATTTATCTTTTCATTAGGAACCAATGTTCCGTCTACTATCCATTCCTGTATCTGGTTATATGCCCTGTCTTTGGCTGAAATCTTTACAGGTGCCGAGTAATTCTGTGGTATTGGCATACTTATCCTCTCTTTACTTTCTCATTCTATAAACAATCCAATGTAAGTGACAGAATATATCCTGTTGCTTACTGATGTATACGTATTGCTATGTTGCCATGCAATTCACGCATTCATCACAATATATAAGTATAAGCTAAATTAATATTCTTTTCAACATGCAATATATTGCATTTTTCTATATGAAAATTGCAAGCTTTTTTTACAACTTTTTTACGATATTTTACTATTCTATTAGTATATGTGCTATAGGTTCTAAAACGCTGATATTTACTGGCATTATAACATATATACCATTTTCAGGCAGCACAAAAAGACTGGCTAATGTCAGTCTTTAAAAAATTTATTTAAATATGCTTATGTCAAAGCAATAGCTTTAATTCTTCAAGATATAATTCATTTGATGATTTAAAGCCAAACATTCTTCTAGGATAATCACCCAACCATTTTTCAACCTTAGCGATTTCCCTTTTAGACATACCATCAAAATTATATCCTTTAGGGATACGTCTTCGTATCATTCTATTTTCATTTTCGTTAGAACCTCTTTCACTTGAACAATAAGGATGGCAATAATACACCTGTGTTCTTTTCTTTCCTGAATATACACAGCTACGCTCTATCCCTTCGCAATCTGCAAATTCTGTTCCGTTATCGACTGTAATTGTTTTAAATATAGAATAGAAAGATTCTCCTAATTGTTTTTCAAGGTCATCAAGTGCTTTTACTACACATGCTGCTGATTTATCCGCCTGTTTAATTATTAATGGTTTTCTTGTTTTTCGCTCAACAAAAGTTAACAGTGTGTTTTTAGATTTTCCCTTAGCTCCAATTACAGAATCCATTTCCCAGTGACCGAATTCTTCTCTTGTCAAAATATCTTCAGGTCTTTCTTCTATGCTCTTTCCAGCAGAATCACGTTTTTGCACCCTGACTTTCTTTTTATGTACCTTTTTATTGCTTTTATATGGTAATTCTTTATTTGTTAAATGTGGAAATAATTGCCTGTCAATACTGTTATATACAGTTTTCGTACATACCTGGCAATCAAATTTTTTCATTTTGCCGGATAATTTCATTGTTTCCACTGTTACTTCAACACTGTATCCCAAATCTATTACATTATGTTCTATTTCTTTAACAAGTGCTTTATCTTTTAACAGCTTAGGAACTGTACCCCTGTTAGCAATATTCCTGTCTGTAATATCCTGTGCTTTATCTGCAGAATATCTCCATTCAGTAGTTAAATCAGAATTGGTATGTAAATATTTTCCTTTATTCCATTCATTGTAAACTGTTTTCACACAACAACCCATCACTCTTGATATTTCAGTTTTGGACATTTTTAGACTAAATAACGTTTCGAGACGAATCCTTTTTCTACGATTCAACTGACTATAACTTTTCATAATATCACCCCACCTTTATGACAGTTATAGAGAATAATATATTTGAATTTATATATCAATTATATTATTACAGTTGATATTATATGTCAAGAATGTATTAATTGTATTTATATGTATTTAATACATCCCTAACATTTTGTTTACTACCTTTATCTGTTAAACGGCAAAATATGAGTCGAATAATTGCTTCATCTTTTCATAGTTCATTGTAAACATTCGTCTTATTAACATATCTGGCATTCCATTTTCTATAGCTGTCTGTATAAGTTCTCTCTGACTTTCATTCATATTGCTAAAGCAATTGATTATTCCATCCTCTATTGTTTCAGGAATACCAGTCATGTCATTTGTTATATCATCCATCTTATCCATCACATCGTTAGTATCAGGATTTAATGTGACAGATTCCGTCACATTTTCATTTATATTCTGCTTTGTTGTGTCTTTTCTCTTTTTTGATTTCTGTTCAACACTTTTGTTAATAGCATAAAGTTTTTTAATTTCTTCGCTCACCTCCCCGTCTGAAGGTTCTTTTTTATTGAAATTCATATGTAAGAATTCATCACTATATATATCTATTGTTTTTGCTCCAGCTGGAAGTTTTGTTGTTTCTTCTATATTAGTAGAATTTTTTATAGTAACATATTCTCCTGTATGTGGATCAATCATTGATTTCGGCTCTACGACATAACCATTAACACCCGATTTTTTATTAAGTTGCATTGCATGATCATACAATGGATTATTCTCCCAAGGAAGAGACTTTCTATCAAAAATTGGACGTTCATCTTCCAAAAACACTACGCAATTATGCTTATCCATATTCTTTACTTCTGCAGGAGTCATAAGTTCCCTGCCTGTTTTTTGATAATTATTACTTCTATTATTTCCATTACTTCCATCGCTGGCAATATCTACAGTTGATTTGCCTAAAAGTTCTGATATAGCTTTCTGCGTTTCAATAGCTCCCTGTCCGCATCCACCAAACCAGAATATCGGAACATTATCATGAATAATCTCGGCTTTTTCTCCCTGGTATAAATCTTTAAGCTGGCTTATGGATTGTAATATTGGTATCATGCTTATATTTCGTGAGCGGATGACACCCATTAACTGTGCACAATCTGCCGGTCTTGCACCAGCGTAAAACTCATCAAGCCACAATTCAAGTGCTATTGGTAAAGAACCGTCGAAATCATTATCTGCCATTCTCATAAGAATTGTCAGAGATTGTGAATATAACATTGAGCAGACAAAGTTATATGATGTATCTGAATCATCAACACAGAGAAATATAATTAATTTATTCTTTGTATTTTTTTTTAATGTTCCGCCTACACCTGTAGCAAATTCATTGATATGCATATCATCTTCTTCAAATATACGCTTCAATGCTTTGGTCTCACACAGTTTTAACTTTGCATTGGCTATAATAATGATAGAACGTACTGTTTCTGCAGCACCATCTTTAAGTTTACGATAATCTCTTACTGCTGGATTATCCGAACCATCTTCCTCTGCTAATTCATCCATTTTTGTCTGCAGCATAGTTACAGGCTGTTTACCTTTTTCGACTGGCTTAGAAAGATCCTTTTGCGCCTCAAGATTTACCAATTTTAGTACATTATTAAATGTTCCTACACGGCCTTCTTTTTTTGCATACCACCACTCATAATAAAATACAGACTGCAGATACAAAGCAACACCATCATCCCAAAAGGGATCACCCTTCATAGCATCTGGTGGGGTAAGAGACTTCTGAATATTTGCAATAAGTTTTATAATGTCTTCCTCTGTTTCAATATATGCAAAAGGATTATACCTGTCAGATTGTTCAGGATATTTAAGATTAAGACATCTTACTGTATATCCTTTTTCTATCAGATATAATCCATACTTTTTCATCAGCTCTCCCTTTACATCAAGCACAATCTTATTAGCACCACCAGCTAAAAGGTTAGGGACAACTACCGATGTTGTTTTAAATTTTCCAGAGGATGCAACTACAACCATGTTATTATTAGATGCTTTTCCATCCCCCTGCGTATCTATTTTAAGATTTTTTGATATAATTCTATTTAAGCTCTCATCTTTACTTGCCCGTCTTTTAGTTATATCTTCTGCATCTCCCCAGTCTTCTGAACCATATGCAATATGCGACTGCCAGTTTCTCATTTTATCCATAATGTAGTAACAGAGAAACACCCAGATACATATTCCCCAGCCTAAGCATTGTAATGTATACTTATTAAAATACCTTTTAAATTCCCAGAAATGCTTTGATAACATCACTAGCTTATCGGGAATATTAAACAGATCAGTATCTTCATAACTGAATACTCCAGCAAAAAACAAACTAAGCAAAAGAACAAGCGGCAGTAGTGCCAAGTAAACTTTATACGATATCTTACGATTTTTAAGCATTATATCAGCCTCCATTTTAAAAAATGTGACAGAATCCGTCACATTTGCTTTTATTTTAGTTGTAATGTTGGGGTCAAAAGCTATTTTGCCCCAAGCTGTCATATACAAATCACTTCATTTATTATGTAATACATAAAAATCCATATATTATTATGAGCATTCTTAAATGCATAACCATAACCAAATAATTTATATATCAGATTGCCATAGAGGCCTGATAATCATCAATCTGCTCATCATCTCCATTTAAATGTATTTCATCATTTTTTGTGACGGATTCCGTCACATTTTCTTCAAACTGTTTTTCTTTTCTTATCTTAGGTATTCTATCCTCTATATTAGTAATTAGCTCTGTTGCAGTTTTCTGTATTGTTTCTAATGATTGTTTAAGTTCATTAACATCTTTACCAGAACTCCATCCTGCTATATAACCAAAAGAATAATCTGATGTATCTATTCCAAAATGCTGGCATATTGTATATGCCACACTTTCTGCTTCCACCTCTTTAGTCAATCTGTCTTTCTTAGCTCCATCAGGATTAGTATTCATATTATGAAGAATAGAATGTGCAAGTTCATGAACTGTTGTTTTTACGCTTTGACTTTCACTCATTCCCTCTCTTATCACAATTCTTTGTTCAGCATTATCAAAATATCCCTTAGCTGACTTATTAGGTATATCTTCAAATTCTATAGACATTGATGTACTTTGTTTAAGTGCTTGCATGAAGATTTCATATTCATGTACATTATCTTTTAGCTCGACAACACCTATATTAGGAAGTTCCCTGCCTTCTGTCTGGCTTAAATCAAATACCGATACAATCCTATATGCGGTCATCTTAACCTCTGTTTCTTCTTTAACCGGATTACCATTCTTATCTGTAATTATTTCTTTGGTTACAGGGTCTACTTTTTCCACCATGATTTTTTTCTTATATGGTGATGGAGCAAGAATCCTTATTCCTTTTTCACCTTTTTTAACATGACGATCAAAATTGTTTTCCCAGGATTTAAATCCTGCAACAAGCGTTGCATCCGGTTTCTGCTGTGCTATAAGAAGTGTATTATTAAAGCTGTAAGCGTGAAATTTTGACATTGTCTTTAAATAATTCTTATAATTATCACTCTCAAATACTTCCTTTACACCCTCTTCAAGCCTTTCTGTTATCTCTTTTATTTTATCCTGCTTGTCTGATGCTTTATATGGCATCTGCTTTTCCATAACGGCTGCATATCCATCTGTATAATCATTTTTTTCTGCTACATGCGATAAATTAAGATTCATATAATTCTTTTCATAATGCATATTGGTAACAGGCATCACACCTTTATCTGCAAAGCTGAAATATTCTTTACCATAGCCGCCAACAATAATATGATCAACAAGTGGAATTCCCATAAGTTCGCATATCTGCATCATCCGGTCAGTTATCTCTACATCCGCCTTACTTGGTGTTGTATCCTGGCTGGGATGATTATGTATCATCATCATTGAAGATGCATTTGATAATATTGCTGATTTCATTAATTCTCTTGGATGGGCAACTGAATAATTAAGTGCTCCGGCAGATACAAAATTCACATTAACTGGTCTCATTTTACTGTCAAAATTAATAACACCTATAACTTCCCTGTCATAGTCAGACATTTCTTTTGCCAATGCAGCTACTACAGCATCTGATGATGTAAGAGGGACTTCTGATGTAAGAGGTTCTCTTGTTTTTGCAAGTCTTACTGATACTGTATCAAGTTGAAATGCATCTTTATCAGAAAAGTAATGATTAATTTCTGCCATATTCATCACCTCTTTCTAGCGTGACGGATTCCGTCACATTTTTATCATTAAATAATGATGTTAGGTCTACTGAAATAATTTCATTATCTTTTATGTTATTTATAAGGTCTTTTATATCCTTTAATTCTATTTCCTTCATATCATTCATAAAAATCTCCACATATTACACACTATTCTTTTGCATATACTTTGCATCATTTATGCATAATAAAAGACAGGCATTTTCAGCCTGTCTTATAAATTCATGTGCCGGATTCCGTCACATTTTAATATTCTCATCTGTTGTTAACCATACTGTATTATCATTTAAAAATGCTTTTTCTGCTTCATCATAAACACACGATAAATCATGCAATTTATTCTTATCTGCATCTGGAAAAACGGCTTTAATCAAATCATATTCATCATCATAAGTGTCTAATATACATCCTTTATCTACAGCTTTATCCCATTTTTGCACATTCCAGTCCTTTGTAATTTCTCCTATAGCTGCAGCCAGTTTTTCATAGTCAGATAAATATATATCTGATTCATTAACCATTGCCGCTATTTTCCCATATTTAATCATATATTCCTGTTCATTTACATGAACATCATAATATATATTTTTCAATTCTGATTCTGCCTGGTTATTATCCATATCAGACATCCAGTCTTCCTTAAGTCCTATTATCCATGCGAAAGTATCAAAACTTTCACATTTCCTTGCAAGCTCTTTATAAGCATTTATTTTATTATTAGATATCTCCATACCTGATCCTTTCTAAATGTGACGGAATCCGTCACATCTTAACTTTAGCTATGATGATATTTATTTCACTGGTGATGCTTTAGGTACAACATTTTCAATTACATCTGAAACGGATTTAGTTATATTTTTCTGAACATCCAATCCTTTATCGTGTCTGTCAAATTTTCTAAAAAGGTCTTTTCCAGTTTCATATATACCATCTGTATCGATTTCACCATTTTTAAAAAATACCTTTACCGGTCTTTGATTATTTACAAATGCAACATACCTATCCTTATCAGCATCAATCACCTTAAATACCTGGTTTTTGGGAAGCATTACTATCTGCTGGCCTTTTGTACCAGGTATTGTAGCGAAAAAATGATTAGGGAATTTTTTCCCAAGCTGTTCATTCAACGGATTTTTATCAACAAGAGTTTCTTTATCTATAGAAATCTCCGAGAATGCCATATTACTTCTAAGTGCCTGACACTCAATACCTTTAGAATCTTTTATTTCAAAATCCCATTGCATTATTTCTTTTTCCATAGCTCCTGCATCCATTTTTTCATATTCCTGCAACTTTTCCTTTAGTTCATCTGAAACTGAATTTTCCATATATTGTTCAGGAGTTTCTCTGGCTGTATCAAGATAATCATCCTCTGTAAATATTTTCATCTCTGGTGTTTCCTGTTGTGTTTTTATAAGAGACCTTCTATAAGCTTCATAGCATTGTTTTGTAACATTAAGATCTGCACTTGCTATTCTTAACTGTTTCTCACCATCGCCAGGTACTAAATCAGGCAGCTCTGCATAATTAACATCAACTTCTGTTAGTGCGCTCTTCATTGTATCTAACGCTGCATCTGGGACAGATATAATTGTTGTTTTACCATCAGTAAGATTCACGAGATCTTCTGCAGTCTTTTCTCCACCCGAAAGCTGCTCTTTAAGATAATCAGTAAACATCACATTGAATTTCTGTTCATCTTTTTTTGCAACACTTATATGTAATGCATTATCCTTATCATTAACAGAATCCATAATGCAATATTTAATCCCTTCATTATCAAGATAATTCTTAGCATTATCAATTGCCTGTTCCCTTGATAATTCTGACAAGTAAGGCATCCTGTATATACTGAATTCGCCATTAGTTGATTTAGCAAACTTTGTAAAGTTTTCTACCATATCTTTATTAAAATAATTTTCTTTTACAGCACGTGCAATAAATTGTATTAATTTTAGTGTTGCAAATGCCACTGGCTGTGATAATGCCATATAAACTTTCAATCCTCCTTTAATTTTATTAATATCAGCATATATTCCATCTGTTATATTCATAACTTCATAATCCTTTCCTGTTACATTTAAAACTATGCAATTAACCGATCACATTCATTTATTACATCTTAAAAGCTGCTTCAACATAATCTCCATTTATATTGTTTTCTATATTCTGTTTCTCCTGATGCTGTATAACTTCATTTTTAAGATATTCTTCAATCTGATTCCACTGCCTAGAAATTTCAGGATGTAAATAGCCATAATCTATGCTTACAAGCTCCATACTCTTGCCATTCTGTGAATCATTTATCCGAAATAATCCTTCTGTTTCGTATCCATCAGCTTCAACTGTAAAATGAAGATATCCTCCGTCATCATATTCAAGGTTATTTATTGTCGAAGTGGTTTCCTGCTGTGTGACGGATTCCGTCACATCATTATCTTTATTTTCAGCCTTTGGTTTATCAGATATATTCTTATCAACCTCTTTTGTTAAATACAATTCATCCATTTTTCTTGCAGCTTCTAATGCCTCTTTTGCTGTATCATATATAATTGGTATATTAGAGTTATCACGTACTAAGTCCTGCTTAACTGTATCATATACAAAATATCCATATACATTGTGTTCCTGTATATCAGAATACTGTGCTTTATATCTTACATAAGGATTAAGTTCCTGTATTATATCAAGCATAAATGCCTGGCTTTCCATAGCTTCTTTGTATTGTTCCATCAGTTTATCAAGATTAAATTGAAGTTCTGCATGTTTGATTCTTGGTCTTATCTCTCCATTTTCCAATGCAAACTTTGAAACATCAAAAATATTAGAACACATGCTAAGCTGTGAATCTGTAAGCTGTATTTTTCCTCTTTCAACATTAGATAAGGTATCTGTAGTAATAAGAAGAATATTCGCTAATGTCTCTTGGGATATATTATGTATTGTTCTCAGCTTTTCTATAAGACCACCATACTTATTATTTTCGTTATAAATCATATATTTTTCCTTTCCATGTGACGGAATCCGTCACATTTAAAGCAGCTGCAGTCATTAATATATAGACTGCAGTTTATTGATGGGTATAAAAAAAGTGATACTTCTTACTTGAAATATCACTTTACAATATCATTATTTTTTTCATCATCTATATGCACATTCAGCTCTTCATCAGCACGAGGCGCATTCTGCTTTTCAATCTCAATCTGCTTGTTAATACAGTAGTCAGTTGCCTTTTCAAGTTTATGATTTTTAGAATCATAATGATATACATCATATGATAATATTTCATCAGGTGACACACCTGTTTCGTTAACTTCTTCTACCATCTGTGTTAAGCCCCAAATGGTTTCTGCGTTTTCCTGCAGGAAATCGTCAACTGGCATAGTAAGGAACTCACTTATCGAAGATGGCAGGATAAAATAATTCCTGCCATTATACTTTTCAGCAACCTGGCTTAAAACTGAATCATCAAGCATAAGTGATGCTGCTCCCTTTGCTTTATTTTCTGATGTTACTACAATCATTCCTGTATCTTCTTTTAAATAATCCGGAGAATCATTGTCATATCCTGTTAAAACATCTGACATTTTCCTGATTTCTGGTTTTAATACATTTTTCGTATTTAATGACACCTTATCATAAAACTCTTTTTCTGTTAATCCCATATCTTTAATTACACTTGCTGGAATAGTTGTAAGCATGCTTTCATTTCCACTCTGTGCAAGAAGCAGCTTAGGTACAAAATGCATTCCATTTACATTATAAATCACTGTAATGTCATTCTTATATGATGGACTAACTGCAGATAAATGGACTCTGTCGCTTATATTATCATAATTTTTCATCATCTCAGGTAAGTTGGAAAAATCAATATCTGGGACATATGTATTTTTTCTAAAATCTTCAACTAATAATGCCGCCTTTTCACCAGCCTCTATAATGCTTTCACAATCCTTTATCTGTTCATATAACATATCCAAATTAAGAACTGGAACGGCTTTTCCTGCATCTTGTTTTCCAGGATTAAGAAATACTGCTCCTGTGTAATTGCCCATATTCTCTACATGAATTTCAAGTGCAGCTGTTTCTGCTGGAAGATAACCTTTTATTCCACCTGTTTCAAATAACTTTCTCAATTCATTTTTCTTGACCATAATAATAAATCCTCCTGTATTTGTGACGTAATCCGTCACATTTATAATTTTAGGGTACAAAAAAAAGACCTGAAACAGATTATTACATCTGTCTCAAATCCTTTTCACGCAAGTTTATTATAGCACAACTAATTAGTGCCATCTAGTGCCATTTTTATATTTTTTCAGTATTATTTAATTAGCAGTAATATTTATTGCTAAAATAAATCACTATGACTACCTGTTCTGGTTAAAAGCAATATTAAATCATCATTATTATATCTATATATCAATAACCAGTCAGGTAAAATATGACATTCCCTATATCCTGACCAGTTACCTTTTAAATCATGATCTTTATATTTATCTTCAAGCTTTTCGCCATTTGATAATTTTTCTATCACATTCCTTATAAGATTAATGTTATATCCTCTACTCTTGCATAACTTCAAATCCTTTTTAAATTTATTAGTTGGTTCTACTTTGTATTTCATTTAAGAATATCCTCCAGCATATCATCAACATCATCATATGTTTTACCAGCTTTGGGATTATTCATTAAATACTCAGCCTCGGCCATGGCCTTTAAAGTATCCATATTAGGCGTTTCTTCCATAGATGCTTTAAATGGGATTGCCTGTTCTCTTACTGCCTGTTTAGCAGCCATTGTAAAAAATGTTGTAACATCCAGTCCAAGATTAGACATCAATTCCTGAAGCTGATACTTTAATTTTTCATCTATTCTCATATTTATATTACTTGTTGCCATATTCATCACCTCTTTTCTATATAATATATTATCACATTGTATTTACGCTGTCAACACACACCTTTTTTTATTTTTTCTGTCATATGTTATTTGAAATCAAAATTAAAAAAGGAGATGATAATATATGATGTTATTAATTAACACACTTAATTCAATTATGATTAATCTTATTTCTTCATACATATATGAAAAAATAATGAAACATAATTAATTATAAAACGTTCAAGAGTGATGACTGCAACAATTATCATCACTCTTGAACGTTATTTATTTTTATAATACTGCACAAGCCTCTTCATCATATCAACATCCAGTTCCGGCTTTGCTATTCTTTTTACTTCGTTATAAGACATGCCTCCTTCAATGCAGCTCATCAGGAAGTCTTTCTGCTGTAAAGAAAAATCTTTATTTGATAATACATCTGATATAAATGTATCTAAAACCTCTGATACTTTTTTGTCAGGGGTTTTATTCTTATTTTCTTTGCTGCTAAAAAAACGAAACACCCCTTTATGTGCAATACTATCATTATTATCAGACTTTTTATCATCCGATACATTCTCTGATTTATTCAGTTTATTCTTATTCTGCAAAGCAAGCATAGCCTTAAGTTCATCATTTTTAATCTTCAACTCATTATTTTGTTCCTTAAGTTCTTTATTTTCTTTCCTAATATCATTATTGTTACGCATGATTAATGTGTACGTCTTGTCCTTCGCTTCCAAAGATATTTTATACTGTTCTATAAGAGCTGTTGTAGCTTCTTTCTCCCTGTCAAAAGCCGCCTTAATTTCCGTTTCAAATATCTGGCGCATATCATTATTAGTATCTTTTATCCGGCTAACTGTTTCGCTTGCTTTATCAATCTGACTTTTCAATTTATCATTATCTGAATACATGTTAATAATTGAACTTGATAAAGCATCTGACATTTCCTTTTCGTTTGCAGCATTCATCATTTCCTCTATTGAAGAACTGCTTCTAAGTGTTGTTACTGCCGTTATTACATATCTTGCAGTAATAGAATTGTTTATTTTCCCAATAACACCTTCTATGCCTTTTCTGTCAACAACATATAATTTACACAGGTAATCTATTATCTGCTTAATTTCACCAATATCTACATTATTATCTTCATTCACGTGATTATGCTGTTCTTCATGTTGCATCTCATTATCTTCATTAACTTCTGAGTCATCACCAACTATTAATATCTGCTCCATATTAAACCTCATTTCTGCACATTTTTAAACAAGTTTTTACTTATATTCTTTATTCTCATCAGCCCTATGTTCATCTGGACTATTATTAAGCTTTTTCTGTTCTGCAGTCTTTCGCTCATTATTTATATCAAATGTGATGGATTCCGTCACATTTTCATACACATCAGTATCCTTTATAATGCGAGCAAGTATACGTTTTTCTTCGTATAATACACTAAGCATATCCTGATATTGTGTTGCCTCTTTATGCTGCGGAGCTGTAAGTATATCTGCATGGTTCTCTTCATACTCTTCAAGTTCATCTGATATATGCTCATATTCTTCATCTGACATATCACTTTCAGCAGACATTAATTTATTGTAAAGTTCATAATATTCATTTCTTACTCTGATTTCATCTTCATTATATATACTGTCAGATATAGCAACGTCTTCTGATGCCGCTTTTACTTCTCTTATCTTCTTTTTTATGTCGTTCATACGCTGTCTTGCAATATCAGGATGTGTTATATTGTTATCAAGAATATAGTTACACTCATCTCTTAGCTTGTCTATTTCTAATAAGTCTTTTCTTACCTGTATCTGATCCTTAATCTGCATATCAAAGTAATGATACTGTCTTGCATGCTGGTATCTGACAACTGCACACACCTCAAAGCGTGACTGCTTTTTATGTTCATTTATCGTATTAAGCTGCTCTTTCACATAAACTGTATCTGGCGGTACGTAATAATTCGTTATCTTCTTATCTGCTATTCTTTTCTTAATACCCAAAATAGTATAACTATCACCAAGAATATAATCACGCCTGGCTGCTTTAGATTTTCTTCCATTCACTTCTTTCATAGCAGGATGACTATATGCTGCATATTCTCCATGTTTTTCAGAATGTCCAATCCTGATTTTATATCCCATACGTTCCATTTCAGAATAATATTCTTCAATACTGGATGCATTAGATATTGCCATATCAATATCAAGACGTATAATGCTTTTCCATGTGAACTTATCAGCCTTTAATGCTTTGTGTTCAGCATAAGAACGTCCAACACGTTTATTGCTCTTATCATATTCAAGCCGGGATAATCCATATTTTTCTGCAATCTCATCTGTCACAGGCTGTATATATTTCTCCCAGTCGCCATTGACATATCTATACTTGCTGCCATCATACCGGCCAACAGAATTAAAAACAATATGACAATGCATGTGTGCATGATCGTTATGTACTGCATATACATATTCATATCCTTCACCAAGATATTTTTCACAAAATTCTTTGCCTACGTTATAACAAGTACGTTCATCCGCTTCACCTGGCTTAAATGAAATAACAAAATGGTATCCCTGTCGCCCCCAGGTTTTATTGAATTCATTTTTAGTTGACATCATTGCATCATATATTTCCTGTGATGTAATTCCACAGTTACTTCCCACCCACAATCCATTTTCTGTTTTTTCCGGATTCATAATGTAATTAATCGCATTATGCAGATGCTGTGATGGCTTCCTGTTTTTAGCTTCCTTCAGATTCTTTAAAATCGTTGTTGCCACTATTCATCACCTCTATTTCATTTTTTAGATTATCTAATTTAATTTCAATATCCATAATAACTTCAATTAAATGCTCCTTAGATACATCATCCTCTAACTGTCTTACTGACAATAAAGCCTGATGAAATTCTGTACGCATCTTACGCACTTCATTGAATATCTCTTTAAGTCTTTTATCATTGTTATCATAAAGAAGCTGCTGGCGAATGAAATCACTCACCAGCAGCCCCTCATTATTTATCTTTGCTTTTTCGTATAACATCTGAAACGCAGCATCCTCAACTTCTGTAAGTCTTACCTGCAGTATTTTGTTTCTGTATCCGTCAGGACTTTTATTTCTTTTCATACAAGTACCACCACCTTATTAATTAGAATTTTCTAAAACCATCTTTTCATAATCTGCATCATCTGAATTTACATTTTCAAAATTCTGTTTCTGAAACTCAATAAACTTGTTAATCATATCCTGCGATATTCCAACACCGAGCTTTTCTTCAAGTTCTGATACAATCTCTTCATTTCTCTTTGTACGTTCTTTAAGTTCCTGTGCATGTCTTTGCTTTTTAAGAACGGCAATTTCTTTCTTTTTCTTATTTATTTTTTCATTTAACACCGCTATTTCTTTTTCTGCCTTTTCAATTTTTATATCAATATCTGAAACTTTCAAACTCATATAAACCTCTCTTTCTTCTCTCTTCATTTATTTCTGCCTGTTTGTTATACAGATTCTGCTTATATCCTTCATCATATGTAAACTGAATTCCTTTTTGAAACCATAGCGGCAGCTTTCCACTGAAAGCTCTCATCAATTTTCTTTCACAAATATACATTAATGTCTGCATATCCCCTTCCTGCTCATACCATACTTGTTGTTCATGAGGTGTTATAATCATAATTTTTTGATGCGCCACATCTGCAACCGCTAAAGGATTGTAATTATATTCGAGTGTTGCTGTATTGTGTTCATCACTTATGTGCCACTTCATATAACACCATGGTTTTTTATTATCAGGAAGTATAAATGGATACTGTTCTTTTTTGCATGTCATTAAATATATCTGTTCTTTTTTTGCTGATACCAATGTTGTATAATCAATTTTTTTCTCCGAAAAATCTTCATGCTTAGATTTGATTTTTTCAATAACTTCTTTTTGATTTTCCAAGATCATTTTTGAAAGTTCTGAAAGTTCATTTTCAATTTTTGAAAAATGCTCCTCTGATTTTTTCAGATTCATAATCTCATTTTCCAATTCCTTGATACGCATTTTTGAATTTTCATTTTCTGATTCTTCAAAATCATCTGGTATATTTTCGTTTTTCTGGTTTTGTAAATTATCATCACATTCTTTCAATTCTTCAAAAATACATTCCATTATCCTTTTAAGTCGTTCTGAAAAATCTTCATCTTCATTGCCATCATTCTGAGAATCATCCATATCGATTTTATATTTTTCAATTCCTTTTAATGCCAACTGCAATATCATATCTGCTGTTTTATTAATGCTGGCATTCTTTGCTTTCAATTTCATAATTTCATCATATGTATCATCTGATATTCTTATAGATACTGACATTTTTCCTCACTCTCCTATCATAAATTATCAAAAATATTATTTGCCACAAATCTGCCACAAATTTTCTAAATAGCTGCCACAAATCTGCCACAACTGTTGCTACTGCCACAAATCTGCCACAAAATGTTAAATGCTTGTGGCACCAGTATTTACCTGCCTGTGGCAGTTGTGATGCACTTTTTGATGCATGATGCACTTTTTATGCCTCATCCTCTATTATGTATTTGCAAGATACGCATTTTGTAATACAAAAACACCACTTAAAAAGTGGCTTGCCATCTTGTTAGGGAGCACCCTAATACCCCTTTTCACAGACACAACACACACATATATGCAATTTTCAGATACACATTTTCCGATTATAGTTTTTGCATTCATAAGTTTTTCCTTCCCTGATTTAAAAAATCCCAGCAACATAAATCTAGATTTACGCTGCTGGAATTTTGACTTTCTATAATTATTTTTTTGAATTTTAAATTTATTGCTCCTCCTATCTGAATTATGAAAATATAATTTTTATAGATATATCCTTTTATGCTTTATATAAAATAATGATAAATTTATTTACGTGTATTTATGAATATATGCTTTTATATTTGTAAAAATTATAATTATTATTCTTTGTTTTAAAACGCTTGCTATTTTATTTTATATAATTATCAAGATACTTATTCATCGCATCATCTTTTGATATATCCTCATGGTCAATGACGTATCTGTAAAACTCATCTATAAGATTATTGGCTGTTGTCATCCTGATTAACTGTATTGCTTTATTATCTTTTACATTTTTCTTTAAAAATAATACAATTGACTTTTTCAATTCTATCTCCTTACTCTTTGCAAAAATATTTTCTTTCGTGCTCTTCATCATGTCCATAAAATATAATTCATATTCCATGTCAATTTTATTTAAAACTAAATCCATCATGTTATTTTCCTTCCTGTTATATTTATATTTTGTAATCAAATGTGACGGATTCCGTCACATTAGTTTGAAAATTTATATTTCTTTATATGTTCTCTCAAAGATTCCTGATATATTTTTTACTCATCTGAACTTTCAGAATCTTCCTCTGGTTCAAAATGAATTACTCGTCCTGCATGTAACAGATTATCCTGATGCCATGAATCATTATTGTCATATACTCCAATAGGATCGCCAGCTTCATACACCTTGCCATCACCAATATATATAGCAACATGTCCAATCTCACCATCAGAACTTTCATTCTGATAAAACAGCAAGTCACCAGGTACGATATCTTCAACAGATATTTCTTCACACCACTCCCACTGTTCTCTTGAAGTTCGTGGAAGTTCTATTCCTGCCGTTGCGTAACACCACTGGACTAATCCTGAGCAGTCAAATCCTTCATCAGGATTACTTCCGCCCCATGTATATTCCCATCCATAATACTTCATAGCTTCATCAACTATTTTTTGTACAGCATCATCCTTATAACTATATATGTACTGGCTTACAAGCTGTGCATAAAACATATTTCCATATGCATATCTCCAGCCACCATTATAATCAACTGCTATAGGATTACTATAATCAACCTGCATACCTCCTGAATGCTGTTCAGCAAAACTTATAGCAAGGTCAAGTGTATATTGGCCGCCATTATCTGCAACATAATTAATAAAGCCTGTACCATAATTATATGCCTGTACAGCAGACATTAAATCACAGCCTTCATCGTTTGCCTTACTTATGCAACATGCAAAATAATACACTCCCTGATTGATTGAATCTCTAGGATTATCAAAACTATCTGGTGGAAGTCCTGCAGATTCACTTGACTGCATGGGGTCATTTCCATTTCCATGAGATTCAACTTCCATAATTGCCATAAGGTAATTAACATAATTAAGTATCTCATTATCATTGGCAGCTTCTCTCATATCGTCCATATAGCTTATCGTATTTTCTGAAAGCAGCTGCATTTTAATTCCATTTGCAACTTTGTTAACTGTATTTGTAACAACTCCGGCAATTGAACTTATGACTGACACAACAAGAGTAGCTATAAGAAACACACACATTATTATTAAAATTAATGGAATAAGTATTGCACTCATGTTAGCAAACAATAGTGATGTTACGGCAAGAACAACTGCTGTTATTTTACTCATTAATCCTGAAGCTTTTGTCGTTATTGATTCAGTCTGTGTACCATTATCTAAATTACTATTTTCATTTGCCTGTGATTCTTCCTGCATGACTGCCTGCTTAATAGTATCTGCATATTTTTCAATTGCTTTTTGGGCTAATTTTACAACCTCTGTTGTTCCCGCACCTGAAACTGCAGCTCCCGTATTTGCTGCAGTTTCTGTTCCTTTTTTTGTTATATCGTTCACTTTATTTATAGACTGTTCGCTCTGTGTTTCTCCTGAAATCTTTTCTTGCGAATACGGCTGACTGTAATGCATATTTTCTTCTGAAGAATGTCTTTTATTTTCACATCTTCCATTATGTTTTTTATCACTTGACTCCTGGCTGTTATTATTCTGATTATCACTTTCATTATCTTCCGATAATTTTATTCTTGTTTTGATTCTGCTATTATAATTTTTATCCAGTATTAAGGCCTTTAAATTATCTTTATCTGCAGATGTATCAGATATATTCTCTGCTACGTCAATCACATTATTATGTTTTAACACATCAGGAATATCATCTGTGTTATCAGTTACAGGCGCTATATCACTATCAGTAAATGCATTATCTGACAATGATATATAGCCTGTACCACTTTCATTTATGTAACTATCATCCTTATATGTACTTCTCTTTCCAGATAAGTACATATAATCATCCGCACTCTGCGTTTCTCTTTGAAACTTATGTGTTTTTGAAAGATTTATACTGCTTACAATATCATTTTCCTGTTTTACATTTTCTATAGCTTTTTCAAGCTTCTTAAATTCAACTGTATTAGAAAAATGATAAAGAAGCTCCTGCTTTTTTGATGCTGGCATACACTGCAGCTGTGCAATATCTTCACTTGAAAGATAATATCTTATGTTAAGTTTTGTCTTGTCATATCGCTTTACACGTATACTGGATGTATTTATGATATCCTCAACAGGATTATCTATATATCCTTTTCTCTTGTCTATGACTTTATTTTTAACACCTATTCCTTTTGCGGATAACTTAATTGCCATAAGATTCTACACTTTCTTTATCATCTTTCATTTCTGCGGCCTTTTCATGGAAGTTAGTTGAAAACGTGTCATATAAAGGATTTGTTTTATTCATAAATGCATCCAGTAATATAACTTTACCATTCCAGACCATAACGCTTCTTCCTGGTAAATCATTTGATAATGCCTCATATTCAATCTCTGTTAAATGCTGTATCTGCGATAGTGCTATTGCATCCAAGCCTTCCTGTTTAAAGAACATCTTATAACCACAGTTAGTTAGCATATCTCTTAAATCTTCACTCATAACTACACGTGCAAGATTCTGAAATGCCATGGTACATATCCCTCCGAATTTTCGATATGTAAGTACAGCTTTTAAAAGAATATCTCCAGTTGAAACGCTCTTACATACGTACTGGCATTCATCGACTATAAATCTTGTTGCTCTCTGCACCTCCTGATTGAACTCAATTCTGTTCGTAAGGAAGAACATTATTGTAGTCATTACAGGCTGCCATATGTCATCGGTTATATTATTTAGTCCAAATGCTACAAGACGTTCACTGCTTATATCTATATCAGATGGATATGCAAACATATCATATATTCCTTCCGTAAAAGGTTTAAGTGAGTTTGTAATCATATGAATAAGCCTCTGATCTGATTCATATTCTGTTGACTCTTCCATCATAAGAAGTTCATTTCTCACATTTCTTATTGTAGGCTGCACCAGTGTTTTAGATTCAAAAGTCTTATCATATACCTTTTCAACTGCTTCTGTAACGAATGCTTTATGTTCAGCATTAAAGGTCAGTCCTTTCATAACAGCTTCTATAAAGCCATTAGCCCATCCATTTACAGACGATACAAAAGTCTTTTTAATTTTATCTGATTTGCTGTTAAACACGCTTAATGGTATTTCCATGGGATTTATATGTATATCTCCCCTTGGTGTCATATCAAAGAACTTACCGCCATACAAAGCACATATATACTGTGTTTCGTTCTGTGGATCTATAATCATTACATCATCATCAGAAGATAATAACACCTGGGATATATCCGTCATCTTGATAAGCATTGACTTGCCACTTCCAGTATTTCCTACGACTACTCCGTGAGGAGATGGCAGCTTCTTTCTGTTAGCAAATACAAGTTGCTGTGTTGTTACATCACGTCCATAGAATGTACCACCTTTTTCCACAAGATTCTTTGAATAAAATGGCTGCATTGCAACTAAGGAACTCGCTAAAAATGTACGCATTTTTTTAACCTGACGGCTTCCTGTTGGAAGAGCCGTATTAAACGCCTTAAGCTGTACCTGGTTATATGTATCAAGTGTAATACCTATCTTTTTTGCCTGATCCTGTATTGATTCTATTCTTCTTGCAAGTTCATCCTCACTATCTGCTGTAACTGTAAGCAGAAGGCTTGCCATAATGCATTCCTCTGAATCATCATCTACCTGGTCCATGTATCTTTCAAGTTCCTGACGTTTCTTTTTCTTTGCATACGATATACCTGTAATAGCCTGGTTATTTCCTTTTTTTGAATCAGCTTCCTGTGCTATAGCACGTTCGTTATTACCAAACATATTTTTTAGCGCATCTTTCGTTACATCATGTGCCACCGGCGCATAATCTATTGTTATGAATGATGGATATTCTCTGTTTGATAACGCATATATTGCTTTGTTGGCATCAAGTGATGTATCAAATCTTCTGGCAAAAAGTACTGATACATACTGATTCTTATTAAATATCATAAAATCCTTATATGTATCGATTGATACCGGTATTACATCATATAAGGCATCTTCATTAAAACTATAAGCTGTTTTAGCATCATCCTTATAGAAAAATCTGTCTATTATTTCCAGACGTTGTTCTCCTGTGAGTGGAACTATCTTACTTTTAAATGCTGAAAATGCTCTCTCCATTTCTGTATCCATACCTAAAAAGTAACTTCTTGCCTCATCATATGAACTGCTCCTTACAGTAAGAGTAAGCAGTAACACTCTCTTTACGTCATATATTCTTGCTTCATCCTTTTTTTCATCTATCCACTGACGTATTCCCTGCGATATGACTGGATACTTATCATCATTTTTATTTACAAAAATATCATCAATATATCCGTTCATATCCTGATATTCATTCACTATTGTAATCTTAAATGATAACGACATTGATTTAAAAAAATCCATAAGGTTTTCAAGAATGTGTATCTTATCTTCTTTATCCTGATTAATATAATTTATATCAGTAAATGCATAACATCTGTCATAAAGTTTTCTTGTACCATCCCTTTCAATCTGGAATATTCCACTTTTATTAGCCTTTGCTATATATAAAGAATCCCTTGTGCTACGTGGATATTTTCCTGCAAATGAAGGACTGGTAAGCACTACACTATCCTGCAGTCTTTTTGTCGCATTTAATAAAAGAGCCATTATCCCACCTTCCTTCCTGTTATTCTGTTGCACTTCCTTTTATCCGTTTCATGATACATTGAAAAATATCTGCTTTCCGGCTCAATAGTTTCAAAATGCAATCTGCCAGAGGCTTCTGTATGCTGTCTTTCATATAAATAATCCTTTGGCTTAAGATATTCCTGATATCTATATATACCTGTAAGAATAACCGGTGCTGCAAATGGAACAGATATATATACCGCCGATACAATCTGCATGCCTAAAAACTTTGTCATGATTAACATTATAATTGCTGATACTCCTAATCCGGCTATTATATGTACAAGTTCAGATACTGAAAATCCTTTATAAAAATTGTCTTTATATTCTTTTAAGAAATCTTTATTAATATCTATCTTTAGATTATTTCCTCTCATGTTTTCCTTTCCAAATGTGACAGATTTAGCCACATTTTAAAAGCCACAGGCAATACTCCTGTGGCTCTTTTGATTCCAATTATTACATTTGTTTTTACTTATTATTACTTTTATAATTTAACGCTTGTGACGGATTCCGTCACATTTTTATAATGCAAATGCTTTTCTTAAAAAATTCTCTGACTGTTTAACACATGAAGCTAAAAGTGGCATAAATACCATTGAAGCTATAACACCTATAGCTCCATTAAACCATGAGGATAATCCGCCTGCATCTGCCGCTGCAGTTATACTCCAGTTAATCCTTGTCACTATCTGAATAATAAGCGCTATAACTATAATCTGTACTGAACTTGTAACAAAGCTCTTAAACCATGCTGCAGCTGAATTCTGTATACCTTTGCCACCTGCAAGTGTTGATAAAGCTATAGGTGCGAATGACATTAGCATAAACAGATTTACAAATCTTCCTGCTACTTCAATCAGAATTGTTATTGAACATACACCTGCCATGATTAAATATATAAGTCCAATCGCAGACATTGCGATTTGAAATCCTATATCATAATCATTACCAACGATTGACGGAATGCTTTCTGAGTCAAACAAAATTCCACTTGCCTGCACTGAAAAAGCATTTATTTCCTGCATTATATCAAGGCTGTTGAGCATAAGCATGTTGGCCGCTACCAACTTTATAAACAGCTCTGTAAGTGCTTCAATTGTTATGCCTTCTTTTAAATTACTTGCCTGTTTACAAAACCCTGCCATTGAAAACATATTCAAAAATACAGCTCCCATTCCAAGAAAAAACGGATAAACTGTATCTGAAATATATTCCCATGCGCCAGCGCCATCATTTATAAAATCACTTACATTCATTCCCATAAGGTTAATAACAAGATTCATAATGAAATTCCACAACTGCTGTGCAAGCATGAATATTGAACCGCCATTAACATAATCTATTAACCACTGTGGCACAGCAAGCGCCACAGGTGATACTAACATGTCCATAAGCTACTCCTAAATAAGGGCACCGATAAGCTGTGGTGCTAATACCATAACAAGACCACCGCCAACTTTTTTAATACCATTAGCCTGCATTGTTCCTTCCTGAGACTGCACAGCCATTCCCATTTCAAAAAGCATCCACAAAACTATAATTGCACCGATTGAACTTACAAACGCAGACATTATATCATATACTTTTCCAACAGTGTTACTAACAAGCTGTGCTCCTGATACAGCTGCTTCACCATCATCTGCAAAAGCTGCGACCTGTGGATAATATATTATTACAAATACCATCAATCCGATAAATGCCAGCTCTATTATTTTTCTTATCATCTGTTCCTTTGATATATTTTTACAAACTCCTGATTTAAACATAAACCTATTCCTCCCGTCAATTAATATCTGTTATCGTCATCTGGCTGTTTTGACACGAAATATACACCAATTCCTGAAATTGCAATAAATAATGCAAAGAATATCAAGCCTTTCCATCTGTCTAATGAAACTGGTACAACAAAACGTGATATAACTGCTACAATTAATGCTATTATTATTACTAACACAAGTCTCTGTTTCTTCTTTTTTCCTATTTCTCTTTTCATTCCTCTCATAATGAGTCCTCCTGTTTTACATATTTATTTAATAGTTACTGATGATACAGCTCCGTTTTTAATTGACACTGTAATCTTTAATGTTTCAATACTGTATACGATGCTGCCTGTTTTTGTACTTTCATTAAAATCTGTTATATCTTCCTTATCTGACGATGAAAATACACTCTTCACTTTGCTTACGTCTGACTTTTTATTAAGTCCTAAAAATTCTGTATTATCTGAAAAATTCACCTGCATTTCGCTGCACTTAATGTCATCCTGTGATGTATCTGATAATGTTATTGTCAGTGCAACCTTTGTTCCTGACTTACTGTTTGCATATGAAGTCATTATCGCCTGTGAATGTGGCTGTGAAGCTTGTGACATATATGTATAGTCCATCGATTTAAGCTGACCTGCTGTCACAGGATATGTCATAGACACTCCATCAAGTATAAAAGCAAATGTCTTTTTATCAGAATTGTATGTATAATCTTTGGACATATCTGTGTCATCAGACATATTATTTTTTGTGATCATCTGTGATGAATTCTGTGTATATTCGGTTTCTGTCTGTGAATCATTTACATCCGTCTCTTGTCTGGCTGATACTTTATTTGAAGCTGCTTTTGTTTTTCCAACATAGCTTCCAGCAAAAAACAATGCTATACACAATGCTATTAAGGCTGCTGTATATGCAAGATTTATCTTAAATGCCACAAGACAGAAATTTCTCTTATTAAGATTTTTTTCATCGCCCTGCAACAGCATATATATTGCTCCTATGAGTGGAACACATATAAGTGCTGTATACTTATACCAGTCTTTTTCTTCAACAAGCTGCTTATTCTGCATACGAAGTTCTTCTATAATCACTGGAAGTTTTTCTGCATACACATCAGGTTTGGTGTCTTTTTTCTGTGTATTCTTATTTAATTCCTTAAGATTAGATGCAATATCATTAACATCAGATGTGACGGAATCCGTCACATTTTTATCTTCTTTCATCAAATTTACCCTGCTTTCCTTTCTCTTTTTTCATGTCTGCAAGTCTTGTAGCATACTGAATTACCCTTTTATCCTGTATCTTTTTATTTACTTTCCTGTCACTTATTTCTTTTATCTTTTCCATTATTGCTCCTTCCACAATGTGCCGGATTCTATCACTTTGGAATCCGGCACACTGTAATACATAATTATTTAATATTTTTACATTCTTGGTGCTTCTTCTGGTACATCAAGTTCTATTTCTACAGACTTATCATTATTAATATCTGTTACACGTTCTTCGACCGGAATATCATCATATCCCTTGTAATAATCATCCTTTAACTCAGTCTGGGCTTCTATATATCCATTTGATGTAAAGCTGCCATTAATAGCTTTATCACTTCCATATGATTCATAATCAATATATGATTCAAGCCATTCAGGAATATTTTCACCTGATTCTGATATAAGATACTTTCCCATATCATACTCATCTTTTACGTTCTCAAGAAGTGAATATGCCCCACGCTCTACATTCTCAACAAGGTTAATTGCTACAGCCGTGTTACCTGAATACTCTGTTTCAAATGCAGCATATAATGTATCGCTGTATACATCATCAAGATTATCTATAAGTGTAGCAAGGTGATTAAGCTCATCAATATTGCTATATTCTCCAAGTCCTCTTTCAAGACCTGGAATATTACACTCATAGTCTGTAATAAACACTTCTTCATATAGACTTCCATCATCCCTTTTAGAACCTATGCCTATCTGTGATAAAACATCTGCAAGTTTTTCTTTCGTTGTAGGAAAGTCAATCCAGCGGCCAACTAATTCACCTTCTGTATACTTGCCAAGATTCGTTATGAATCCTCTAAATGGAACATTTTCATTATTCTCATATTTCATACAATCTCCTTTCTGGATTAATTCATCTATCAATCTTATCTTTTATAAATTTTCTGAGCATATATAAAACTCTTAATTAAAATCATTTTCTACGCTGGTGGTGACCTTGTAGATGCATACATCTGCATATTTGCTAATTCCATAATAACCGTCTTCCTATACATGCTTTTGCAATCTCCTTTTTCCAAAGTGACGGATTCCGTCACATTTTTATTAAATTTCTGCATTAAAAAAGGAACAGATACGAAGACTTTTCTACTTCATATCCGTTCCCATGTTTTTTTATTTAATTGTATTAGTGTATTAAATTACTGCTTACAATGTGCAAACTGCATCCTGAAGTTAGATAACGCATCTGGCTCCTTCATGTTTCCAATGCCATGTTCGTTGATATATTCTTTAGCAGCTAGCACATCCTCATGAGTGAACACCCACTTTTCTACAAGATGGTCTCTTGTATCACATGCTGCCTTTCTTACCCTTAAAGTCATGCCAAACCATCCAACTGCTTCATTGTAGCTGTATGTCATACTTCTTCTGTTTTCCATAGCACGCTCTAGTGTTTCAGCATAATCAGGATTCTTTTTCCATATGCTGTCATCTTCAAGTCCACCATTTTCATACGATTCCTGGTAATAGTCAGGACCTATAAAGCGCACATATGTATTCTTTTCCTGTTCAACCGCAACTGTATCAACTATATTTACTTTAACTGTAACCTCTGTTGTGTTATCGCTGCTGTCTGTTGCTGTATAAGTTACCATAACATATCCATCCGTCTTAAACTGGTTAAAGTTATTAGGATGATAATACTTGACTGTAAGCTTATCAGCTATATCAGCATCCCTGTCATCTATAACTTTGGCTGTAATAAGCAATTCATCAAGAGTTATCTTGTTATTCTGTGCATCATCAACTGTAAACCATCTCTCCTGTGCTGTTATTTCCGGGCAATCATCCCAAGAAGCATATAATGTAACTGCTCCGTTAAATTCATCTGTAAGACTCTTAACTATATCATTGTTGACATATGTTGTATCATTCTTTTTATCTTCCCAGTATAAGAACTTGCTAGTACCAAATTCTGTAGTTCTTGAAAATACGTTATCAGGTAATGTCAATGCTACATCATATGTTGCACTGACTTCTGGCATACTTCCTGTTCCGCCATTTGGGTTAAAAGTTATGGTATAACTGTTATTTGTTGCATCAGCCTTCACATACACATTATGTGCCGGCATGACAAACTTGATTTTCTGTGAGCCATAGCCTGTATTATCAAGGAATTTATCAATTCCGCATCCTGATTTTGTAACTTTCCAGCCTGTAGGATATTTAGTTTTATCTGTATGGCAGTCATCATCTATATGCCAGTGATAACCTTTCTTAACTATTGCTTCCATTGTTACTTCTTCTTCGTAATAGTATTCACCACCTCCGGTAATGTCTTTTATTCCATTACCCTTATCAGAATCTGCATCACTGTTTCCATCATCCGAGCCATCATCTTTATCATCATTATTTATCTTATACTTGTTACGTGTGTAGTAATAATCAACTACAAGGCTGCCATCGCCTTTAATTGTTACTTTCTGTGCTGCAGGACTTGTAAAACCTTCATATAATTTTGTAGCAGGTGTTACTTCTGTATCGGTCGTGCCTGTCAGATTATCCGTATCTGCCAGAAAGTAATTATCTGTGTCATGCTTACTGCCATCTGCATACTGCTGTGTATTATCAAGATATAACTTCTGTTTCCAGTGTCTTACAACATACTTTGTATCTGTATTCGGATCTGCATATGCTGTATAAGCTGCATTATCTGTTACTGTAAACGAATAAGGATTATTACTTATCTGCTTATTCCAGCCTGCAAAATGATATCCAATTTCAACATCTGCTGTAATTACTGCAGCACTTTCATATCTGTAATCACCTGAACCACCTACTTTATTAACATGCTTATCCGCAATGACATCAATGTGGTATACATTTCTGTATATCTTTAATGTTTCCTCGTGAATTCCATCAACACTCCAGCTTATACTTGCAGCTTTATATGCCTTATCTGCGGCTCTGCTCCATGTGATTTTATCACCATACAGATAATCGTTGTCTATTACCTTTTGTGCTGCTGAAAAACTTCCGTCTGCATTTTCATACTGTACATACAGATTCTGATGATATCTCTGCCTATACACCTTGATAACATCGTTTATCGCTCCTGTTACCTGCTTGCTATACGTTACTTTTTTGTATACTGTATCTTCAGCTCTGCTCCAGGTAACTGTATCACCATAATTATAATCATGATTAATTACTGTTTCAGGATCAGTGAAACTTCCATCAACATTTTCATACTGCACTTTAATTGTTACAGGATAACAATTAGTAGTCCATTCAGCATACAGATTTATTACACCATTATCTTTATCAGTCCAGTTAAGCACTTCAACTGCTTTTCCTGCATCATAATGCGTACCTGTACCATCAGCCTTAGTATTCCAGCCTGTCTGTGTATATCCATTAGCTGTAAACATATTGACACGTAATGTACCGATAACATCATATGTATAAGTACTGTCCGCTATAGTTCCCGTTGCATCCGACCTATTTTTGTTATATGCAACCTTATAGGTATTTGGCGTTGCATTAGCTGTATATGTCCTATTGCCTGGTGTCATGGTAAATGAATATCTCTGCTTTGATGTTATCTTGTCATTAGACATAAACCATCCTGTTGAGATTTCATTTTCTTTCCAAGTATAACCTTTCTTAACGCCTGTTATTCCAATGTTTACTTTATCGCCATCTTTGTATGTTCCTGAACCTGTTACTCCCTGAACACCTTTTCCGGCAACTGCTGTTACAGCATAGCCTTGTCCCTGTACCCACTGTGCATATAAAGTAACTGTTGCTTTATCTGTACTGCTTAGATTCTTAACACTTGCCTTATCTACATATCCTGTACCACTTCCATCAGCCTTAGTATTCCAGCCTGTGAAATTCCAACCATTAAGGCTGTAACCGTTCTGTGTCAATGTAACTGCTGTGTCATATTTAACATTGTTCATAGCTGCTGTGCTTCCTATTACATTGCCAGTTGCGCTGGAAGGCTTATTACTGTTAAATGTTATGTTATAACTTATTGGTACTGCATTTGCAGTTAAATTAACATCATTAACAGGCATAGTGAATGTATAATCTTTATCTGATGATACAACATTACCATTGCTGTTAGTCCAGTTTGTAAATAGGTATCCAGTCTTTACATCTGCCTTAACTGTAACATCTTTTCCTACAGTTATATCAGCTCCTGAAGCATAATTAGTAGAACTAATTCCTATTCCTGCAAATGTCTGCAAATGTGATGTTCCTACAATCCAGTTTGCTGTATAGCTTCTGTTGCCTGTACTTCCCTGATTTATTGTTACTGTTTTATCTGCAGTATTAAGTCCTGTTCCAGTCCAGCCTGCGAATACATATCCTGGTTTTGTTGGATTATTTAATGTGAAGGTTTGTGTTTCAATATTGTATCTGTCTGGATTAGTCTTTCCGTTAAGTGTTCCACCATCAAGTTCATATGTAATTGTATAATCTATTGCTTCAGCGTTAGCAGTCAATGTTATATCATCTGTTACTATTAATTGTGATGAAGCTGTACTTGATACATTATTACCATTGCTGTCTGTCCATCCAGTAAAACGATATCCTGTTTTAGCAGCTGCATTTATAGTTATATTTTTACCATGTCTGTACGTACCATTTCCTGATACTGCAGATATGCCAGTCTGCTTATTAAGTGCTACTGTATGCGTTTTTCTTTTAACTGTTACATAATACGTTGCATCTTTTGAAGCAAGCTCACTGAATGATGCATCCTCATATGTATCATCTTTATCTCTCACCCATGTAACAGGTGTTCCTACTGTGTATTCTCGTCTGTTAATGACCATTTCTTCTTTAGCATAAGTTCCTGTTTCAATGCCTTCATACCTTGCTATGACAGAAACTTTTACTTTCTGCAGTAACGTGGCACCCCATTGTGCCTTAAACACTGAATCCCTGTTATCAAAAAGTATCGTCCACTTCTGGTTAGTATTACTGTCTGACTTCCAGCCTAAACCTATGTTACTGTTCTTAGCTGTTCCCTGTGCTGTTATCCTTAAGTTAGGATTAGCTTTGGATGTTATATAATAACAGCCATCTCCTGCAACTGATAAAGTCCATATCTGGTTATTGCTCCAATCAAGGTTACAGTACTGTACATTCATGTTGGCTGTATCAGCAGTTACATATTTGCCTAACGCACTGTTCACGATAAAGTAATCATCACCATCTGCGTGTATGAAGCTCCAGTATTCACCACTGCCACCCCATGCATCTGCTAACTGTATGTTAAGGCCACTATCATTACTCATACCGCCCCAGGCTATATCCATTACAAGATTGCTATTTGTGTTCTGTATGTATGCTTTTGCCTGATAGTTATCATTAACTGGCATTACATCTCCGCCATTGTAATAATTGTCTTTATCTGTTTTCCAGTACATGAAAGACTTATTGAACTTATTACCAAATCCAATCGAATCATTACCCATTACTGAACCTTTGTTATAAACAAGGCTTACCATGCTGTAATGTACAAATATATCATTGCCTGTACCACCATCAGTACTGTCCTTATCAAAGTATGCAAGACCTGCCTTGTCATATACATACGCTGTTGCTGTTGTATCGCCTTTTATAGTTCCTTTAAGGCTTCCTGCATCTGATAAGACATATCCATTCTTTGACTTAAGATTCTTAAATTCATAAGTTGTGCCGTATGGATATGTCTTTTCCCAGTCTGTAATATTTTCGGCTTCAAGGTTTCCATTAATATAAAGGTCTACTGAACCTAAATCATAATTATTACCGTTTATACCACCTTTTAACTTATCAAACCATTGCGTATAATAGTCAGCATCAAGCTTTAATGTATAGTTATTGACTTCATATGCTGCATATAAGGTTACATCGCCATCATAGTGCCATGCATAATTGCCATTCCAGTACCAGAAACAGCTTGTGTTCTGCTGTACTGCATATCCATTCTTATCATATATCTGTTCCCACCATTCGTTTCCATTGTCATTATGATATAAGTACCATCCAACAAATGTCTGTCCTTCCATGTATGGGATATCTGCTGACATATCACAGTAATCACCTTTGGTATATGTAACTGTTACGTGGTCACTTGTATTACCATTAGGATTGTTGATGTTACTGCCTGGGTACTTTAAGCTGCCGCCGTTTGGGTTAAAGGTGAGGTTGTAGGACTTAAGTTCCCATTGTGCCTCAAATGTTGCATTTTCAAAAAGTGATGACCAGTACTTACCGTCTGACATCATTGTACGAAGTTCCGAATTGCTATACACCTTTCCGCTCTGTTTACCAGTACCACCTATAATTTTCCAACCTGCAAAATTATAACCTGGTCTTGAAGGCTCTACCAGATTGTTTACATCTATTGAAGATGTTCCTAACCTTTCTAATGTATATGAATCTTTATCCTCATTTCCTATATGTGATGTACCACCATTACAATTAAATGTGTAGGTGAATGGGTCTTTTACTATGTAGAAAATAGGAAACTGCCTAGATATCATCAATGATGTTAATTTTAAATCATTACCACTGCCCTCATGTTCATCACCATTGTTCCACCTAAAAATAGGTGTTATATATCTTACCTGTGATTGTCTATTCCATTGTGAAACACCACTTGGATAACCATCTCTTCCATATCCTGTATCTCCGTTAGTACTTCTTCCAACAGTCCAACTATCTTTGGCCTGACGCCATCCACCATCAAATACCATATTTCCTGAATTATCCCATTCTTCTATCGACCAGTAGAATTTTAATCCAGAATCAACCGACTCACCGCCTGCTTCTGCTGTATCATTTTTGTTTGCAACAATATTAATTGCTTCTCCATCATCAACTCGTATCTTTCTTGCATAAAGAACTCTTGATGTTGAACTTTCTAGCAGATTATCAAAATAATGCGAACTATCACTATAAATTAAATTAGTGTATGTTGTATTTCTTATGCCATATTCTGTTATGTTTGTTAAAGACTCCTTATTATTTCCTTGACCTTTTCGGAACTCAAGATATGGCAATGAATTCCAATTAGAATAAGCAGCTTTTACTGTATGTACTGTTATACCCATCAATACAAATAAAGCTGATAGTATAATTACTGTAAACATTCTTTTTATATGAACATCTTTTTTATACTTTTTTTGTTTTTTCATGATATCTCCTTGCTAAATTTCAAAATAGTTTTTAAATATTAATATTGAACTAATGTATCAATCTACAGTAATAAAAAAGGAGTGTTGTACGATTTAATCCTAAAAAGATTACATCGTACAACATTCCTTTTTTATTTCAAATATTTAATATTAAATTCTAAAGATAACCCGGTGAAAGTGTTATATTTCCAGGATAATCAGAAATATTAACATTTTCAGGGCAATAGTATTTTAATGTTTCATCATTTACATATAATGGCTTATCTGAAAACATCCAATAAATAATAAACTTATCTTGGTCTTCACTATCTGGATAAGCCTTGTCAGAAAGCTTATATATAGTTTCATTTACAGGTGTTCCATCTTCGTAAGCAAGATATGTTATTGAATCTGTATTATATAAATTACCTTTCATGTCTAAATAATATATATACTTAGTTTCCATATGCGTTGCTTTCTCTGTAGGGGCTTCTGTCGGTGCTTCCGTTGGTGCCTCTGTCGGAGTTTCAACTGGTGCTGGTTTTTCCGGTTCAGGTGTCACTGGTGTTACATCTGGTTCAGATGGTGCTGCCGGTGTGTCCTGCTTTGGTTCTTCATATGATGGCTCTGTTGGTGTTTCCTGTACATCCTGCTTTGGCTCGTTTGGTACTGGAGCCGGATTTATATTTTCACTGTTACTTCCATTATCAGCTATTACTGTATCATTATTAGTATCATTGGCATTCTCTTCCGATTTCGTAACTTCTTCCCTTGCAGCTTCTATAACAGATTCTTCTTTCTGCGCTGTTTCTACTTCCTGCTTTACATCATCAGAAGCTGCTATATCTGAATTACTTTCTCCTTCAGTACTCTCACTGGCATCGGCCACTGTAGAACCTGTTGTAACTTCTATCTTGCTTCCATCTGCCTTTACAAGCGTTCCGGCATCTTTTACTGCTATATCACTGACACTAAGTTTTCCATCTACTGTTTTTGCCCTGCCTGTGAATGTAACTTTATTGCCTTCTGCATCTGTTACATCTATAGTAGCATCCCCTGTCTCGCTAGCTACTGCCTTGCCCTCTAGGGTATATGTAGTTCCAGCTGCATCTGTATACTCAAATGTTACCAGACCTGTCTTTGTAAGTTCTTTAGCTGCTACGCTTTTCGTTTCTGTACTTACTGTTGCCTTTGTTTCCTGAATTGTATTGTCAGCGGCTTTTTTACCACATCCGGCTGATACAAGCAATGTCGCTGCAATTGTAGTTATTAATGATATTTTTAAAAGTTTTTTTCTAATAATATCAATCCATCCTTTCCTGCATTGTGACGGAATCCGTCACATTTTTATTTATATGAATATCTCCTGTTATAATTTAAACACTTAATATTGTATTTTAAATCCAACCTGGATACAAATGTACGTCACCAGGATAATCAGCTAAATTAATTTCTTCAAACAGACATTCATTAACCTCTGGCGTTACATATGATGGACATGTCCATAAATACCATCCAATTATAAACTTATCTGGATCTCCACTATCTGGAAATGTTGTCTGTCCATTATTATAAGCCTGCGTATCTGTATACTTTGTTTCATTTACTGGAGTACCATCTTCATAAGCAAGATATGTCACTGAATCTTTAAAATAAACTCCACCATTCATATCATGAAAATATATATACTTAGTTTCCATATGCGTTGCTTTCTCTGTAGGGGCTTCTGTCGGTGCTTCCGTTGGTGCCTCTGTCGGAGTTTCAACTGGTGCTGGTTTTTCCGGTTCAGGTGTCACTGGTGTTACATCTGGTTCAGATGGTGCTGCCGGTGTGTCCTGCTTTGGTTCTTCATATGATGGCTCTGTTGGTGTTTCCTGTACATCCTGCTTTGGCTCGTTTGGTACTGGAGCCGGATTTATATTTTCACTGTTACTTCCATTATCAGCTATTACTGTATCATTATTAGTATCATTGGCATTCTCTTCCGATTTCGTAACTTCTTCCCTTGCAGCTTCTATAACAGATTCTTCTTTCTGCGCTGTTTCTACTTCCTGCTTTACATCATCAGAAGCTGCTATATCTGAATTACTTTCTCCTTCAGTACTCTCACTGGCATCGGCCACTGTAGAACCTGTTGTAACTTCTATCTTGCTTCCATCTGCCTTTACAAGCGTTCCGGCATCTTTTACTGCTATATCACTGACACTAAGTTTTCCATCTACTGTTTTTGCCCTGCCTGTGAATGTAACTTTATTGCCTTCTGCATCTGTTACATCTATAGTAGCATCTCCCGACTCGCTGGCTACTGCCTTACCTTCAAGCGTATATGTATTACCATCTGAATCTGTATACTCGAATGTTACAAGGCCTGTCTTTGTAAGTTCTTTGGCTGCCACGCTTTTTGTTTCTGTACTTACTGTTGCCTTCGTTTCCTGTATTGTATTATTGTCAGCGACTTTCTTACCACATCCAGCTGATACAAGCAATGTCGCTGCAATTGTAGTTATTAATGATATTTTCAAGAGTTTTCTTCTAATCATATCAATCCATCCTTTCCTACATTGTGACGGAATCCGTCACATTTTTATTTATGTGAATAATATCAGTTATTATCCTGTTTTGTATATAACATTTTGTATATATCATACCGGCTTTTACACCGGTATGATACATGATGTATTTACTTTCCATCTGTCTTGTCATTTGTCTGGCGCTTCCTAAGTTCGATGAACTTATTCATTCTTTCTGCATATGCAGCTATAATTTTATTCTGATCTTCAGCGTACATAGACACCATCCTTTCATCATTCTCATTTCTTTGTGACGTTGGTTGTGTATCCAGATAATCCGATATCTGCTGTGCTGTTGGTGCTTTGTTGGCTGCAAAGTAATATGAACTCCACATTGATGGAAGCTTACTCTTTAATTCAGCAAATTCTTTTCTTAGCCCAGGAGCCGTATACTTTTTTATATCCTTCACTATACTGTCAACACTAAGTGTTGGATTGTATTCGATATGAAGAAGCACATATGATGGCTGTATATCCATCTTAAGTATTCCAACTCCTATACCGCCGCAGGCTTCTATTATCATCTCCTTTAACCTTACGGCAATATCTCCGGTAAGTACCTGCCTTTTATATTTCACAGTCCACATCACAAAACAGCTTAACTTATACACTACTTTTTCGTTATAATAATATTCTTTCCTCTTCATATATGTATTATATACACATTCATTCACATAATACAAGTCTTTTTTAGGAATTTTATCCACATTTTTTATTTAGACAGCGATATATCCATATCTGATGATACGATTATGTTATCCGACTGCTCTATTTTTGTGCCATTATATACCCAGTAACTTCCTTCCGGTGCCTCTGGTATGATAAGCTGCTCCTGATTCTTAACACCTAATTTCATATATGTGTCACCTTCTGGTGTAAGAAAATGTATATTATATATCTTATTATCTTCCTCATATGTATCTTCTGGCTGCTTTTCCTCTAAGATTATTGTTCTTGTTGCTACAACCTGTCCTGACTTTCCAGTTGGCTTTTTGAAATCCTGCACAGCTTCTATTGTTACTATTCCTTTATCCCTGTCAGCATCCATCACATTTACTGTTATATCTGAATCACTTTCTACCTGCATAAGCAGTCCTTGTGTGATATCTGCTATGAGCTGTGATGTATCTGCTATGCTATACTTATCAGTATCAATAGCACTTATACTTTCATCCAGGGCATTAGCCAGTGCTGTGTTATCTTCGTTTATTCTTACAATTCTGTCATCTGTTGTAAGTATGATAATAGTTATCAATGCTATTATAATTGACATCATTGCACCCATTACTACATTTTTCATACTTCCTCCAGTCTGACAGGCAGCCTGACTGTCATTGTGTTTTCACGGTTTTCATTATCCCTTAAGGCTATTGTGACAAAGTATACACCTGAATCCGCAAATGTTATATTACCTGTATTTTCATCATATAGATTCATCACTGATGTTGTTCTGTCATCTTTCAGTATATTCTTGATGTATACATTATTAGGATGTTTATTTAAAGCATTATCAGTAACATAATCAGTTCCGTTATATTCTGTAACTGAAAAACAGCTGATAAGATTTACAGTCTCATTACGTCTTACAATCTCCAGCTGTGTATATGTTATCACCGGCTTAGGCTGTGATACTATATTCTGCATTGTATCAACATCTGTAAGTGAATCATACTGTATGTTGTCTTTATCAGCTGCAGCACCAAGTATATTAAGTACTCCTGTCCTGTCACTTCCATTTACATTTATCCCTACATTAGCAAAGATAAGAAGAAGTGCTACCATAACTGCTCCTGCAAGTATTGCCTTAAGGAATATTTCTATGATATCTTTCATGTTATTCCTCATTTCTGTGCATGTCTTTTGCACATTTAATCATTATAATTGTGACGGATTCCGTCACAATTAGCAGAATCCTGATACTATATTTGCTATAAGATGTGCACCGGCTCCATTTAGGAACAATGCTGTAAATATAACTATAATACCAACTGCTCCTGCACCCTCAATTATTGTATCAAGATGCTCTTCTATTATATGTTTCATATGCTTCTCCTTTATATGACATTGACATAATTAATTATCTGTGACATTAATGTTATGAAGCCTATTGCCATAGCAGCTATTACTATACCGCCTATAAAATAATCTACTATATGTTCCATATATCCTCTTTCCAAATGTGACGGATTCCGTCACATTTTCACCTTGCTATGTTTCTTAGCGAATGAGTTTTTGATATTCCTAAAATTGGAACTTTATATGTGTAATCAGTATTAATCTCAACTGCTACAACCTTATTCTTATCATCAGTTATATTATTAGTTGTTACTGTATATCCCAGCGTTGCTGCATTGGACTTACAGCTGTCAATAACTGTCTGTGACATATTGCTTTCTTCTATCTGCTTTACACATGAATCATGATATGCTCTTGCATTAGATACTCCTGTGTCTGCTCCTATGAGTGATACACCAACAAGCACCATTACGGCTAACAGAAATACTGAAAGATATACTTTAATTATCTGTGACATATATACTCCTTTCTAACGTGACGGATTCCGTCACATTTTTATCCTATAAGGCTCATCGAAGATGCAAAGAATGCTGTGAAGAAAATAAACAAATCACCCATCATTTTCATACAGCACACAGCACTAGGAAGATACATATTAAGCTGCATCATAAACAGCTTATCTTCATTCTTAAGCTTTTCTGCCTTATTAGTTAGTTCATTATTTCTTTTAATGAGATTAGAAAACTCATCTTCTATATCTCCACCTTCTGACTGTGCCAGACTATATAATGCAGTCATTGATTCATCAACTTCCTTAACATCAAATTCTGACAAAAAGTTATTATATGGTTCTACTGATGATGGATTAGCATCAAGTTCTTTAAGCATCTTATATAAAGCTGGCTTTATTATACCCGGTGCATCTTCATAGGACTTTGTCATAGCTACTGGTACATTTTCTGTTGCAAGATAAAGGCTTACCTGCAGTAACCAGGAAGGATAATACATCTCAATCATTCTCTGTATCTGTTTTTTAACTTCTTTCTTTCCTAATTCCGGAGATTTAATAAAGAACAAAATTAATACTGCTGTAACAGCAAATACAAAAAGTGAACGTACTTTAATGAATACAACTACACTTACAATTATAGTGACCATTGAACATATAGCTGCTGTTATAATGTCTCTGCGCTTATTATTGTTAAAATAGTTATCATATATCTTTTTGCATTCTTCATCTGTTTTTTCTTTCCTTTCGTCAAGCCAGTTGCGTGACATAAAACCATTCACATGTGTATATATCACTATGTTAGCACACAATAGTATTACTGATGTTATCTGTACAAAAGGATATCTTGAAATATCTATATTAAACTGCTTTATATAAAGCGGTATATACAATACACACAGGCTCATAAAAGTTACTATAGCAAGTACAATTACAGTATCTGCACTGAAATTCTTTTTTGCCGCCTGCATCTCCATTATCCGGTCAACCCAGTTTTTTCTGTCATTAAGAAGGATTTTCTTTCCAAGTTCGGTATTTCCACCTTCAGTCTGAACCTGAAGCATAAATTTATGAAGTGTCCTTATTCTTGCAACTGGATATACTCTTTCTATTTCATCAAGAGCTGCCTTATCGACATTTGCTACATTTTCTGTCTTGATTATATTTATTGCTTTTTCAAGTACATTGTGCATATCTCCGTCAGGAAACAGTTTAAGTATCAGTACAAGTGCATCAAGTATTGTTATTCCTGAAGAAAAGTAATATATCATTCGTTCAAGATAGATACTGACATCTGAAAATCTTTTCTGCTCATATCTTGCTTTATAAGACTGATATATAATATTGAATGTACATAATACTGCAACTATACATACTGCTATATATCCTATCGGCTTTAATTTAAAAAGGTAACCGGCCGCAAAGCAGCCAGCTACCATCATAGCAAATGTACCAACAAGAGATTTTACAGATACCTTATATCCAAATCTTTCGATTTCAGCTATAAGGTTAGTTCTTTGTTTTTTCTTTTTTGCTTTCATATTACCTCTTTCTATATGCATAATTAATTACATACGTAATGATCATCACATATAATATTGGTTTTTTACCTGTTAAGTAAGAAAGGATTATCTATCCCCTCTTTCCTTAGTTTTAATAACTTATCCTCTGGAAGTTCTTTCATAAGCAGCTTCCCATCTTCCATGATCATTGTGCATGCATTTTCTTCATTGACACGTGAAAAGAATGCAATCTGATCTATGTACCTTTTTATTTCATTTCCTATCTTTTTGCGTCTGATAAGAAGTCCTACATCAAGATTTTCATAGATATTATTACGAAGTCTTTCAGCATCAAGCTTTGTCGGCATCATATTTAACATTCTGTCAGGTATTTTTCTTACATCATCTGTGTGCAATGTTGTAATTCCCTTTGAACCTGTATTCCATAGTTCAACAAGATTTTTAGCTTCAACTGAACGTACTTCTGATAACAGAATTCGCTTAGGATTTATTCTCATGCACTCTTTTAATGCATCTGTGTATGAAAAATCCTTGTTAACCTGTAGTGCTGTATGTGATGCACCTGGTTTTAAATCCTTATAATGCCATTCGAGGGTATCCTCTATAGTTACTGTATGCTGATTATCTGGTATGCTTAACGATAAGAATTTACCAAACTCGGTTTTTCCTGCCTCTGGTTCTCCACAGATTACTATGTTAAACTTACCGACAACCACATTTATAAGCATGTTAAGTGTTTCTTTTGAACAGTAGCCTGCCTTAAGAAGTCCTTCATATGTAAATCTTGATTTTTTTGTTGTTTTTCTGATAAACACTGAAGTTCCTGTTTTTGCAACTGATTCATGTAAACATGTAATCCTAAGACACAGCTCTTCTGATTCTGCTTCAAGCTTATAATTAAGCTTATTGAAATACTTTGACTGTGAATTAGCTATGTTATTTACAAACGAATCTATATATTCACTTGTCACCCCGTGCTCATCATCAGGTATTCTTTTAGACTCGTTGTGGATTGTATTAACCCACAACGAATCACCATGCCAGTCGATGTCTGTTATTTCATCATCAGACAAAAATGGAAGAAGCGGTTTTAATCGTTCCTCTGTCAGAATACCAGTTAATATTCTGTCGTCTGCCAATTTTAGAATCCTCCTGCATCAAGTCCCTTGCTGAATATTGTTGAAAGCATGCTGCTGAATGCATTTGCTACTGTACCATTAGTTGTTAATAATGCAAGTATAATTGCAAGTAATGCAATTAATATAGCTCCTGCCATGATTGGCTTAATGTGTGTTTTGATGATATCTACCATTTTTATAATCTCCTTTAAATTCCATTTATTTTTATCTATTCTTTTATAAAATGTGACGGAATCCGTCACATAACATAATGTTAAAAATATTGGTGCATAGGTGGTGGACGTATGCAATCCATTTTATTAAGCATTAAAAAAGGAACACTGACTATTAATTCAATCAGCGTTCCTTTTCTTCCGATATTCAATTTTATTTTCTTGATTAAGCGATTATGTCTTTTTGATTTGATTTGTATTTTTGATAATCCACTAAATGTATTAATTATATCTTTTATAGATAACATTCCTGCTCCTCTCCAGATGTGACGGAATCCGTCACGTCTTATCTTCTATGTTAACAATTGTCATTTTTAATTGTGATTTTTCATCATTGCATTAAAAAAGGACTTGAAGTAGATTTACTCTGATTCAAATCCTAGATCAATATGAAAAAACAAAAATATTATTCAGTTTTACATAAAACCCTGCCAGA
>ERZ808240.674-NODE-674-length-43806-cov-6.399831_pt1 | contig 43806 bp, 39 predicted proteins | sample MGYA00521084_ERZ808240 | MGnify/ENA primary metagenome ERZ808240 (study PRJEB31516, sample SAMN03275571) | gut metagenome | biome: mammalia-associated habitat; material: feces | host: Papio cynocephalus | place: Kenya | collected 2012-08-06 ...
TTGGCTCTCTCCAAATGAGTTCGCTGTACAATATGTTTGACAAACCTACATTTTTCGGAAATGCAGTGGGCGAAAATGTTTCACGTGAAACATTTTTGCCCGATTTTTTGGTATCCCTCTCCCCCGCCGCCGCAGGCAGCGTCCCCGGAACGCACAAGACCCCGCGGCGGTCTTGCAACCGTCGCGGGGTCCACAGAGCCACAGGGTTTCGGAGCGCCGATCGGCTTATTCCGCCGACTCGGTGTCCTCTTTGGCATTTTTCAGCAGGAGGTTTGCCACGATGCCCAGGATCAGGGCGCAGGCCACAGCGGTGAGGGTCACCTTTCCGAAGGAGACGGTCAGACCGCCGATACCGGTGATGAGGATGGTGGCGACCACAAACAGGTTCTTGTTCTGGCCCAGGTCCACATCCTGGATCATCTTCAGACCGGAGACCGCGATGAACCCGTAGAGGGTCACGCACACGCCGCCCATCACGCAGTTGGGGATGGTCGCCAGGAAGGTCACGAAGGGTCCGAAGAAGGAGATCACGATGGCGAGGATGGCGGTCGCCAGGATGGTGACCACCGAGGCGTTGCCGGTGATGGCCACGCAGCCCACCGACTCACCGTAGGTGGTGTTGGGGCAGCCGCCGAAGAACGCGCCCGCGATGGAGCCGACGCCGTCGCCCAGCAGGGTGCGGTGCAGGCCGGGCTCCTCCAGCAGATCCTTGCCGATGACGGAGCTGAGGTTCTTGTGGTCGGCGATGTGCTCAGCGAACACCACGAATGCCACCGGCACATAGGCGACCGCGACCGTGGCGATGTACTGCCCGTTGATCTCCTTCGCGCCCTTGAAGGCCTCCAGGAAGGTGAAGTCCGGCACCTCGAAGAACTTGAGCCCCTCGAACACGCTGAAGTTGATGACCTGCAGGGCGGGGTTGTCGGTCACATTGCCGATGACGGTGAAGATCGCCGCCACCGCGTAGCCGGCGAGGATGCCCAGGATGAAGGGGATCAGCTTGGTCATTTTCTTACCGTAAGCGGAGCAGAGCATAACGGTGAACAGGGTCACCAGACCGCAGATGAGGCAGATGTAGGGATTGGCGACGGAGTTGCCCTCGGCGTCCAGCACCTTGCCCAGCGTCAGGTCGCCCACGGCGTTGCCCGCCAGCGACAGACCGATGATGGACACGGTGGGTCCGATGACGACGGCGGGCATCAGCTTGTTGATCCAGCCCACGCCGGCCACCTTAACCACCAGGGCGATCACCACATACACCAGACCGGCGAAAACAGCGCCCAGCAGCAGGCCCATATAGCCCGCCTGCACCGACACCGCCCCGGCGAAAGCCGCCAGCATGGAGCCGATGAACGCGAAAGAGCTGCCCAGGAACACGGGGCTGCGGAATTTGGTGAACAGCAGATACACGATGGTGCCCACACCGGCGCCGAACAGGGCGGCGGACTGCTGCATACCGTTGCCCACGATGGCGGGCACGGCGATGGTCGCCGCCAGGATCGCCAGCAGCTGCTGGAAAGCGAACACCAGCAGCTGGCCGAATTTCGGCCGGTCTTGGATGTCATAGTTCAGTTTCATGATCGTTCCTCCTGCGTTATAGTTTTATATGTCAAACCCCTTGACGGGGGATGAGCCGCATCAATCGCCCCGGCGCACCAGCTCCACCCGGGTCACGCCGTCGAATTCGGGGAGCTGCACCGCCACCGTCTCCCGCAGGGAGGTGGGGATGTTTTTGCCTACATAGTCCGCCCGAATGGGCAGCTCCCGGTGCCCCCGGTCCACCAGAATCGCCAGCCGGATGCAGCGGGGTCTGCCCAGGGCGAAAATGGCTTCGATGGCCGCCCGCACGGTGCGCCCGGTGAACAGCACATCGTCCACCAGCACCACCCGCTTGTCCACCACCGAAAAGGGCATCTCGGCTTTCTTCAGCACCGGGGCGTCGGAGGCTTTCGTCAGGTCGTCCCGGTAGAAGTTGATGTCCAGCATCCCGCAGGGGACCTCCACGCCCTCGATACGGGCGATGTTCGCCCCGATCATCTGGGCCAGCGGCGCGCCCCGGCGGCGGATCCCCACCAGCACCAGATCGTCCACGCCCCGGTTTTTCTCCACGATCTCGTGGGACATCCGCATCACCGTGCGGCGCACCGTATCCTCATCCATCAGTAGGGTGCGGGTCTCTTCCATAGCGTGTCTCCCCTTTCCGGTCTCGGTGGCATAAAAAAAGATCCTGTCGTACCCACTCGACAAGATCGCAACACAACACAGACCCGGGCGCACTGCACCCGCTGTCTCTATTCAGTCTCTTGTCGGCATCACGGTACCGCTCTTAAAGAAGAACCTTTTTTCTAAAGCGCATTATACGCGCCTGTGGGGCGTTTGTCAACCCCCAATTTTACAAATTCGACATATTTTTGAGATTTGCCGGGTTTTTACCCTGTTCGCCCCCCTTCCCCTCTTGCGCATTTTGCCTTTTTGTTTCCACCGGCCGCCCCGGGCACGATGCCCCGGGCGGCTTTGTGCGAAAAAAGGGGACGACGGCCGTCGGCTATCCCCTGCCGGGCGGTGTATACAGATTGATGCATACCTTTTTCTGTTCCTGTGCATACTGGTATGCAAGGCGGGTGCCGCTGGGGGACGGCGCCTTACCCGCCGTGTGCCGGGGACGGCGATACGGTTTCGGTGTATATAAAGGATTATAATAGAAAATACAATACTGACTGGCGCGTATCATTGCCTCATTGCGCTCCATATACGCCGCCCGGCCCGCCCGATGGATACCCCCGGGGAACGCGCTCTCGTCATATCCCCCTTGCGTAAATCGCATGGGATACGTCTCCGGCACCGGATGCGCCACGCGGAACTGGATCCGGCGGATCTTGGGATACTCCTGCTGCAGCTCCGTCACCACCTCATTGCACAGGTCGTTGAATTCGGAGCGGTCGCCGAAAATGAATTCTTCCACATCCTGCCGGATCAGCCGCTCGACCGCACAACGAATCCGTTGCCACAGAGCCGTTTCCCCCTCAATTGTCCGATGCCCGATAAAGCAACACGCTTTTTCGGCGTTGCATATCATCTGTCAACCATCACCAATCCGCATAATATCCGCTGTTACATATTATACAAGTTAAAATAACAACTGTCAATAAATATCGCACATAGACATATCAACTACAATCAGATAAAAGGCGGTGGATATGTCTTATGATGACAAAAGAAGATTTTGCACTTCGACTGGCAAAACTACGTCAATCCCGTGGTGTTTCTGCACGGGATATGAGTTTATCCATGGGACAATGCCCCGGATATATTTACAATATAGAAAGCGGCAAGTCCGCGCCCTCACTGACTGGATTTTTCTATATCTGCGACTATCTGCACATTACCCCGCAGGAATTCTTCGCCGAGGACGTGGAAGAACCGGTCTGGCTGCAAGAGGTCATGAACGCCGCCAAACGCCTGAATCGGGAGCAGCTATCCCACCTGACCGCCATCATGCGGGATATGGCCGGGCGAAAAGCCGAAAAATAGCCGTCCTCTCGACAACAAAAAGCAAATGGCGGTGAAACGATATGACCAGAGAAGATTTTGCACTACGGCTGGCAAAACTGCGGCAGGCTCGCGGCGTATCCGCCCGAGACATGAGCCTGTCCATGGGGCAAAGCCCCGGCTACATTCGTAGTATTGAAAACGGCGTTTGTTTTCCCTCCATGACCGGATTTTTCTACATCTGCGAGTATCTGCATATCTCCCCGCAGGATTTTTTCGCCGACGATGTGGAAGAACCGGTCTGGCTGCAAAACCTCATAACCGCCGCCCGACCGCTGAATCGGGACAAGCTGGAGCATCTGACCGCCATTGCCCGCTATATGAAATAGTTCCTCGCCGGGATCCCGACCGCACACCGGGGTCCCGGCGGTTCTTTTGCCTTTTAGGTTTACCGTTTTACCGTTTTTAGCGGACACCCCTTTTCGTCATTACCGAGTTTCCGTCTTTCCGCTTTTGATTTTTGGTTTTTTCTCCCGTTGCGCGCATTTTTTACCATCGGTCTTTGCGAGGATACGCGCGTACTTCCCCACACGCGCCCCACACGCACCCACCGAACAGAACCGCCGTCCCCGCTGCCGCCGGGGGCGTTTTTTCGTATCCGGCCGCTGTCGGCCGCCGATAAGGTAGTACGCTTTCCGCCGCCGTCTTTGCCGGGGGGATTGTACCCCGCAGGACCCGCCCGGCACAATTTCGACCCGTCCCCCAGCCGGGGGCGGTCTCCGCCATATGCGGCGGGCGGTTCTCCCATGTCCCGGCCGTTTCCTGCCTGCCGATCCCCGGTCAGGCAGGAAACGAGCGTGTATCCGCTCCTATATTATATTCTATTGTTGATTTTTGTCAACAATACACGCTTAATTTCTGCGCCTCTTGTGGATACAATTTAACAAGAGGTGAGACCGATGGATAATGAGCTCAATTTACAGGAGGTCGGGCGGCGAATCCTTCAGCGGCGCAAGCAGATGGGTTTGACCCAGGAACAGCTGGCGGAAAAGGCCGATGTGACCACGCAGTTTGTCTCCTATGCCGAAAGCGGCAAGCGGGGGATGCGCCCCGAAAATCTGCATAAAATGGCGGCTGCGCTGGAGGTCAGCAGCGACTATCTGCTGAACGGCACGACGGTGGATGCCGACCGGCTGCTGCTGTCCGACAAGCTGCGACGGCTCTCCCCCGCGCAGCTGCATATTGTCGAATCCATTGTGGATGAATGTCTCCGCCTGTTTGACCCGCACCCGGACGGCCCGGACAGCCAGAACGGCTCAGACTGACTGCGATCGGCCGGGACTGGCCGCAACCGGCCGAATCACCGCGCTGACTACGGCTGGCCGGGACTGACCGGATTACCGAGCCGACTGCGGCCGGCCAAATTGCCCGGTTTTCCCGCACTAACCGCCTAAATTGCCCGGACCGACTACCCCACCGGACAGCAAACCCCCTCTCCTACGGCTTGCCGCAGCAGTTTGCTGCAACAGCGTGAAAGAGAGGGGGCTTTGTCTGCTATTCTATTTTCCGTCGGGGGCTGTCCGACATTCCGTGTCCGCTACCGGCTCCTGCCGATCAGCCGGGGCCGGGTGCGACTCATTCTCCCGCAGCAGCACCGCGCGCAGCTCCTCCGGCGGCATCGCTTTATAATACAGATATCCCTGAAACGCGTTGCAGCCCATCTCCAGCAGAGTGTCCCGCTGGGCCTCCGTCTCCACGAACTCCGCCAGCACCGAGAAATGCAGCTGTTTCCCCAGCTGCACGATGGAGGACACAATGCTGCGGCAGCGCTCGTTATCCAGCTGACGGATCAGACCGCCGTCGATCTTCACATAGTCAAAATAATTCTTCTGCAAGATCGTGACCGAGGTATGCCCCATGGAAAAATCGTCCATCAGCACGTCGATCCCCGCCTGCTTCAGCTGAGCGAACAGCTCCGAGCAGCTGTCGCCGTCGGTCAGATGGGCATCCTCGGTGATCTCCACCCCGAAGGTATGAGGCGTGATCGGCGCCTGCTCCACCGTCTCCACCAGCCACTGGCGGAATTCCGGCCGGAGCAGCAGATCCAGCCGCAGATTGACCGCCATATGCAGCTGCGACCGGCCGCATATGCGTTGCATCTCGCTCAGATCGGCCAGCGCCCGCTGCACCACTGCCCGGCTCATGCGGTCGAACAGCCCGTATCGGGTGGCGATCGCCACCACCAGCGGCGGATATACCCAGTCATTCTCCGCCGACGCATCCATGCGGAACCGCAGCAGCGCCTCCGCCGCCACGATGCGTTCCTCTTTCATCTGGGGCTGATAATACAGCGTCAGCTCCCCCCGCCGGATGGTCTGATCCAGCCGGGACGCAATGGAATCCTCCAGTATGTGCATCTCCAGCGTTTCCTGCGTCCGGTCAAAGCCCCGGTTCTGCTCCTCACAGTCCCGGCAGATCTTCGTCAGCCAGCGGATATTGCGGGTGGTTCTTTCCCGTTCCGCCCGCTCCGCCAGACGCACAAAGGGGGCGTATATGGCCACTCCCAGCGCCAGCAGCACCAGCTGCAGCAGACTGCCCGCCGCCGAGCCGGTAGCCAGATATCCGCTGAGAATAGGCGGGGTCGTCCACTGCACGTCGGTGCGGACGATCGTCGGCACCAGCTCCAGCGCCGTGGCGGCATACGCCACCCCATAGGACACCAGCGGGGTCGCCACAAACGGAACGGCATACAGAGGATTCAGCACGATCGGCAGACCGTAGATGAGGGTCTCATTGATATTGAACAGCACCGGCAGCGCCGACAACCGGCTGAGCCGCCGGTTGCGGCGGCTCCTGCCGAACAGCACCAGCGCCAACAGCAGGCACAGGGACGTGCCGCAGCCGCCCATCCACACATATGTATCAATAAACGGCTTGGTCACGATATGTCCGGCGGCCACGGCGAAGGGGCCGCTCGCATTCGTCAGGAGGCTGTCAAACACATTGGAGCCATGGATCCCCAGCAGCCACAGCACCGAAATGCACAGCATCGCCAGCACACCGCTGAAAAAGGACGCCCCCATGGATTCAAAGGGCAGTTCGATGAGCCGGGCTATCAGATCGCTGAAATTATACACGCCGGGGATGCGGCGGATGCACAGCGACAGCCCCGCCGCCGTCAGCACACAGAGAGTCAGCGGCACAATCCCCTGCAGGCTACGCTCAAAGCTGCCGATGCGCTCCCGCAGATGTCGGCGGTTGATCCATCGGTACAGGCAGAAAAACAGCGCGGTGCTCCCCACCGCCACCAGCGCCGCAGAGAAAATATTGGACATTTTGGTGTATTGCAGCAGGCTCACCTTTCCGCTGTACACATCCGGCCCCATAAAAGCGAAAAAGCAGATACCGGCGCATACCACCGCATACATCCGGATCTCTTTCAGCTCCCGCTGACGCAGAGACTCGAAATGGGACAGCACCAGCGTCAGATAGACCGCCGCCATCCCATAGGTGGCGTTATACACCAGCTCCAGCGCCGCTCTTATGCTGCCGCCCAGCGCCGTCCCGATGAAATTGCGGACGGCCGCCACGGGAAAATCCATCATCGACAGGGAGAACGCGCCCACCATGAACACCGGCAGCAGCACCTGAAATGCCTGCCGCAGAGAGGTCAGCACCGAATGGTGCGCCACATCGGACAAGCCCCGCAGCGCCCCGGATGATTGCCGCTTTTGCATGGCGTCGTTTCCCCCTTTCTGCCGTGTTGGCGGCCGTTTTTCTTCCGGCGGCCTCTTTCGCCGCCAACAAACCATCTGCAGTATACACGTATCCCGCCCGGCTGTCAAGCCGAATCGGCGGCAACCGCCGGACTTCGCACCGTTGCCGGAAATTTCGCGGCTTTCGGCGGCGATAGCGCCGCCCGACCGAACCGATGGGTGCCCCCCGATGCAGCGGCAGCGGATATCGCCCCCCGCCGACCGGTGCCCGGCGCCGCGGATCGAGCGTTTCTGCACCGAGCCCGTCTATTCCACCGCCCGGTCGAGGATCGCGGCGAACACGGCGAGACGTTCCGGCCATCCCCCGCAAGCGCCGGATGCCGTCATCTCCCCCGCCGCACGCTCACCGATGCCGCACCGCAAAAAAGCCGCACAAAAACGTGCGGCATTTTCCTGCTCTGGCGTCCGATTGGAGTCGAACCAACGGCCTATCGCTTAGGAGTGACCTCGAAACACGGGTGTAGAGTCACTTCTTGTACCCGATAATCCCGTATTTTCAAGGCTTTTTCGCACTTTGAGTGTTAAGCTGTGTTACGGAATTACTGCTAATTTTACCTTGTTTTCGACCGTCTAATTAGACGGGTATTAGCAAGGGGTTCGGATTTGGGGTAAAGGTTTTATTCCCACAGGATACCGTTATTTAACCACTTGTCTCTCGGTTTGTTACCGAGTTTTATTTTTGCTCACTTCGCTAAATTGGAATTTATTGCACTGATAAACTGATAGTTTCTATTCCTTGTAAAAAGAAAACAATTATAGCAAATCGGTTCTTAGATTCAATGAATCTTGTTCTGTAATCTTTCGTATTACTTTGCATGGATTGCCGACTGCAAGACAGTTATCAGGAATATCTCTTGTTACAACAGACCCAGCACCTATTACACAACCATTACCGATTTTAACACCTCCGATTACCGTTACATTTGACGCTAACCAACAATTATCACCGATTGTAATTGCTTTAGCAAATTCACGGTCATTTATACTCCCGTCTTCGTTGACAGTTAAATTTCTTTCTTGATAACGTAGAGCATGATTTGCCGTCATGAGACTGACATTAGGACCTATAAAGACATTTTTTCCTATCCTAACATAAGCACTATCAAGCACAGTAAAGTTGTAATTTATAAACGTATTATCACCAATTATAGTATTCTCACCATAATCAAAAAATATCGGACCTTGAAGAAAGACATTCTCCCCTCTATTTGGTAAGAGCTTATCAAGAATCTCCCGTCGTTTTGCAGCTTCATCTTCAAAAGTTCGGTTATATTCATAACATAAATTATGTACTCTCAGCAGTTTTTTCTGTAATTCAGGTACGGTGGTATTAAATATCTTTCCGCTTGACATTTTTTCAAATTCTGTCATTTGCAATTTCCTCCTTCAAATTCTTATTCAGCCAACTGATCATAACACATAAATATGAAAATTTCTACACAATAAACCGAAAAGAAAACGGCAAGACCATTTTGTGATCTTGCCGTTGTGCTTTATATTAAGTTCCTACGCCGAGCAGCACCTTGAACTTTTGCAGAAATTCGGGATTGCTGAGTAAGTAGTTTAACATCGCTTCGTCTGTGATGCCCCTTTCCTAAAGTGGCTTGCGTTCATCGTGATAGTCGAGTCAGGTGTTAGAACCTCTACATCGACCTCAGACGGACTTTTACGCTAATAGAAGGTTTCTTCAAATCTCTGTACATTGAGCCGTCTGTCCTCGTCCAAGATGTGAGAATACACATCTGTAACCATTTTCACTTGAGCGTGTCCTGAGTCGCCCTGAACAGATTTAATACCGCTTTGGATCAATTTGTTTCTCTTGCTCACCAAAGAAGAAAGTGCGTTGAAATATTCTTTGTCATTCAGATTTATGTAGTATTTATCTCTCATAATCGTTTTCTCCTGATGCTTTAATTATATATAGGAAAAGGCAATCTGTGAAATGTGCGTTGCGTGAAGCCCTAACACAAGATAACAAGGGAATTAAAAGGCACGGGGTAAAACAAGGTCGAACTATAATAAGCACACATTTCAATTAGCAAGATTTTTAGCACGATTTCTCAAACGATTAGAAGAAAAGCGATTTTCATTAGCAAAAACGGAGTTTTCTTGCTAATTTGATTAGCAAAATTTTTTAGGGAAAGAGTGTCCGCAACCAAAACGAAACAGAACGCCCGCAGTAGATAATCAGTATCGAGTGGTATTAGATTCATATAAAAAAGTAAAGCCGAAAACCCTTGAAAACAAAGGCTTTCGGCGTTTTTTGTGGCGTCCCTGCCCGGATTCGAACCGGGGGCGTTCCGCTTAGGAGGCGGACCCTCTATCCTGCTGAGGTACAGAGACCTATATGCTGTTTTATCTATATTGTCGCTTGCCTTTTTCGCAAAGGCAAGCGATTGAACACTACCTTAGGAGGCGATCGCTCTATCCTACTGAGCTGCGGAGACGGATACCGATTGATAGTGTACCCATTCTCCGTGGATTTGTCAAGGGGTCGCGGGAAAAAAGCCCGATTTTGCAGGCGGGTGTGCCGCCGGCGGCGGGAACCGACAACGGCCGGTGAAGTCGGAGAACCCGCACTGCGTTCGGGGAGGTTCCTGAGTGGATTCGGCACAAAGCTGCCGGACAGCCGGTTTTGCGCCGCCAAACGGAAACAAAACCGGCATAAACGTTAAGATTTCGTCGGGATTTCGTGTTTTTCTTGCAGTCCCCCCGCCCCCGTGCTATAATGAGGAAAAACCACGAAAGAAGGACTTTTCCCATGACTCATTCCCTTTTGCGGCGGCTGACAGCGGCCGGAACGGCGCTCCTGCTGCTGGCGGCGCTGGGCGGCTGTCGGCAGCAGCCCGCCGCCGACTCTTCGGCTCCCGCCCCCACCGCGCCTACGACCACCACCACCACCGCCCCCAAGTTGGGGCTGAACCGGCTCACCGGGCTGGAGGATATGGCCACCGACAACGACCGCCCCATCGGGTTTGTGGTCACGGACGAGACCTCTACGCTGGTGCAGCTGGGGCTGGAATCCGCCGACTTCTATTTTGAGGCGGAGACCGAGGGGGGCATCCCCCGGATTCTGGCGGTGTATTCCAGCGTGGATCGGATCCCCGAGGCCATCGGTCCGGTGCGCTCCGCCCGTCCCCATTTCGTGAAGATCGCCAAGGCGCTGGACGCGATCTATTGCCACATCGGCGGCTCCCCCTCCGGGCTGGACGCCATCAAGCAGCTGGGAGTCACCGAGCTGACCAACACCTACATCACCCACCCGGTACTGAAAGCCAGCAAGAATTTTTCCTGGAACCGGTCGGCGTACATGAAGGATAAGGTCACGGAGAAGATCCAAAAGCAGAAGATCGCCGTCACCTCCTCCTATAAATCCCCCTACCAGTTCGGCACCAAGTCCGGCACTCTGACCGCCAACACGGTGAATGTGCAGATCTCCGAGGCCTATCACATGGCCTTCACCTATGACGGCGGGCGCGGCGTGTATCAGAAACACCGGAATACGCTGGAGTCCCCCGTCCACGTCACCGCCACCGGCGGCACCATCGAGGCCGCCAACGTGATCGTGATGTATGCGTCCCGGTCGGTGGACGAGACCTACACCTACGATAAGCAGAACGATAAGCAGACCACCCGCTATAATTTTGCCATGGAGAACGGCAGCGGCACACTGGCCAGCGGCGGCACGGCGCGGGATATCCGCTACACCTGCACCACCGCCGGGCTGCATTTCTATGAGAGCGACGGCTCCACCCCGCTGACGGTCGCCCCGGGCAAAACCTTTGTATGTCTGGTGGGCAGTCATCTGCGGAACAGCACAAAGATCAACTGATCGGTCGGACCATAGACACGCCCCCCGGAGCAGCCTTGCTCCGGGGGGCGTGTTGCGGTTATGTGGAAATTTTCGGTCGGGATGGGCGCGCGTCAGCGGCTCAGCAGCGGCTTGCGGGCCCCGGTCTTGGGGATACGCACCACATACTCGATGTAGTCCGCCTCCTCCCGCCGCTGGGAGGAGGCGGATATCCCGCCCCGGCGCATGATGTCCAGCGCGTGGTTGACGGTATTGAAGAACACCCGCACATCTTTCACCAGCGGCTGCGCCGGACGGCGACGCACCCGCCCCGCCAGCAGCTCCTCCACCAACCGCTCGCTGCGGGCCACGGTCATATGCTCTCCGATCATCCGCTCCAGGGCCTGGCCCCGCAGGGCATTGTCCTCCAGCCGCAGCAGCGCCCGGGCATGGCGCTCGGTCAGCCCCGCCTGCTGCATCCGACGGCGTTCCTCCTCCGGCAGCCGCAGCAGCCGCAGCTTATTGGCCACCGCCGACTGGGAATATCCCAGCTGCTGCGCCGCCTCACTCTGGGTCAGCTCATAATCCTGTATGAGCCGCTGAATGCCCTCCGCCACCTCAAAGCAGTTCATGTTTTCCCGCTGGAGATTCTCCACCAGCGCCAGCACGCTGCGCTGGCGGTCGGTGACCGACAGCTCCACGCAGGGCACTTCACTGAGCCCGGCAATGCGGGCGGCGCGCAGCCGCCGCTCCCCGGCGATCAGCACCGGCCCCTCCGGCTCCATCGACACCGTCAGCGGCTGCAGCACTCCGTTTTCGCTGATGCTCTGCGCCAGCTCCACCAGCCCCTCCAGCGGAAAGTCCCGCCGTGGCTGGCTGGGGTTGGGACGGATGTCCGCCGTGGGGATCATCCATACCTGTCCCCGACACTCGTAAGGTCGCTTCATTTTTCGATCTCGCATACCGATTCCCCTTTCTGTTGCGGCTCCGCGGGAAAATGTTTCACGTGAAACAATGAAAAACAGCCTTTTCTCCCCGGCGGATGCCCTCCTGCATCCTCACCATACCACACCGGGCGGAGAAAAGGCTGTCACATTCGGTTGTCGGGAAATGATTTTTTCGGGAAATTACAAGGGCTTTTTCGTGATTTTCGTTCCTTGTCGGGGATAGGCTGTCGGGGTGTGGGCAATCTTGTCGATGGGCAGCAGCAGCCGCTCCATCGGTTCCTCCCCCGCCGCGGCGGGCAGCGTCACCGCCAGCGGTGCGCCCGACCGGCCGCCCAACAGCTGAATGGCGCGGGCCGCCGCCGCGCTCTCCTGCGCGCCGTCCCGGCCTTTCAGCGCAATGAACCGGCCGCCCACTTTCACGAAGGGCAGACAGTATTCGCACAGCGCCGGCAACGCCGCCACCGCCCGGGCGGTGGCCACATCGAACTGCTCCCTCAGAGCGGGATTTCGTCCGCCCTCCTCGGCGCGGGCGTGCACCCGACGGGCGTCCAGCCCCAGCGCGCCGCACAAGGTTTCCAGAAACACCAGCCGCTTATTAAGACTGTCCAGCAGAGTCAGCCGGCAGTCCGGACGCAGCAGCGCCAGCGGCACCCCGGGGAATCCCGCCCCGGTGCCCACGTCGATGAGAGAAAAGGCCCCCTCCGGCAACAACGGCGCCGCCGTCAGGCTGTCGGCAAAGTGCTTCACCGTCATGCCCACCGGGTCGGTGATGGCGGTCAGGTTAATTTTTTCGTTCCATTCCACCAGCAGGCGGGCATAAATATCCAGCCGCTCCGCCAGCTCCGCCGAAACCTCCACAGAGAACCCGGCGGCAATGCGGGTCAACAATTCCCGGTCGATCATGAAAACATCCTTCCTCTCCTATCTTTTGGGGTTCTCCGCGGGAGCGGTGGCAGCGCCGCCGTTTCCTGCGCCTCTTTACGCAGCCCGTGAATATCCCCGTAGGGCGTGTCCGGGGCCAGCCGCCGTTTTTCCAACCGGCGCATCTCGCCGATGTCCCGCTGCTCCCGGCGGATCGGTCGCGGCAAGCCGCCCCACAGAACGCTGCCTATTTTTCCTCCGGTGTCCGGTCCCGGGTGCTGCTCCACACGATCAGCACCGAAATGTCCGACGGGCTGACTCCGCTGATGCGGGACGCCTGTCCGATGCTGTCGGGACGCACCCGCAGCAGTTTTTCCTGCGCCTCTTTACGTAGCCCGTGAATATCCCCATAGGGCGTGTCCGGGGCCAGCCGCCGTTTTTCCAACCGGCGCATCTCGTCGATGTCCCGCTGTTCCCGGCGGATGTAGCCCTCGTATTTCAGCTCCACCTCCAGCTGCTCCATCACCAGCGGCTCCAATTTCGGCCGGCCGGCATCCACCGGGGTCAGCACCGCATAGCCCAGCTGGGGACGGCGCAGCAGCTCCTCCAGCCGCACGCCGGTGGCCACGGGGGTGGTACCGTTGGCCGTCAGCAAAGCGTTCAGCGTCTCCGAGGGGGGCAGGACGGTGTTGTGCAGGCGGCGGCGCTCCGCTTCCTTGGCTGCCTGCCGGGCGGTGAAGTGCGCCCACCGGGCATCGTCCACCAGTCCGACACGCCGCCCCAGCGGGGTCAGCCGCACGTCGGCATTGTCCTGCCGCAGCACCAGTCGGTATTCGCTGCGGCTGGTCATCATCCGATAGGGGTCGGTGCAGCCCTTGGTCACCAGATCGTCCACCAGCGTGCCGATATAGCTGGACGCCCGGTCAAGAATCAGCGGCTCCTCCCCTTTCAGCTTGAGGGCAGCGTTGATACCCGCCACCAGCCCCTGAGCGGCGGCCTCTTCGTACCCGGAGCTGCCGTTGAACTGACCGGCGCCGTACAGCCCCGGCACATCCGGGAATTCCAGCGTCATGCTCATCTGCACCGGATCCACGCAGTCGTATTCGATGGCATAGGCAGGGCGCATCACCTGCACCTGCTCCAATCCGGGGATGGTGTGCAAGAATTGCAGCTGCACATCCACCGGCAGGCTGGAGCTGAGCCCCTGCAGGTACATTTCCTCCGTATTTTTGCCGCAAGGCTCGATGAACACCTGATGGCGCTCCTTGTCGGCGAATCGCACAATCTTATCCTCGATGCTGGGGCAATACCGGGGGCCGACTCCCTCGATTTTGCCGCCATATAAGGGCGAACGGTGGAGATTGTCCAGAATCACCCGCTTGGTTGCGGCGGAGGTCCAGGTGATGTGACAGGGCAGCGTATTGTGGAGGGGCGTGTCCGTTTCAAAGGAGAAAGGGGTCACTGGCTCCTCCCCGTCCTGCTGCTCCAGATGGGTGAAGTCGATGCTGCGGCGCAGCACCCGGGAGGGGGTGCCGGTCTTGAACCGCCGCAGCCGCAGCCCCAGCTGCTCCAGCGAGGCGGACAGCGCCGTGGCGGGGAACATCCCGTCGGGGCCGCTGTCGTAGGACACGTCCCCCACATACACCTTCCCCCGCAGGAAAGTGCCGGTGGCCAGCACCACCGCCCGCGCCAGATACTGCACCTCCAGCCGGGTGGTCAGCCGGAATCGGCCGTCCTCCAGCCGCTCCAGCCGCACAATCTCCCCCTGCCGCAGCTCCAGATTTTCCGTCTGCTCCAGCGTGTGCTTCATATCGGCGGAATAGGCCCGCCGGTCGATCTGCGCCCGCAGGGAATGGACCGCCGGACCCTTACCCCGGTTGAGCATCCGGCTCTGGAGCATATTCCGGTCGGCGGCTTTTCCCATTTCGCCGCCCAGCGCATCAATTTCCCGCACCAGATGTCCCTTCGCCGTGCCGCCGATGGAGGGGTTGCAGGGCATATTCCCCACCCAGTCCAGATTGATGGTGAACAGCGCCGTCCTGCACCCCAGCCGGGCGGCGGCCAGCGCCGCCTCGATGCCCGCATGACCGGCGCCGATTACCGCAATGTCGTATTCCGCTTCTACAAATTCCATACCCGTTACTTCCTTGTCTGCCGCTTGATATTAACTAAAAATGGCGATATTTCCTATTTCTGGCTTTTCACGAAGTTTTCCACTTTTCCACTGAAAGATTCCACCATTTCGGGGGAAAATCCGCGATTATCCCCAGAGTAGAGGGATTTGTTTCACAGTTTCCACCGAGTTTTCCACAATGTCCCCGGAAAATCCGCGCAACGGCGGGGTTTTCGACCGCCCGGGCGGTGGAAAACCTGCCCCATTTCCAACGCCGTGCGCATAAAAGGAGCGGCGGCCCCATAGATATTACCAACTGTAAATTTTATGAGAGCTGGTGCGACGCAATGGACAAAAAGCTGCGGTTCTGGTTCTGGTGCGGCATTGCCATTGCGATTCTGTGGGTGCTGGCGACGAGATATTAGATGCCGGATCGCCCGCCGGGAGAATCTCTGATAGACAGTACAACCATATGCTGCGCATGACGATCACACAGATATGAGGGGATTGCACACCGATTCGGCGAAAAACCGCCGCCCTCCCCTTTTTCTAACGACTAACAGCTACCCGGCCCGCCGAAAAAATCATAATCATCCTGCGCAGGCAATATGAATCCCGCCGTCTCTCCTGATGACCAACCACTAACCACTAACGACTAAATTCAAACTCCCGGCCCCGGCGGGGTCGGGAGTTTTTTTTCCGGTGGCCGCAAAACCCGATCCACGGCAACCGGCGCATTTATTCTTCCGCAGGCGCGTCCTCCGCGGGGATTTCCGCCCCCTCCGTTTCGGCCGATTCGGTATCGCCGGCGCCCTCGTCGGCGGTGCCGTCATCCTCCGGATGCGCCATCTCGGCGTCCTCCTCATGGGCGGTGACCGCCATGGAGATGACCCGGGTATCCTCTCCTACCCGCATGACCCGCACACCCTTGGAGGTGCGGCTGCACAGGCGAATTTCATCCGTCGCCATGCGGATCATAATGCCGGAGGAGGAAATGAGGATCAAATCCTCCTGCTCCTCCACGGCGGCGATACCCACCACCGCGCCGTAGCGCTCGGTGTGGTAGTTGATGATGCCCTTGCCGCCCCGGGACTGGATGCGGTATTCGTTAAACTGGCTCAGACGACCGTAGCCGGTCTCGGTGACGGTGAGCAGCCGCTCGGTGTCGTCCACCAGCACCACGCCCACCACGGTGTCGTCCTCGCCCAGAGAGATGGCCCGCACACCCCGGGCGGTACGCCCGACCAGCCGCACGTCGCTCTCCCGGAACCGGATCGCCATACCGCCGCGGGTGGCCAGCAGCAGCTGCTGCTCCCCATCGGTGATGAGTACGCTCACCAGTTCGTCGCCCTCGTCCAAATCCACGGCGATCAGGCCGCCCTTACGCACATTGGCGTAGGCGTCCAGGCGGGTGCGCTTGATGATGCCCCGGCGGGTCACCATGCACAGATTCAGCCCCTCGGTCTGATCCTCGGTGCGGATCATGGCCGTGACCTGCTCCTCCGGCTGGAGGGGCAGCAGGTTGACGATGTTCAGCCCCTTGGCGGTGCGGCTGCCCTCCGGCACCTCGAAGCACCGCAGCTTGTATACCCGTCCCAGATTGGTGAAGAACATCACCGTATCGTGGCTGGAGCAGACAAACATATGGCGGATGACATCCTCCTCCTTGGTGGTGAGCCCCTTGATACCCCGGCCGCCCCGGCGCTGGGCCGCATAGCTGTCCACCGGCTGGCGCTTGATATAGCCCGCCTCGGTGAGGGTCAGCACGCTCTCCTCCTCGGGGATCAGGTCCTCGATATCCACCTCGCCGGACACAATGGAAATCTCCGTGCGGCGCTCGTCGCCGTATTTATCCCGCATCTTGAGACATTCGTCCTTGACGATCTCTTTGATCTTATGCTCGTCCGCCAGAATCCCCTCCAGCTCGGCAATGCGCATATGCAGCGCGCCCAGCTCGTCCTCGATCTTCTGCCGCTCCAGACCGGACAGCTGCCCCAGACGCATCTTCACGATGGCGTCCGCCTGAATATCGTCGAACTGGAACCGCTCCATGAGTTTTTCTTTCGCCGCGTTCTGGTCGGCGGAAGCCCGGATCAGCGCGATGATCTCGTCGATGAAATCCACCGCCCGCTTGAGCGCCTCCACGATGTGCGCCCGTTCCTTGGCCTTGTTCAGATCGAACAGGGTGCGGCGGGTGATGACCTGCATCTGGAATTTGATGTATTCCTCCAGCATCTGCTTGAGGGTGAGAATTTTCGGGGAGCCGTCCACCAGCGCCAGCAGAATGGCGCCAAAAGTGACCTGCATCTGGGTGTAGGCATACAGCTGGTTCAGCACCACCTGAGGCACCGCGTCTTTTTTCAGGTCGATGACCACCCGCATACCCTCCATGCTGGAGTGATCCACCACATCGTGGATACCCTCGATGCGCTTATCGTCCACCATGTCTATGATGGATTTCACCAGATTCAGCTTGTTCACCATATAGGGGATCTCGCTGATGACGATGCGGTTGCGGTTGCCGCTTTCCTCAATCTCCGCCCGGGCCCGCACGGTGATGCGGCCGCGGCCGGTGGCGTAGGCGGCGCGGATGCCGCTGCGGCCCATGATAATGCCGCCGGTGGGGAAATCCGGCCCTTTGATGTATTCCATGATGTCCGCCAGCTCGGCATCGGGATTGTCGATGAGCAGGCAGATGGCGTCCACCACCTCCCGCAGATTGTGGGGCGGGATATTGGTGGCCATACCCACGGCGATACCGGAGGACCCGTTCACCAGCAGGTTCGGGAACCGGGAGGGCAGCACCGTAGGCTCTTCTTTATTGTTATCGAAGTTGGGGATGAAATCCACCGTGTCCTTGTCGATATCCGCCAGCATATCCAGACTCAGCTTGCTCAGCCGGGCCTCGGTATACCGGTAGGCGGCGGCGGGATGGCCGTCGATGGAGCCGAAGTTGCCGTGACCGTCCACCAGAGGATACCGCAGCGAGAAATCCTGCGCCAGCCGCACCATGGCATCGTATACGGAGGCGTCGCCGTGGGGATGATACCGACCCAGCACGTCGCCCACGGTGGTGGCGGACTTGCGGTAAGGCCTGTCGGGGGTCAGCTTATCCTCATGCATGGTGTAGAGGATGCGGCGGTGCACCGGCTTCAGTCCGTCCCGCACGTCCGGCAGCGCCCGCGCCACCAGCACCGACACGGAATATTCCAGAAACCGCTTGCGCATCTCCTTATCCAGATCCACTTCAATCAGTTTGGCAAGGGGGGTCGATTGCTCCTCCATCCAAATCACCTGGCCTTTCATTTTACTATCTGTATATAAACAAGATTACTATACCGTTAGTGTTTCCAATGCTGGGTGATCAGCCCGTCAAATGCCTCAAAATCGGGGATACACCGTTTCGGGATGCGGGCGAATTTGTGCTGCCACTGGAACTCCACATAGTCGCCCTTGTCCATCACATGGGCGATGGCGTGCCAGGAAACACAATCTTCCTGCCGCTCGGACCGGAGTTTCAAGCCCCGGTCGGTGAGGGTGAAATGCATCTGCCGGGTGGCGGGGGGCGCCTGTTCCTCATGGCGGGGCAACCGCCACAGGGGCATGAGCAGGCTGAGAAGAGTGAAGAAAAACAGCGTCGCCAGAAAATACGCGATACAGGGCAGGATGCTCTCCCCGTTCCAGCCCAGCGCCAAACCGGTCATCACGCTGAACAGGCCGAATACCGGCAACCGGCGGCTGTAATTGAGCGCCAATGTGCTGCGCAGCAGCTGCTGCAGCTCCTCCAGCGTATAGGTGACGGTCTGCTCCCACAGCACCGCCGGCTTTTCGGCTACCGTCGGCGCCACCGGCTGTCCCAGCGGCTGCACCCGGCCGAAAAAGCGGCGATGGGTATTGGGGATGCGGTCGGCGGCCTGCCGCACGGCGGCGGCAAACTCCGGGGTCAGGCAGCGGGCCGGCAGCACGATGGAACGGGTGCGGTCGCTGCCCCAGACCATCATGTCCCGGCTCTCCAGAAAGAAAGCCGTCCCGTTGACGGGGATGGACACCGTCAGCTCCTCCCCCACCTTTTCGATGCGGTCGCTGAACAGCTGCACCGTGCCGTAATAGGTATACCCGGCGGCGATGCTTTCGTCATAGGCGTGTCCGGCGCGCTTTTTCAGGATCACCGGCTCCAGCACAGCGCTCAGCAGGCTGGTCAGCAGCATGACCAGCCCCAATCCGCCGGTCAGCCAGTCCATCATCCCCTCCTGCACCAGCTCCACCAGAGCCAGCACAATCAGGGACAGGCTGAACAGGCTCATAATGACGGCGCGGGTCCATCGTCCCCGCCCCATCCCGGCAAACCGATCCATCGTATCCCGGAATTCGATAAATTCTTTTCGGTTCAGATCCACCGTCAGGCGGGTGGTCGCCGTAGTATTGTCCATACACTCCATTCCGCGTGAAATCATGCATTTCACGGGCTCCGAATTAGATAATAGATTGTAGCGGTTAGTCGTTAGGAGAAACGGGGAAATTTCATGCTGACTGCGCATGAATGGGTTTTCCGGAATCGGGGCGTAACCCTGTCGCGCGCTAACCTCATCCCCCGCAACTTTTCCTCGAATGTACTCATGCAGCCATCCGCCGCACTCCCCGGCGGCTGTTTGGCACTTAGACATCCAGATTATCGACGTAGCGCGCGTTCTTCTCAATGAAGTCCCGGCGGGGCTCCACCTTATCTCCCATCAGAATGGAGAAAGTCTCGTCCGCCTGCTGGGCGTCCTCCACGTGCACTTTCAGCATCGTGCGGAAAGAGGGGTCCATGGTGGTCTCCCACAGCTGCTGGGGATCCATTTCACCCAGACCTTTATACCGCTGGATGTTGTCCACCGTGCCGCCGAAATTGGCGATCTCCCGATCCCGTTCCTCATCGGAGAATGCGTAGGTGAACTTTTTGCCTTTCATCACCTTATAGAGGGGGGGCTGGGCGATATACACGTGTCCTTCCTCGATGAGGGGACGCATATACCGGAAGAAGAAAGTCAGCAGCAGCGTGCAGATATGAGACCCGTCCACATCGGCATCCGCCATGATGATGACCTTGCCGTATCGCAGCCGGGACAGGTCGAAATCGTCCCCGATGCCGCAGCCCAGCGCCATCACCACGGGGGTCAGCTTATCGTTGCCGTAGACCTTGTCCAGCCGGGCCTTTTCCACATTCAGCATCTTGCCCCACAGAGACAGGATGGCCTGATAGTTCCGATCCCGTCCCTGAATGGCGGAGCCGCCGGCGGAATCGCCCTCGACGATGTACAGCTCGGTGCGCTCCGGGTCTTTCCAGATGCAGTCCGCCAGCTTTTCCGGCATCCGCATGGAGCTTAATTTCTTATCGTTGCGGGCTTTCTCCCGGGCTTTCTGGGCGGCCTCCCGCACCCGGGCGGCATTGACGGATTTTTCCAGAATGGCTTTCGCCACCGCCGGATTCTCGTCCAGATATTCCGTCAGCTTCACGCTGATGAGGGTGTTCACCAGCTTGCCGATGGAGGTGTTGCCCAGCTTCGCCTTGGTCTGGCTCTCAAACTGCGCGTCCTCCAGCTTCACGCTGATAACCGCCATGAGGCCCTCCCGCACATCCTCGCCTTTTAGATCCTTGTCGTTGTCCTTGAGAATCTTAAAGCGCCGGGCGTAGGCATTGAATACCCGGGTGATGGCGGTCTTGAACGCCGTCTCGTGGGTGCCGCCGTCCACCGTGTGCATATTATTGGCGAAAGAGACGATGGTCTCGTTATAGCTGTCGTTATACTGGAACGCCACCTCGGCCACGCTCTCCCCGTCGGTGGTGGTGAGGTGGATCACATTCTCGTGCAGCGCCACGTACCCCCGGGTTTTGTTAAGAAACTCCACAAAGGAGGAGATACCCCCCTCATAGCAGTAGGTCTCCTGCTTGATCTCGTCGGTGCGCCGGTCGGTGAAGGTGATGCGCAGCCCCGCATTGAGGAACGCCTGCTCCCGCAGCCGTTTTTGCAGAGTCTCGAAGTCGAATTCGGTGGTCTCGGTGAAGATTTCCGCGTCCGGCTTGAACCGCACCAGCGTGCCGGTCTCGTCGGTGTCGCCGATCACCTTCAGATCGGTGACGGTCTTGCCCCGCTCAAACCGCTGGGTGTAGATGTGACCCTCCCGGCGAATCTCCACCTCCAGCCACTCGGACAGGGCGTTCACCACCGAAGAACCCACGCCGTGCAGACCGCCGGCCACTTTGTATCCGCCGCCGCCGAACTTACCGCCGGCGTGCAGCACCGTCAGCACCACCGTCACGGAGGGCAGGCCCAGCTTCTCGTTCATCCCCACCGGGATGCCCCGGCCGTTGTCCCGCACGGAAATGACGTCTCCGGGCAGCACGTCCACCTCGATGTGGGTGCAGTAGCCCGCCAGCGCCTCGTCGATGGAGTTGTCCACGATCTCATACACCAGATGGTGTAGACCCCGGGGGCCGGTGGAGCCAATATACATACCGGGGCGCTTGCGCACCGCCTCCAGACCCTCCAGCACCTGTATGTCTTTTTCGTCATAAGACCCCTCGGCGTGGGTCAGCTCCTGCTCATTGATTTGCTCGGTATCCAGTGCCATATCGGTAGCTCCTCCCTTTCGGTGGTTGATTTACAAAGTTTTTGCCCGTTTGACCAGGGTTCTCGGCGCCATCTGGGCGATGTGCACCCCACCGCCGCGGCACACCACAAAGGACTTGGGCAGCTCATAGTTCACATAGCTGACCCGTCCCTCTCGCTCCGCCCGGTTGAGAAACTCCCGGGTGGTACGGGATACGGTGGTGTTGTCCATATCGAAGATGCCCACAATGTCCTGCTCCCGCACCACGGTGTCCTGCCCAATGTGCAAATACATACATTCAAATCCTGTCTGTATAATTTTATTCAGATACTACGCCCTGTTTGATATGAAACACCTTTCCGGCGGTCATCCGCAGGGCGGCGGAGGGTTCGCAGCCGGTGATGAACACCTGCCAGCCCTCGATATGATTGAGAATATATTCCTGTCGGGATACATCCAGCTCGCTCATCACATCGTCCAGAAACGCCACCGGCGCCTCGCCGGTCACATCCTGGAGGAGGGCTGCCTCCGCCAGTTTCAGCGCCAGCACCGCCGAGCGCTGCTGCCCTTGGGAGCCGTAGGTGCGCACATCGGTGTCGTTGAGCGTCAGCGCCAGATCTTCCCGGTGGGGGCCGACGGTGGAGAATCCCGCCCCTCGATCCGCATTCCGGGAGGTTTCCAGCAGCGCTTTCCAGCGGGCGGCCACGGCGGCGGGGGTCATGCCCGGTGCATAAGCCGGAGATTCCCATTGGATGGACAGCTGCTCTCGCCCGCCGGACAGACCGGCGTAAATTTCCGCCGCCAGCGGGCGCAGCTTTTCGATATACAGGCTGCGCGCCACGGTCACGCGGGCCCCGGCGGCGGCCATGGTGTGGTCCCACAGCTCCAGCATCTCCCGGTCGGCGGCGGCGTTCCGCCCCGGCGCGGTCATCTGTTTCAACAGCGCATTACGCTGGGTCAGCACCCGGTGAAATTCCGTCAGCTTCCCGATGTAGCCGGGGCTGAGCTGACAATAGGCGGCGTCCACGAATTTCCGCCGTTCCCCGGGGCCGTCCCGCACCAGCGACAGATGGGCCGGTGAAAACACCACCCCGCACAGCGTTCCCGCCAGCTTGGCGGCGGAGGGCAGTTTCAGGCCGTTGAGGGTGGCCTGCCGCCGCTGGCGGATGCACAGCTCCGCCTGCTGCTCCCGGCCGCCGGCGGTGAAATCCAGCGCCAGCCGGGCCTCCTCCCCGCCGAAGGGCACCATCTCGCTGTCCCGGGCTCCCCGAAAGGAGCGCGCCCCGGTGAACAGCCAGCAGGCCTCCAGCAGATTGGTCTTTCCCTGAGCGTTGTCCCCGTAGAGGATATTAACACCGGCCGCCGGTTCCCACCGGCAGGGGTGCAGATTGCGGAAAGCGCCGACGGTCAGTCTACGGACGTACAACGACGATCTCCTCGCCGGTGTCGGGCAGAGTGACGGTCTCACCGCCCCGCAGCTTTTTGCCCCGCATGGTGCAGGGCTCGCCGTCCAGCCGCACATGGCCGGACTGGATCAGCACCTTGGCCTGTCCGCCGGTGGCCACGCAGCCGGTGCGCTTTAACAGGTCGTCCAGCCGGATGAACTCGGTTTCTAACGTGAATCGGATGGTTTCCATTATTTCAGTCTCACCGGCAGCACCAGGAACAGAAAGCTGCTGCCCTCTTTCGGAAAGATTTTCATCGGCTTTAAGGAGCTGTTCAGCTCGATGCGCACCTCGTCGGTCTCGCTGTTTTTCAGCGCGTCCAGCAGATAGCGGGAGTTGAAGCCCATGGTCTCCTCGTTGCCGGTGATTTGGGCGGGAATGCAGTCGTTGGCCTTGCCCAGCGGAGTGGAGCAGGACACGTATACCGATTGATCCCGGAATTCGCAGATCATGGGGGTCTGCAGCCGGTCGTTGATCACCAGCGATACCCGATCCACGGCATCCATCATGCTGCGGGTGTTCACCACCACCGTGGTGGCGGCCTCCTCCTGCGAGATGATCCGCTCGTAGTCGATGAATTCGCCCTCCAGCAGCCGGGAGATCACCGCGTAGCCGTCGATCTCAAAGATGATGTGCCGCCGGCCGATGATGAGGTTGCAGTTTTTGTCCTCGTCCTTCAGCAGCTTGAGAATTTCCTGCAGCGCCTTGCCCGGCACCACAAAGTTCACCGTCTCGTCGGTTTGTACCGGTTCGGTGCGGATGGCCAGCCGGTAGCCGTCCATGCTCACCAGCCGCAGCTGGTCAGGCGCGATCTCAAAGCGGGTGCCGGTGTAGATGGGGCGGGGATTGTTGGGGGCGGCCACGGAGAAAATGGTCTGCCGCACCATGCCCTTGAGCACATCCTGCGACACCGCCACGCTGATGCCCTCATCCACCGTGGGGATGGCGGGGTAATCTGCCGCCGTGATACCCATGATGGAGAATTCCGTCACGTCGCTGCGGATGACGGTGTTGAATTTGTCGTCGGCGGTGAGGGTGATGCGGTCCCCGGGCATCTTGCGCACGATGTCGCCGAACATCCGGGCGGGCAGCACCAGCTCGCCGGGCTGCTGCACCTGTGCCTCGATGGTGGTGGTGATGCCCAGCTCCATGTCAAAGCCGGCCAGAAACAGCGTGGAGCCCTGTGCCCGCAGGAGGATTCCCTCCAGCGCCGGCAAGGCCGCTTTCGCCGCAACCGCCCGCTGGGCATTCCCCACCGCCTCGATCAGTTCCTGTTTGTCGCATTGAAAGTTCATGGTAAAACCCACCTTTACGCAATAAAATAACTATATTTGTTTCGTAGTAGTAGTAGGGGCTGTGAATTTGTGGAAAACCGCCGTTATACCCGGAAAATGCTGGATTTTCTCTCCCCCGGCGGCGGTACCCCGATTGTGGAGGAATGTGCAGGTCGGTGGATGGTTCTCCCGGTTTCCACCGGTTCGTGGAAACTTCCCGGTGGAATGTGAAAAACTGTGTGAAAATTCGTTTTTCCACACTTTCCACAAATAAATGTGGAAAAGTGCAGGACCGTCGGTGAATAATCGGTGGAAACGGTGGAAAAAGTCGTATGCGCTTATAATAATGTATTATATATAGAGAGGACACCCGTCCCAGTGGTGCGGCAATTCTTTGTTACCGTTCGCTGAGGTTTTTGATGATGTCCGTCACCATGTGCTTGAAAGAGGCGTCCTGTACCATCTGGGTCTCCACTTTCTGAATGGCGTAGACGATGGTGGAGTGATCCCGGCCGCCGAATTCGACGCCGATGGCTTTCATGGGCAGGTTGGTGATCTCCCGCACCACATAGGCCGCCACCTGCCGGGCGCGGGAAATGGGGGCGGAATGCTTGCCGGAGCGAATGTCCTCCGGCTGCACCCCCATGGTGCGTGCCACCTCGGAGATGATGCGTTCCACGGTGATGGGCACCGGCTGGCTGTCGTTGCGGATATCCCGGATGGCGTTCTGGGCGGTGATCATATTGGGCTGCTCGTTATTGAGCATATACTGGGCCCGCATCCGCTTGACCACGCCCTCCAGCTGCCGGACATTGCTCTTGAGCTGGTTGGCGATGTACTCCGCCACATCGTCCTGCAGCGGCAGATCCAGCACCTGCGCCTTGCGGCGGATGATGGCGATCCGGGTTTCCAGATCCGGCGGCTGAATATCCGCCAGCAGTCCCATCTCAAAGCGGGAACGCAGCCGCTCCTCCAGCGTGGCGATCTCCCGGGGGGGCCGGTCGCTGGTCAGCACGATCTGCTTGCCGCTGGAATGGAGGGTTTCAAAGGTGTGGAAGAATTCCTCCTGGGTGCTCTGCTTGCCGCTGATGAACTGGATATCGTCCACCAGCAGAATGTCCACCTGCCGGTATTTGGCGTGGAATTCCGCTGTGGTGCCGGTCTTGATGGCCTCGATCAGCTCGTTGGTCATGGTCTCGCCCTTGATGTACAGGATCTGCGCCCGGGGGTTATTGCGCTGGATCTCCTTGCAGATGGCGCAGAGCAGATGGGTCTTGCCCAGTCCGGAGCCGCCGTAGATGAACAGGGGGTTATACAGTCCCGCCGGCTTGCTGGCCACCGCCTGCGAGGCGGCGTGGGCAAACTTGTTGGAGGAGCCCACCACAAAATTGTCGAAGGTGTATTCCTCGTCGGCATTGCCGGAGGGATAGCCGTTGCCCCGGATGGGCGCGGCGGCCGGAGCGCTGGCCGCCGGGGCGCTCTCCTTGCTGACGATGCGCAGTCCCAGCGGAATGCCCAGCGCCGTCTGCACCGCGTCCCGCAGCTTGGGGGCATAGTTGTCCTCCAGCGTCTTTTTCATGAAATCGGTGTTGACGCACACCACGATCTCCCCGTCCCGGATGCCCTGGGGCTCAATATTTTTGATCCATACGTCAAAGGCAGTCTGGCTGATGCCGGACTGCTGCATGATCTCCAGTACCTTTTCCCATACCTCGTTGATCGAATCCATAGCGTTTTCGTTCTCCTCTGCCCGTGAAAATATAGGCGGCCGTCGAAACGGCTGCCGAAAACTCGCCCCCGCGGGTTAAAAAAAGTCAAAAGCCCACAATTTCATTATAGCATAAACAGCGGTGTTTTTCAACGATTTTTCGCCGTTTTTTCGTTGTGCTGTGAAAAAAAGTCTCTTTTCCTCCGAAAACGCCGGAATGGGGCGTTTATCGCCCCGAAAACGCCGTTGTGGCGCACCGTCGGCATACAAGATATGGGGTTCCTGGTGCGGGCCCACCACAAGAGCCGTGAAAAACGCAAAAAAGCGGGTTTGTCCGTAAAATTTTCTTGACATCTTTCCCCGGATTGGTATATAATAGTTCATTGCTAGGGCTGTCTGTGCGTATTCAGACGCCGGACAGCAGACCAGAGAGTGAAAGGAGGGGCATGGGATGTTCCGTACCTATCAGCCCAAGAAGCGTCATCGCAAGATGGAGCATGGCTTCCGTAAGAGAATGGCCACCGCCAACGGCCGCAAGGTTTTGGCTCGCCGCAGAGCGAAGGGCAGAGCCCGTCTGACGTACTGAAAATGAGCCACTGTTCAGGTGGCTTTTTTTCTTATGGCGGAAACCGATCGGAGATAAGGGGGCATGGGAATGCCGGCGTTTGCATCGCTGCGGGAGAATAAAGAGTTTCGCACCCTGTATTACCACGGGCGTTCCCGGGTGCATCCGGCGCTGGTGACCTATGTGCGCAAGAACCGGTTGGGCTATCCCCGGGTGGGCATCACCACCGGGAAGAAGCTGGGCGGCGCCGTGCAGCGCAGCCGGGCCCGCCGGGTGATTCGCGCCGCATTTCAGCCCCTGTGCGCCCGCACGGGGAGCGTGGATATCGTGTTTGTGGCCCGGGGACGGCTGCTGTCTATGAAAAGCACCGAGCTGGCGCCGGTGATGGAAAAGCAGCTGGCGGAGCTGGGGGCGCTGACCCATGGGTGACGCGCCCCGGCGGTTCTCCCCCCGCCGTATCCCCATCGCCCTGATTCGTCTCTATCAGAAGCATTCGGCCAATACCCCGCCGGTCTGCCGCTTTTCGCCCACCTGCTCGGCTTATGCCGTGGAAGCGTATCAGCGCCACGGCATCTGGATAGGCACCGGCCTGACTCTGTGGCGCATATTGCGCTGCAATCCGCTGTTCCGGGGCGGGTATGACCCCGTGCCGGAGCGCATTTCGTGGCCCGGCGCCCGGCGCCGGCGGCCGCGGGAGGAGAAAAACTCCCGCAAAAAATATCATTGACTTGTAAAGGAGGCCACTGGCCATGATGAAGCTGTTTGGCCTGTTCGCCGTGCCGCTGGGCTATGTGCTGCAATGGATCTATCAGCTGGTGCCCAGCTATTTTGTGGCGATATTTCTGTTCACCCTGCTCATCCGTCTCCTGTGCTTCCCGCTGAATATCAAGCAGCAGAAGAGCCAGGTGGACCGGGCCAAACTGGCCCCCCGGCTGGAACGGCTGGAGAAAAAATACGCCAACGATCGGCAGAAACTGCAGCAGAAGCAGCAGGAGCTGTACCAGAAGGAGGGCGTGAGCCTGACCGGCGGCTGCCTGCCCATGCTGCTGCAGATGCTGGTGCTCATGAGCATCATCGCCGTCATTTATAAGCCCCTGACCTACGTGCAGACGAAGAAGATCACGGCCGACCAGATTTCCACCTGCGTCACGGCGGTGGAGAATCAGCTCACCGAGGGCAAGGACGAAAAAGAGGCCAAGAAGATCACCTCCCGGTTCCAGGAGAATTCCTATTATCGGGAGCTGTATCTGCTCCAGTATGCCGACGAGTATGAGCAGCCCATGCGCACGGCGTTGATCGACGCGGCCGTGGCGGCGGGCCAGAGCGAGACCGAGGCGGCGACCGCCGCCGACCAGACTCTGCAGGTATTGCAGGATACGAAGAAAGAATTCAGCATCTTCGGCGTGTCCCTGCTGGATATGCCCAATAAGGACGGCATCAAGCCCAACTGGCTGTGGCTCATCGCCATCGCCTCCGGCGTGGCGGCGCTGCTGTCCAGTATGCTGAGTATGCGCTATTCCAAGAGCACCATGTCCCAGAGCCAGCAGGCGGCGGGCGGCTGCTCCAATAAGGGCATGATGTATACCATGCCGCTGTTCTCGCTGGTGATCGCGTTCACCGTGCCCGGCGGCGTGGCGCTGTACTGGGTATTCTCCAATCTGCTGGCCATGGTGCAGACGGTGGTGCTCAACGCCATGTATAACCCCGTCAAGGCGCGGGAGCAGGCGGAGATCGAATACGCCGAGCGCCGCCGCAAGAAAGCGGAGGATAAGGAGCGGCTGAAAGCGGCCCGTCTGGCAGAACAGGCCGCGTGGCAGAAGGAAGAAAACGAGAAAAAAGCCGCCAAGGAGGGCAAGCGTCCGCCGAAAAAGGCGGCGGATACCCCCGCCCCGGCGGAAACGGCTGTGGACGAGGTGCCGGAGGAGCCGGTGGATGAGACTCCCGCGGCGGATGAATCAACATCGGGGAAAGGATGACGGATCATGAGAGAAATCGTGAAGGAAGCGGCTTCCGTGGAGGAGGCCCGTCGGCTGATCGCCCGGGAGCTGGGCGCGGATGAAAGCGCCATCACCTTTGAGGTGCAGCAGGAGCCGACAAAGAAGGTGCTCGGCCTGTTCGGCGGCGCGCCGGCCATCGTGAAGGGCCGTCTGGCGGAGAGCGCCGCGGCGGCAGCTCCGGTCGAAAAGACCGGCAAGGCGGAAAAAGCGGAAAAAACGGAAAAGCCCCATAAGGCCCTGAATCCCGAGGAGATCAGCGCGGCGGTGGCCAAGGCCACGGCCTATCTGGAATCGGTGCTGCGGGCAATGGGCGCCGAGGAATTCACCGTCACCGCGACCGAGACGGAGAACGGCTGCGAGATCTCGCTGGAGGGCGAGGATCTGGGCTTTATCATCGGACGGCGGGGGGATACGCTGGATGCGCTCCAGTGCCTCACCGGGCTGGTGGCGAATCGCGCCGGCAGCGGCTATTTCCGGGTGACGCTGAATATCGGCAATTATCGGGAAAAGCGGGAGCAGGCGCTGGTGAGCCTGGCCAAGCGGCTGGGCGCGCAGACCGCCCGCACCGGGCGGAAGCATTCGCTGGAGCCGATGAACCCCTATGAGCGCCGGATCATCCATACGGCGGTGCAGGATATGGAGGGTGTGATCTCCTGGAGCGTAGGCAGCGATCCCAACCGGCATGTGGTGATCGGCCCCTCCGACGATAACCCCAATAAGGGGCGCGCCGACGAGCGCCGGGGCGGCAATCGCGGCGGCAACCGCAATCGGAGCGGCCGCGGCAACGGCGGGCGCAGCGGCAGCCGCAATGACCGGGGCGGACGGCGGGAGCATGAGATCGTAGCGCCGGAGCGGCCGGTGCGGGAGTTCATTTCCCGCAGCAACCCCCTGCCCACGGCGGACGGAGCGACACCCCCCTCCCGCACCGAGTCGGAGAAGGAAGAGAGCGCCACCCTCTACGGGAGAATAGATATTTAGGCGATAGAATCTATGCGATCGACCGCACAGCGAAGGTGTATACAGAAATACGCGGTGTGGGCACCCCACGCAGATTGTGGAAAAGTGGACAAAGACTGTGGCCCGACGCAGATTCCGAATATCTGGCGTCTGGACGCAGGACGCTTCGCCTGTGAATTGCAAAAAGCCACCGTAACGGAACGATGCACGTTCCGTTACGGTGGCTTTCTCTGTGATGTAGGGTTCAATAAGCGGCGAAATCTTCCGTTGGGCGCGTCTTGCTGCATACCTCTGCCGGTTTTACTGTGCGTCCGGCTGTATCTGCGCGGACAGGTATGCCGCTGCCGCCGTCAGCGCCGTTTCCGGCTCCTGTCGGCGGCTGAACAGGATAAAATGATAGGCCGCACCGCTTTTCACGAAAGAAAATTCATACCGGTTGCGATAATTCGGCTTGCCCTGTGCCTGCTCGCGGGAGGTGTAGGCGGCATAGAGGTTGCCCTTATAGCTGAGCCAGCCGTACCCGATTTTGTCGATCACGGAAGAATAATACCGGTTTCCCACCAGAGCGGCTGCCGGTTCCCCGTGTAACGGGACATACGCACCCTGATATTGCTGCGCCTGCTCCTGAAAATACGCGGTCAGCGCCTGCGCCCGCTGCTCCGTGACAGGTTCGGCATAATACGCGACAATGCCCCGGAACGCCTTTTCCCGTATGACGGTCTCCCCCTCGAGCGTCTCCCGGGGGACGGGCAACCGGTCGGAGACCGTCTGTAAAACCGCCGCATCCATTTCCAACGGCTCACAGGTGCTTCTGCTGTCGTCCCACAGCAGAAAGCCGACGGACGCGACCAATAAAATCGGTATCAGCACAAGGGCTATGACCTCTCCTCGGAGATGGACACCTGCCATTCCTTTTTCCTCCTCACGTATATGGTTGTCGGTTCCGAACTATATCCCGGAGAACCCCGCTTTCCTCCGACAGCCGGGGCAGCCCCTCTTTTCGGCGCAGCGGAAACTCCACCCGGGGGCGTATACCCCGGTCAGTCTCCCCCGCCGGTTTACCGCAGATTTCCCGTCCGCTCCATCAGCACCGTCAGCGCCGCCAGCGGAGCGGTTTCGCACCGCAGAATCCGGGGACCGAGGGTAGCAATCCGCCCGCCGACGGCGGTCACCGCCGCCACTTCGCCGGGATCGAAGCCCCCCTCCGGGCCGATGACCAGCGAGACCGCCCGGGTCTCCGGAGCCACCAGCTCTCCCAGAGGCTGCCCGCCGCCCTCATAGCACAGGAGCGTGTTTTCCGCCGCCAGCCGGGGCAGCGTCTCTTTCCAGCGCCGGGGCGGCTCTACCCGGGGGCGGATCCCCCGCCCGGATTGTCCCGCCGCCTCGTCGGCGATGCGCTGCCAGCGCTCCTGCTTTTTGGCGGCGTCCTTGCCCTCCACCCGGGCGATGCTGCGGGCGGTCATCACCGGCACAACGGCGGTAACCCCCAGCTCCACCGCCTTTTGAATGATCCATTCCAGCTTATCCCCCTTGGGCAGCCCCATATAGAGGGTCACCGCCAGCGTCGGCTCGGTGCGGTTGGGGGCGGCGGCATCCACCGCCAGCGTCACCCGTTCCCGCTCCACGGCGGTGAGAGTGCAGGCATAATCCGTCCCCTGCCCGTCGCAGAGGGTGAGGGCTTCGCCGGGGGTCATGCGCAGCGCTCCGGCGATGTGCCGGGCATCCGCGCCGACCAGTGCCGTTTCCTCTCCCATCCCCAGCGGGTGCTCCACAAAAAACCGGGGCATCCCGGTCACTCCTTTCCGGTTTCCGTCACGGCGGTCTCCCCCGCCGCCAGCGTCAGGGTGCGGCAGCCGCCCCCAAAGGGCAGCTCCACTGTCACCGTGACCGGGCGTTGTGCCGTCAGCACCGCCCGGCAGGTGCGCACCGCCGTATCCCAGCGCAGGTCGATGCGCCCGCCATAAAACCGGGCGCCGATAAACCTACCCCGTGCCAGCCGCTCCGGCAGGGCGGGCAGCAGCCGGATGTGCCCCGGCGTCACCGTCAATAGCATTTCCTGCAAGGCGCTGACGTCGCCCATGAGCGCGTCCAGCTGCACCGGCACAAAGGTCTCATCTCCCATTTGATCGGTGGTGATGCCCATGCCCCGATAATCGTTGTGCAGGGTGAAAAAATTGGGCAACAGGCATACCTTCGCCATGCCGTCCAGACAGGTCATCGCCGCCTCGCCGCTGCCCAGACGGGCATAGATATTCGCCGTGTGTGCCATGGACCAGCCGGTGAAGGAGCCCATCTGCCGCAGCTGCGCTGCCTTGCGGAATGCCGGCAGCAGCTCCTCCCGCCGACCGCCGCCGATCTCCTCACCGGGGAAGGCGGGGTACACCTGCGACAGATGCCGGTGGGCGTAATAATCGTGCACGGCGGGGTCGATCCACTCGGCGATGGCGCCGTCCTCGTTGATGCGGTAATCCGGGATCGCCGCCAGCATGGTTTTCCACTTTTCCACCCGGCCTGCCGGCAGCGGATGGGTCTCGTGCAATTCCAGCAGATGGGTGAGCAGTTCCTTGAGGATCGCCAACTCGATGGTGGCGTTTTTCGTCACCGGCATGGGGTGCCCGGTGACGGCGGGATGAGGGGTGTCCTGAAATTCCCGGGGGCTGTTCTCCGGGCTGACGGAGGGATACAGCACCAGCTGCCCCTCCCCGTCATAGGTGGCGTAATCCTCATAGAATGCCGCCGCCTCCAGCATAAAGGGCAGAATCTCCCGCTGTAAAGTCTCCTCATCCCCGGTCATGCGATAGTATTCATAGAAATGCCGGGACAGCCACCCGGCGGTGCCGCAGAAATGCAGGATCACCGGCACACAGGGCGTGGGCGCGCCGATGCCGGGGGAGGTATAGGTGCTGACGAAAATCCCCCGGCAGCCGAACACCCGCTGCGCCGCCTGGCGAAAGGTGTCCATCATCCCGCAATAATAGCGGATGAGGGGGCGCACCAGCGCCGACAGACCCCCTACGGCGGCGTGCCAATGGATAATCTCCACATTTTCGTTGCCTACGTGCTGGGTCCAGGGCCGGTCATATCCCGCCGCCCACAGCCCGTAAAGGGGAAAGGGCAGCCCCGTCTCGTGGACACCGCTGATAAACAGATAGCGTCCGAACCGCCACAGCTTTTCCGCCAGCTCCGGGGAGCAGCGGTTTTGGCGGGCGTCCCGGAGCAGCCACTCGTTGGAATGGCAGGTGCGCCCGGGATACAGGCGCACCTGTGCCCCCGCATACAGCGCCCGGTGCAGCCGGATATGCTCCCGCCGCAGCCGGTCATAGTCGGCGGGCAGCGCTCCCAGCGCCGCCACCGCCCGCTCCAGCGCCTGCTCCCGGCTGGGCTCCCCGGAAAAGACCCGGGCAAGCAGCAGCGTATCGGTGGCGCCGGTCACGGCGATCCCCTCCGGGGATACGGCGGCGGCTCCGTCCGTCACCACCCGGCAGCACACCCCGAACCAGGTGCCGTCCTGCCCCTGCACGGCATAGCAGCACACATCTCCCCGCCGCTCCCGGGCAAGGGTTGCCTCGTCCTCCCGACGGGTCTGCTGCTCCTTTTCGCCCTCGTGGCTGGCGTAAAATACCGGCTCCAGCGACAGCGCCGCCGGCTGAGGGCTCTCCATCCGGCAGACCACCACATCCCGCCGCCGGGACACAAAGGTGCGCCGACGGTAGGGCTTGCCGTCCAGCGTATAGGTCAGCTCCGCCTCGGCGGTGTCCAGCTGCAGCGCCCGCCGATACCCGGCGTACATCCCGGGACAATCGAAATGCAGCCGCAGCTCCGCCGCCGACCGCATGGTGGCGGCGGCGGTGTCATAGCCCGCCTGCGCCATCGCGTCGCACAGCACCCCGCAGGCATCTTCATATCGTCCGGCCGCTGCCAGCCGCCGCATCTCCGCCAGCCTGTCGCTGACGTCCGGGATCTCCCCCAGCCGCCCGTTGTGCCACAGGTCATAGCGGCTGAGAATCCAGCTGTCGGCAGCAACGCCGCCATATTGCAGCACGCCCGTCAGCCCGTTCCCCAGCGGGGTGGCATCCCGCCACCGCTGCTCCAGCCCCGTGGCGGGAGTCTCCTGCCAGACAGTATCCCGGTTCATGGGCATCTCCTCCCGCTTCTGCGCAATCTATCGGCGGCATACCAGACACAGCCAGCCGCCGTGTTCGTGCCGCTCGGTGACCGTAAAGCCGCAATCCGCCAGCGCCGCCTGCACATCCTCCTCCCGGGTGTCGATGATCCCGGAGACGATGTAGACGCCGCCCTCCGCCAGCAGGGCGGGGACGGCCGGGGACAGGGCGATGATGGCGTCCGCCACGATATTGGCGGCGATCACCGGATAGGTGCCGGTCACATCCCGGGTCAGATCCCCCTGCATCACGGTATACCGGGGCGGGGTCAGCCCATTCAGCTCTCCGTTCTCCCGGGCGGTTTTCACCGCCAGCGCGTCAATATCCACCCCCAGGGCGCTGCCCGCGCCCAGCAGGCAGGCGGCGATGCTCAGGATTCCGCTGCCGCAGCCCACATCCAGAAAGGCGTCGCCGGGCTGAATGTGCCGCTCCAGCGTTTCCAGCACCAGACGGGTGGTGTCGTGACCGCCGGTGCCGAACGCCATACCGGGGTCGATGGACAGCACCGCCCGGTGCTCCGGGTTGTCGGCGGTCTCCCAGGAGGGGCAGATCAGCAGCCGCTCCCCCACCGGCAGTGGCTTAAAGTATTTCTTCCAGTTGTTGGCCCAGTCCTCCTCCCGCACGGCGTTGGCTTCCACGTCGCTCTGGATGCCCGCCGCCGCCAGCCGCTCCCGCAGGAACGCCACCGCCTCCGGGGGATTGTCCTCCGGGTCGATATACAGATGGATGATGCTGTGGCTCCGATCCCGGGTCAGCAGCTCCTCGTCAATGAGGTCGATGTGGGCGATCTCCCGGGCGCCCTCCTCCAGATCGCTGTAATCTTCAATATACAGCCCATAGGGCACCGCCATATTGGCGATGGCGGCGGCCTCGTCGGTGCGGGCGGTTTCCACCCGGATGCATACCTCTGTCCAGTCCATAGGGCGCTCCTTATCAGTCAAATTTGCAGTGGGGCTTCTCCACATGAGGGCAAACCAGCTCATCAATGCGGTTCACCGGTGCCGCCCAGCGCACGGCGTTTTTAATCACTGTCTGCACATTCTTATTGTAGAAGGTGGGAAAGCTCTCGTGACCGGGCTGGAAATAGAAGATTTTTCCTCTCCCCCGCTGCCAGCAGCAGCCGGAGCGGAACACCTCGCCGCCGCTGTACCAGCCGATGAACACCAGCTCGTCCGGCTGGGGCACGTCGAACACTTCGCCGTAGGTCTCCTCATGCTCCAGATTGAAATAGGGGCCGACGCCCTGAGCGATGGGATGGGCGGGGTTCACCACCCAGATGCGCTCCATGTCGCCATCCTCCCGCCAGGTGAGGTTGCAGGGGGTGCCCATGAGCAGCTTGAAAGGCTTGCTGTGATGGCCGGAGTGGAGCACGATCAGCCCCATGCCCTTCAGCACCGCCTGCTGTACCCGGACAGCCACCTCGTCGGGCACCTTATGGTGCGCCATGTGTCCCCACCACAGCAGCACGTCGGTGTCGTGCAGCACCTCCTCGGTCAGCCCGCATTCCGGGTCCTGCAGGGTGGCGGTGCGGACGGTGAAATCCGTCTCCTCCCCCAGAAAGGCGGCGATGGCCTTGTGAATGCCCTCCGGGTAAATGGCGGCGATGGACGGCTCCTGCCGCTCGTGCTCATATTCGTTCCATACGGTTACGCGGATCATATCAATTACCTCCCTGACCTGTCGGTCAAATATTCGCCCTCAGTATAGCACACGGGTGGGGGATTGGCAATTGCCAATTTTACTTTTTGCTTGTCATTTCTTTGTATATCTGGTAAAATAGGAAAAGCAAACACGGTACGATGGTTTTTTCGGCCGAACAGCGTGACGATCGGGCTTGTTTCCCCCGCCCAGCATACGCCCGTATGCTTTGGCCGGGCAGCCCGCCGGTAGAAACCGCTGTTCGCCGAAAATTTTCCGGTTCGGGAACCGTTGCACCCGGAGCTCTTATCCTATAAGCAACACACAACATGGGGGAATTCTTTTGGCGGACAGAAAAGCGCATATACGCAATTTTTGCATCATCGCCCACATCGACCACGGCAAATCCACGCTGGCGGATCGCCTGCTGGAAAAGACCAATACCGTGGCGCTGCGGGATATGGAGGATCAGCTCCTGGACAGCATGGATCTGGAGCGGGAGCGGGGCATCACCATCAAGGCCCACGCCGTCACCCTCAACTATCGGGCGCAGGATGGGGAGGACTATACCTTTAACCTCATCGACACCCCCGGTCACGTGGACTTCAACTATGAGGTGAGCCGGTCGCTGGCGGCCTGCGAGGGGGCGCTGCTGGTAGTGGACGCCTCCCAGGGCGTGGAGGCGCAGACCCTGGCCAATACCTATCTCGCCTCGGAGCATGGGCTGGATATCATTCCGGTGATCAATAAGATTGATTTGCCCGCCGCCGACCCGGAGCGGGTCAAGCAGGAGATCGAGGACATCATCGGCATCGAGGCCCACGACGCCCCCTGCATCTCCGCCAAGGCGGGGCTGAATATCGACGCGGTGCTGGAGGCCATTGTGCGGCTGCCCGCCCCCGCCGGGGACGAAACCGCCCCGCTGAAAGCGCTGATCTTCGACAGCTACTACGACAGCTACCGGGGGGTCATCGTGTATTTCCGGGTGATGGACGGCACGGTGCGCACCGGCGACCGCATCCGGATGATGGCGTCGGGGGCGGAATTTGATGTGGTGGAGACCGGCATTATGCGCCCGGGGCGGCTGGAGCCGACCGGGGTGCTGGAGGCGGGTCAGGTGGGCTATCTGGCGGCGTCCATCAAGACGGTGGGCGACGCCCGGGTGGGCGATACCGTCACGCTGGCGGCGCGCCCCGCCGCCGAGCCGCTGCCCGGCTATCGCCGGGTGAACCCCATGGTGTTCTGCGGCGTGTTCCCGGCGGACGGCGCCCACTATCAGGATCTGCGGGAGGCGCTGGAGCGGCTGCAGCTCAACGACGCGTCCCTCACCTTTGAGCCGGAGACGTCGGTGGCGCTGGGCTTTGGGTTCCGCTGCGGCTTTCTGGGGCTGCTGCATATGGAGATTATCCAGGAGCGGCTGGAGCGGGAATATAATCTCGATCTGATCACCACCGCCCCCAGCGTCAGCTACCGGGTGACTCTCACCGACGGCAGCGTGGTGATGGTGGATAATCCCACCAACTACCCCGACCCCACCACCATTGCCATGGCGGAGGAGCCGATCGCCGAGGCGCATATCTTCGCCCCCAACGACTATGTGGGGAATATTATGGAGCTGTGCCAGCAGCGGCGGGGCGTGTTCAAGGATATGAAGTATCTGGACCCCACCCGGGTGGATATTCACTATGAGCTGCCCCTCAACGAGATTATTTACGACTTTTTCGATGCGCTGAAATCCCGCACCAAGGGCTATGCCAGCTTTGACTATGAGCTGAAGGGGTATGTCAAATCCGATCTGGTGAAGCTGGATATTCTGCTCAACGGGGAGCCGGTGGATGCCCTGTCGTTCATCCTCTTTTCCGGCAATGCCTATGCCCGCGCCCGCAAGATGTGCGAAAAGCTCCGGGATAACATCCCCCGGCAGCTGTTTGAGGTGCCGGTGCAGGCAGCCATCGGCGGCAAGGTCATCGCCCGGGAGACGGTGCGGGCCATGCGCAAGGATGTGCTGGCGAAATGCTACGGCGGCGATATCACCCGGAAGAAAAAGCTGCTGGAGAAGCAGAAAGAGGGCAAAAAGCGGATGCGGCAGCTGGGCAGCGTGGAGGTGCCTCAGGAGGCCTTTATGGCGGTGCTCAAGCTGGACGACGAATAAGGGAAGTTTGCATATGCCACACTTCAAAAAAGCGATCACCTTCAGCTATGACGACGGCACAACCCAGGACCGGCGGCTCATTTCCATTCTGGACAAGTATGGGCTGAAATGCACCTTTAACCTGAATTCCGGGCTGCTGGGCACCGGAGGCGGTCTTGTTCGGGAGGGGGTCACCGTAGCCCATGTGAAGTGGCGTCCGGAGGAGGTGGCGGCGGTGTATAAAAACCACGAGATCGCCGCCCACACCGTCCATCACCCGGCGTTGATCCGGCTGGCGGACGAGGAGGTCATCCGGGAAGTGGAGGAGGATCGGCTGGCACTGTCGGAGCTGGCAGGCTATGAGGTGGTGGGGATGGCGTATCCCTGTTCCTCCGAAGCGGCGGATGAGCGGGTGCAGCGGCTGGTGCGGGAGCGCACCGGCATTCGCTATGTGCGCAATACCACCGACACCGATTCCTTTGCGCCCCAGACCGACCTCATCAACTTCTGCCCCACCATCCACCATCATAACCGGTGGGCGGATCTGTTCCGGCTGGCAGACGCATTTTTGGCGCTGGATGAAACGACGCTGGAGCAGCCCCAGGTGTTCTATATCTGGGGACATTCCTTTGAATTTGATATTCACGACGATTGGGACGTGTTTGAGCTGTTCTGCAAGCATATTGCCCGCCGGGAGGACGTGTTCTACGGCACCAACCGGCAGGTACTGCTGGGAATGGATTGAGATGCCTGCCGTCGCGGGTCAGCCGCACACAGGCGGCGCTCTTGAATGCGGCCAAACCGAAAACAATGCCCCTTGCACCGGGTTCTGCGTACCCGGCGCAAGGGGCATTCTGCATGGGTTGGCGCTTTTCGATCCGTCCGCCGCTCCCCTAACTCCTAACAACTAACAACTAACGACTAACGACTAATGACTAACGACTAACGACTAATAGCTGCCGGCTGCTTTTCCCGCTCCCCGTGCACCGCCGCAGTCCCCGGTGTCGTCGGTGAACCCGAAGGAATAGAGCTTTCCGTGCACATCCAGCTCCAGCCGGAAGGGCGTTTCGTTCAGCCTGCGCAGGTCAAAGCCGGGGAACACCACCGGCTGATGGGTGCTGTCCCCCGCAAACGGCCGGGAGACCGCCAGCCCGGCGCCGTCCGCGGAAAGCAGCCGTACCGAAACGTCGCCGTCGATATTGACCAGCATACCGGATTTGCCGGTCATGCACAGCGGCCGCGTGGTGAGCCGCCCGTCGCCGTCCATGGATACAAAGCCGTCCCGGCGCAGCGTCGCCAGCCCGGTGGCGCCGTTGTGGTACATCCCGTTCTCCGTCCATGGGCGGCCGCTGTAAGCGGGATCGCCGCCGAAACCGGCATAATAGATCCACAGCTCGTCACCGTGGATCACCAGCACGCCGCCCACCGACTGGATATAGCCCCGATCCCATGCCCCCGGGTGCATGGAGGCGGGAATGAGACTGTCCCGGCAGGGACGGGAGAAGTGGTAGCCGTCCCGGCTGTACATGGGGATCAGCTCGGTGATCTTCGGCACGCCGTATTGCTCGCATATATGGTTCTCCGGGCCGTACATGATCTGGAACATCCCCAGCATGAGACTCTCATAGCCCACGCAGTCCACATTATACAGCTGGGGCGGAAAGCCGATGTAGGGGTGAGGCCGATCCAGCCCGTCGCAATAGAGCCAGGGCCGGGCATCGGCCGGGGTCCAGGCCGCGCCCTCCAGATAATCGGCGCATTCCCGGTATCGCCGATAGCGCAATAACCGGCTGTCCGGCTGAGCGTCAGCCGCCCGGATGCTGTAGACCCATTTTTGACGGAAAGGATTGTAGAATACGGTGCTGCGGTCGAAGGTGTCCCCCGTCTGATGGAACCGCGAGAAGTGGATGCCGTCGCCGCTGACGGCGGCCAGCCCCGGCATCTGCGCCCCGGGATTGCGCAGAAAGAGCTTATACCGTTCTTCCGGAGGGGCGGCATCGTCGATCCAGACGGTGGTGGAATCCGGCCGCAGATAGGTGGTATCGCCGGGGGTTATATCCAGCGCGTCCGGCCGGGGGGTATAGGGCAGGATTTGGTTGGTTCCCGCCACGATCCCCAGATCCGGCCGCTCCCATGTGAGACCGTCCGTCGATTCCGCATAGGCCAGATGCCGCAGCCATCCGGCCTCATACCACATCTTGAATTTCCGCTCCCGCTCGTCGTACCATACGCCGCCGCTTTTCGGGCAGGCGCAGGGCGCGCCGTCCCGCTCCCACGGGGTCTCCGGAAACAGCACCGGCGCGCCGGTCTTTCGGGCGGTATGGTATGCGGGCTTCAGATCGGTGCGGTCGATGAGAAAATCGTCCACGAACAGCTGCCGTCCCACCGATACGTCGATCACCGCAGGCGGGTGCTCCAGATAGGGCACGTGCCGGGCGTCCGACGGGGCGTCCGGGGCGGACAGCAGAATATTGTTGTATAACCGTTCCATGCGTTGCGCCTCCTTTTCCGCTCATTGTATCATGGGGGAAAGCCCCGTTCCATTGCATAACCGGCAATCCGCATGGACATTCCTGCACAAGGCGCCGTCAGCGTGGCGCCTGGGAGGGGGCGCAGCCGTAGGCTTTTTTGTAGGCGCGGAAAAAGGCGGAATAATCGGAGAATCCGCTTCGAGCTGCGGCGGTGGCGGCGGTCTCGCCGGAGCGGATGAGCTGGCGGGCGTACACCAGCCGTTTTTGCAGCACATATTGATAGAAAGAGAGGTTCAGCTCCCGCCGGAAGCTGTGGGAGAGCTGGGAGGCGGATACAAACAGCGCCGCCGCCGTCCGGGCCAGCGTGATCGGTTCCCGGTAGTGGCCGTTCACATAGCGCAGCGCCCGGCTGATGAGCGAATGCTCGTCCCGGGATGCGGCGGCAGAAAAGCCGTCCAGAGACTCTTTCACGGCGAACAGCAGCTGCACCGCCGCCGTGCGGAGGAACAGCGCCTTTTCCTCCTCCGGGGTGTCCTCCGGGGCGGCGCACAGACAGTCCCGCAGCCGCCGGAACAGCCGGTCGATCTCCGGCGTGGGGGTGTGCAGGATGCGTATGCGATCCATGCACGGGCGCAGCAGACAGCTCCACTCCGGCACATCCGGAAACCAGAGCCGACACCGCCGGTAGGATTCCTCCCGGGTGAATTTGAAGTTGTGAAAGCGTTCCTTCGGGATCAGCAGCAGCATATCCGGGTGGAGCGGCACGCTCTCCCCCTCCGAGAGGAACTGCCCCTCGGCCTGGAACAGATACAGGATTTCGTGCTCGTTGTGAAATTCCTCGCCCCGCATGACGGAGCGTCCCTCCGCATACCAGCCGTGCACCGGGGCGGCGTGCAGCTGTTGACAGAATGCCATGGCGTCGATCCCTCTCTCTCCGTGCGGCGTGGCGCGGCACGGCCGTCCTTTTGCCGCTGCGCAAAACCGGCGGCTCCCGCTGCAGCCGATTTTCCGTCGCGTTCCTTTGTATTCCAGTATAGCAGAAATAGCCGGAATTGCAATATTCTTTTTGCGCTTAGGCGATATATTGCGATTTTTGTTTGCTGCCCGGCGGGTTTTTCCGGCGGCGGAATAAGCCCCCGGACATATGCGCATACTGGAGGAAAAGGGAGGTGATCTGTGATGGCAAAGCCCATGGAGGTATCCATTGATCGGGACGGGTGCATCGGCTGCGGCCAGTGCGCCGAGATTTGCCCGGCGGTATTCCGCATGGCGGAGGACGGACTGGCCGAGGTGTACGCCGCCCCGGCGGCCGCCGAGGAGGATGCGGTGCGGGAGGCCGCCGACTCCTGCCCGGTGGCGGTGATTGAAGTCGTTAGTCGTTAGTAAGTAGGTGTTAGGAGAACGGGGCGGAGACTGTGCGGAGGGTAAGATGGGCGCACAGACTCCACCTCGTTCTCCTATTGACTAACAGCCAACGACTGATATCTAATTATCTTCTCGATTAAAATCGTCCGGCCCCGTCCCCGCGTATGCGGGGACGGGGCCGGACGATTTCGTCAGTTCTTCTTCATAAAGGACTGGCAATCGGTGCATTGATCCATCTTCGGGTCAGACTCATGGGTACCGACCTGAATACTGTCCAGGCTGCAATAATCCTCGCAGTTGCAGTGGTTGGAGCAGGAGGTCACAGTGCAGTGAATGCTCTTATTTGCGTGTTCCATGGCGGCAGTCTCCTTTCTGACGGATTGACGCGGAATGCTCCGCAGCCTTGCCGCACGGCCGGGGAAAACCGGTCGACGCGCGGCATTGTCAGTATGTCCGCTGCCGCCGCTCTTTATGCGGTGCACAGGTCGGAAATTTTGCCGAAGGTATAGCCCATTTCCTCCCATTTGGTCAGCAGCTCGTCGAGAATGGCGGCATTGGTGGCGGAGGTGCTGTGCAGCAGCACGATGGCGCCGGGATGGATGCGGGGCAGCAGCTTGTCGAATGCCTGCTGCGCCGTGGGCTGCCGGTCGGCGTACCAGTCCACATAGGCGAGACTCCAGAAAAAGGTGTGGTATCCCATATCGCACGCCATTTCCAGATTTTTTTCGCTGTATTTGCCCTGGGGCGGGCGATAATACCTGGGCATCGTCTGCCCGGTGAGCTGCTGGTATGCTTCCTCCACCGCGTGCAGCTCTTTTTCAAAGGCGGCGCGGTCGGCGATGGCGGACATATCCGGGTGGTGCCAGGTGTGGTTCCCCACCGTGTGCCCCTCCGCCACCATCCGCTGCACCAGCTCCGGCGCGGTTTCCAGAAAATGCCCCACCACGAAGAACGCGCCCGGCGCGTTGTGCTTTTTCAGCGCATCGAGGATCGGGGCGGTGTTGCCGTTCTCATAGCCGCAGTCAAAGGTCAGATAGATGGTCTTTTGGTTGGTATCCCCCAGAAAATAGGCGTTATGCGCCGCCAGCGCCTCCCGGGAGGCGTTGCCGGTGGGCGGCTGCCCCGCCTCGTGGAAGCCCAGTCCCCAATTGCCGCCGGCTGCGGCTGCGACTGCCGCCCGCTGCTGTCCGTAGGCGCTGACGCCGATGGCGCTGCCCAGCACCGCCACCGCCGCCGCCAGCGCCAGCACCGCCTGCTTGCGCCGCACGATCCAATACATACAAATCACCCCTCCAATACCTTATGGTATGGAGGGGGACAAAGGGTTTATGCCTGTTTTTCGGCGCCGCGGCGATAATTCAGCGGGGTTACGCCGGTGTAGCGGCGGAAAATCTTGGTGAAATAGCTCACGTCGTTGTATCCGCAGGCCAGCGCCACCTGCGTGACCGGCTCGTCGCCGGCCAGCAGCAGCCCCCGCGCCATCTCCACCCGGTAGAGATTGAGATAGTCGATGGGGGTGTGGCCGGTGGTGGTGCGGAACAGGGTGCAGAAATATTTCCGGTTCATGCCCGCCGCCCGGGCGAGATCGTCCAGCGTGATCCGTCCGGCATAATTGTCCTCCAGAAAGGTCAGGGCATCCCGCAGCGCCGACTGTTGGTGGATGCGGCGGCGGGCGGTGTTTTCCAGCGGGCCGTACAGGTGATCCCGCACCACCAGCCCCAGCCATTGGCACAGATACCCCTGCACAAACAGCTCATATCCCGGCTGCCGCTGCTGCATGGCGGCGAACAGCCCGTCCAGCAGCGTGTCCAGCTCCTCCGCCCCCCGGGGCATCCGGCTGGCGATGGCCAGCTTGTGGCCGAGGATATTCTCCACCACCGCCGATGCGCTGCGGGTGCCCTTGACGAATCGGTGCAGGTCAAACACCAGACACGCGTATTCGCAGTCCTCCGGCTCGCCGCTGTGGCACACCCCGTCGTTGACGATCACCGTGTCCCCCGCCTCGGCGGTGAAGACCGCGCCGTCCAGATTCATGTGCAGCCGCCCCCGTTGCACCCGCACGATCTCGTATTCCGGATGCCAGTGGAACATCATGTGATAGCGGGGATGCTGGGCGTTCACCGCATAATAGGCAATGGGGAAATCGAAAGCGCCGTGCCGGATGGGCTCTTTGCAGCTGGTGTATGTCATGGTCTGCGATCCGCCTTTCGGGACAAAAAGTGAATATCGTCCTATTTTTCATCCATTATAGCACTTGCTTGGGGCGAAACACAAGTGCTATAATGAAAATATAGGGAAAATAGTCCCATAATGCAGAAAGGATGATCAGCGTATGGCAAACAAGAAACTCATCGGCGACTACCCGGCGATCGGCATTCGCCCCATTGTGGACGGACGGCGCGGACCCATGCAGCTGCGGGAAAGCCTGGAGCCTCAGGTCATGGCGATGGCGGAGGCGGCGAAAAAGCTGTTTGAGGAAAATCTCTACTACTTTGACGGCACACCGGTAAAGGTCGTGATGGCGG